>Ga0123357_10013902_pt1 | contig 10479 bp, 9 predicted proteins | sample TergutEmb28metaG_FD_89873 | JGI IMG/M metagenome (GOLD analysis project Ga0123357, IMG submission 89873) | Embiratermes neotenicus P4 segment gut microbial communities from Petit-Saut dam, French Guiana - Emb289 P4 | ecosystem: Host-associated > Arthropoda: Insects > Digestive system > Gut ...
GCGGCGCAAGACCCGCCTGCTATGATCACTGCCGGACTGACGGCCGAAGAGCTGGATGTGGCGTTGCTGCTCATTGATGGCGGAACTCGGCGCGATATTTCCCATAAGCTCCATTTGTCTGCGGCCGAGATCGCGCAGCGGACCAACTCGATCCGGAGCAAGGTGATCGGCGCCAGCGATCCTGATCCGGTGGTCACTGCCGCTGCCGTCGAGTTTAAGCTGACGCGCCGGGAGACTGACATGCTCAGGCGCCTGCGCCGAGGCATGCCAAACAATGAGATCGCAACCGAGCTGTTCCTCTCGGAAGAAACAGTCAAAAGTCATGTGCGACGCCTGATGAAAAAGCTGCCCGTGGCAAGCCGCCAGGACATCGCCTCCTGGAACGGAGCAGGTGGCAAGTAAAGAAATTTGCAAGTGAGGCAGCGCTTGCCACGCGTTTGTTCGAGCGCGCTTGAACAGGCGGTTTGAGCAGAAACACTCAGAGAAGAGTAGCAAATAGATTTTAGTGTAATAAAGAGCAGGGGTGAGTTTTTGTGCCAAACTTCACCCTGCTCTTTTTCTTTTTGCTGACCTACACTACAAGAAAAGGAAACACGAGGAAGGATCTATCATGACAACTTGTTCTGGTAGGAAAGTAACCCATGGTCGGATACTAATGCTTTTTCTTTTTGCGTTGGTCGCGGTGCTTGCTCTGGCGATGCTTGCCGGATGCAGCAAGAAAGGTCCGGGCTCCGGGTACGGGGGACCAAATGGCGGTAGTGGCGCCGGTAGCGGCACGGGCAGCAACACCAGAGGTGGCGGCAGTGGCGGCAGTGGCTCTCAGACAAAGCAGGACAAGGCACAGGACCACATCCCGCCCAACGCCATCTGGGCTCTGAACGGTACGGTGAAGTATAAGGCAGATCTTGGGAACAGCATTTACGATAACATTACTCTCGACCTTGACTTCAGTAAGCTTGAGGGTAACTACCCGTCGGGAAAATATGTTGGAGACGTGTATATAAACGAAGTTCTTGACGCGTCCCAGTATGCCAAGAATTTCTCGAACTTAACGCATGGTCTGGCAAGCATTCACGCCAATGTGGAGGCCTACGGACTGCGTGATCAGATGCCGGTCACGGTGCAGGGCTTGCAGGACTTTCAAAAAGGCGGTAACACCTGGCCCGCAACGGCTGACGCGAGCGGTAAGCAGGTCAGCCCCGGTAAAGAAGAGTATGTGGCAAACACCACGTTTGCGATGGCGGGAGAAGCAAAGGGCTCCGGCGGGGGCCAGGGCAACGCTGGCTCCGGTACGGTCAAGGTCGGCGATCTGTCGATGAGTGGCTCCGGCCAATACGACGTCACTCTACGTTTCATCATAGAGCCAGACTCCGTGTGGGGCGACAGTTTTTATGAGAGCGCTACCGGCACACGCAAAGTGCAGATATTTGCGACGATCTCGTCATCAAGCCATAAGGCCGTATCGTTTTCCGGCGAAGGAACGCTGACACGCCAAAAAGGAGGCTCTCAGGCGGTGCAGGATTACAACAGCAGCCATGAAAGTCTGGGCAAAAAGTACGGCGTCAGCGCGACCAACTGAGAAAACAAACTGAGATTGACTCTACTCCAGGAGGGATGGATGGGAGGATGTCCGCCGTGGTGGTGACCAGGGCGGACATCCTCAAAGGTAAAGGAGGAGACCTGTGGTCACACGCATTTGCTTCGCCGAAGAAGAAAGTACCGCTTGCTGTTAAGATCCTGGTTCTTCAGGCTATGCTTGAGTTCATCAAGGTAAATCCCGGTCTGACTTAAGTTGACGCTGGGTATATTCGCGTACGAGATCTCGCGCTTCCTCGGGGAAAAGCACTTCGATCTTGCCAGCGGCGGCAGCTACGTGGCGGGCGAACCATGTCCCTGATCCAGCGGTGTAGGGGACGTCGACTTCCATGACTGAGCCGTGCTGACTTTTGATCTGGGCGCCGGGCCAGTCACGAGCAATAAATGTCGCGGCATCAGCAAAGCGCAGGTGCGCCAGGGGCAATCCCGCCGTGTCGAGCGCGTGAGGCGACAAAGGTAACAAGGGGTCAGGTACTTTGTCACCTGGGATGTTCGATTCTCCTGGTGACAGAATCTCCCCTGGGGTAATTCTGTCAACCAGCTCTGCGGACTCGATGCGGTTGAGGCGGAAGTTCTGTACGCGGCCACGCAGGTGGCAGAATGCGGTGACGTACCACTGGTCTCCTTCAACGAACAGCAGGTAGGGCTCAATGACGCGCGCGGTCTGCGTGCCGTCGCTACGACGATACTTGACTGTCAGCGAGCGGCCCTCGGTCAGGGCCTGGGTGACTGCCTCAAAGATCGCGGGCGCGGGGTCGGCGGGCGTCACGCGTAGCATGCGGGCTAGCTCGAAGACGTCCAGGTGATGCGCGTCGTCATCTGTTGCGTGGCTCAACTTGCTCACCAACGCGTCATCGGGCGCGAAGCCAGCGATCTCAAGAGCAAGTACCAGCGCCAGGGCTTGCTCGAAGCTCAGGCGCAAGGGGCGATCCAGCGCGGGTAACTCGCCGGTGACCTCAAGGTAGCCGTCTTCGTCAAGCTCCAGGGGCAGGAGGTCGCCGCCGCCAAACGGCGGTACGCCCACATATTGCAGTGACTTGAGGTCGCGGCGCAGAGCGGTTGAGTCGACGCCAAGGCGCTCAGCCAGCTTATCGATGGCGATGACGTCGTGGCGCTTGAGGCTGCCCAGGAGAGCGAAAAGCGCTTCCAACCGCTCGACGGAAAGGCTGGAGTCGTTGCCACCCCGAACAGATGATGCGTCGAGTCGCCGCGCCCTACGCATGAGCTGCGGATCATTGCCAGATTCAGGCGTGGACACGGGCCACCTCCTCTAAGGCGCAGCGCCAAGCGGCAAGTTCGACAGGGCTGTCCCCGGTAAAGCTCAATCCTTGCTCCAGCGCGTAACGCACCAGCTGATCCTGCTGCTCAAAGGGATAGGGGATCGCCCAGAGGAGAGCGCCGTCTTCAAGCGGCTCGATCGTACCCTTGCCGCGCGTGATCTCCTCGGCCTCATGCGCGCGAGCGGCCGGGATCAGAAGCTGGGCCGTGCGGTCACGGAGAGCCGAACTCAGCCGGAACGGTAGCTGCCGCCACCGCTCAACCGAGAAATCATCTGGCAGGCAGAACGTGCGCCCGATCATCTGCGCTTTCTCAATGCGAGCGATCGTGAACACGCGGATGTCGTCGCGCAGGTAGTCGTGACCCGCCAGGTACCACTGGCCACTCAAAAGGAACAACCCGTAAGGAGCGACCTCGCGCGTACTGCGGGCGCCCTGCTTGTCACGATACTGAAGCTCCAGGCAATGATGCTCCAGCTGAGCGTGCAGTATCAGCTCGGTCCAGCGAGCGGCTGAAGAGGGAGTGGTGGAAGCCAGGTTCGAGCGCGCCGCGACCGTACCGTCAAGCAGGGCGCCGTCGTCATCGAGCAGGCGGCTCAGTTTGACCAGCGCCAGGCGCAGGGCGACCGGCATAGGGAAGAGCGGGTCGTCAGCCAGGGCGACCGCGGCCAGCGCTGCCGCCGCACGCTCCGCCGGACTCAGGTCCAGGTCGGCGCTGTAGTTTTGCTGGGAGGCAAAGGTGTAGTTGCCTTGCGGATCGGCGGTGATATGCAGGCCAGCGGCCTCCAGCTGGCCGCGGTCACGGCTGAGCATTCGGAGAAAAGCCGCCATGCTCTGCGGCTCTCCCAGCAGGTTGTCGTAGACCTCGGCCTTGATGACCGCTCCAGGGATGGGATTATCAGGATGCGCGGCCAGAAACAGCGCCAGGTTAATGACGCGCTCAAATATGGCTTGTTGTTGTCCTTGCGTGCTGGGCATTACTGTATGTTGTCACCTTCTCTGATCTCCCTGAGCATTTATTATAATAGTTTCATGCCGATATCTTTGTCACTCAAAAAGATCACAGCCCCTTTGGCCGCCCACCTCACGCGTCGCCGCGTCATCACTGTCGCAGCCATCATCGTGGGGCTCTGCGTTCTTGTTGCCGCCACCCTTATCGGACTGCGCGCCTATCACGACAGCCCGGGCCAGTGTATCGCGCGAGCGTTGACCACTATCGACAGCGCCGACGCGCAGATCGCTCATATCGACACTGCGCTGAACACTCCGCTTTCCACCGAGACGACCACGCAGGTCGCCCTCGCGCACCGGGCGATCCCTGTGGCGCGCCGCACGCTTGCCTCTGCGCGCGCGCAACTTGATGTGATTTCGGACCATGCCGCCCACGTGCCGGCGACCGCTGTGCGCCTGGAGCGGGTCCGGCGCAGCCTCGATGCTCGCTTGGCCTTGCTATCTGGCGCCCCTCCGCTTCTGGACGCAACTTCACAGGCAGCCAGCGCTTTGGCGCACAGCACCCAGGGCTGGCAGAGTTTGCAGGACGCCGCGACTTTAACGGACAGCGCTTCTGAGGAGTTCGCGCAGCAAACCCAGGACGCGATGGTATCCAGCCATGAATCGAGCACGCAGGCCGCTGACGATTACCAGCGGGCCCAGGGGCAGTTTCAAGCAGCGGCCCAGGCTCTGCCCGCGGCGGATTTCAAGGGCTACCTCTCCTATACCCAACAACGGGCGCTCATGACGCAGAGCGCACTTCTGGCTTGCGAGGACTGGATCAACGGTCATTATCAGGATGCAAATACTGATGTGGCCGCTTACAACAGCTTCGCGCAGGCGGCCGCGCGCATCGCTGACGCGGGGCTCCAGCTACCTTCTGACCTGGTAGCCAGCACGTATCAGCAGCAGACCAAGGCGGCCCAGAAAACCTATGATGGCGCCCGTACGGAGGTTCTGCAAGCAGACGCCGCGCTGCGGTAAGATAAAAGGCAAGGTTTTAGAGCAGAGACAAGGGGACCTTGTATGGGCATGACGAAACAGTATGTGGAGCAGCTTTCTGAATCCATCGGTCCGCGGCCGGTCGCTTCTGATACCGAACGCGATGGCGCCGAGTGGATTCGGACTCAGTTTGCTGAGCATGGGTTGAACACGACCGTTCAGGACTTCGATACCATACGAAGCCTTTCCGGCGCCCATCTGCTGTATGCATTTGTGCCTTTGGCTTGTGTCGCACTGCTGGGCGTGGTGCATAAGTGGACAGCGCTCTCCTGGTTGATCTGGATCGTGATCCTGGCGATAGCGGTATTGGCGTGGCTGGATTTCTCCGGGCGCGGGTCGCTGTCACGGGCATTTCCCAAAGGACCCAGCCAGAACGTGATCGGGCGCTATGCCCCGCTGGCGCATCCGGGTGAGGAACCAACGAAGATTGTGCTGGTTGCCCACTATGACACGGACCGGTCGAGCCCCCTGGCTTCTGAGGGCCTTGCGACCATTGGGCGCCTGATCACAAAGCTGGCCCATGGCGTTATCATGCTGTTGCCAGTGTTTGCGCTTGTCATGGTAGTGCCTTTAGTGCTGCATCTGAAGCTTTTTGCAAAATTCTACCCCTATAACTGGTACGCGCTCATGATCCTGAGCATCCCGGTGCTCCTTGTGTTCTTCGACCTGCTGATCTCTCAGATCATGCGGCGCTATTCGCCCGGGGCTAACAACAACGCTTCTGGGGTCGCGGCGATGCTTTCGATATGCGAGGATCTGGCGGAGACAATCAATCCCAGTTCGTCTGCAACCGATCCCGACAGTGCGGGCAAATTCGGCACGGGCGCTTTGGGCGCCGTGTCGCAAACCTCAGGGTTTCAGCCGGTGGCCACGCAGTCGGCGGGTCTCTCGTCCGAGGGCTCAGACTTCGACACGACCTTCGACTTTGGTGTGAGGCCCTCGCGCGGGAGCGGCTCCGGCCGCAGCTCGCGATCCTCTTCGAGGACTCGGGGCGGGACGGGGACTCTTGATCCTGTGGCTGACTCGTTTGCCGCCTCGAAATCTTCGTCTTCAGGCCGCATGCCGGCTTCGTCGCGATCGGCGCAGAACACGCCAGTACCAGCGGCTTCGGATTCTGACGATGCTTTTGGTGGCTACACGCGCGGCGCCTATGGGAGCTTTGAAGACTATGACGCGCGCGATACTTTTGCGGATACAAGCGCGGGCGCGCCCGTGGGCGCGGGCAGCATGGCTTCGCGGCAAGGTGCTGCTGACTCGGGTTCGGGCGCTTCAATGGACTTCGGTTTTGGTTCAGACAAGGAGGACGAGGGCCCGTTTGGCGCCGGCTATGAGGAAAGCCTGGGGAGCGGCGTACTCGGCGCCGATATTATTGGCGGCGCTGCACCCGGAGGCAATCAGTTCACCGACAGCTTTGGGGCGGTCAGCCCAAGCGGCGGAGGCGCCGACGATGATGAGGCGGGCGTCGACGCGTTTGCGGCCTATGCTGCGGGTGTCAGTTCCGGGGAGATCACGCGCAGTGGCGAGAAGAAGAGGGGCGGCTTGTTCGGCCATCGCAAGAAGCAGAAAGGCCCCCAGGCTCAGGCCGGTGACTTTGGCGCCAGCGACCAGCCGTCTGATTGGCTGGGCGTGGATACGGGATATGACGCGCGTGAAGAAGGGCGCAAAATAGGATCCTGGGATAATTTTCCCACCGGCGGTGATGATTTTGACGACGGATTTTCCTGGAAAGGCGGCGCGGCCGAAGGCGATCTTATTGAGGACGAGGAGTATGCGGCCACTCAGGCGGCCCGCATCCGTCGCAAGATCTCAGAAACACGGTCCTCTGGCTTTGGCAGCAAGGAACTCTGGTTTGTCGCAACCAGCGCCCACTATGTACACTCGCAAGGCATCCGCATGTTCCTGGAAGACTATCATGAGGATTTGCGAGGCGCTCTGATCATCAATCTTGCCAGCCTGGGTTCCGGAGACCTGTATTGGTCGATCGATGAACGGGCCGGCAAAACTTACAAGAGTTCTGCGCGCCTGACCGCGACGGCGCGGCGCGTTGCGCGCGAGAGGAACCTGCGCGCAAAACCCTATAAAAAAGGCGCCTTGCGCACTGAAGCGGGCTGGGTCCTGGCCGAGGGACGCAAGGCGATGTCGATCGTGCGCCTGACGCCGGCGGGCGTTCCGTTTGCGGAGAGGAGCTCCAAGGATGTTGCCGCGCGTCTCTCGGTCGAGAAGATCGACGAGGCCGTAGAGCTTGTTATTTCCTTGATTCAGGAGCTCTAGGATGTTGCGAATCGGGTAGGTATGTTAGACTTACGTGGGTGTGTCTTGCCGGGGGGTGAGATGCTACAAGTAGTGTAAGATGGCTTTTTGAAGCCCAATGCAAGCAGAAATAGATTGGTACGAGGCTAAGGAGGTGATGCACGATGGCAGTTGAGGCATACTGTGTAAAGTGCAAAGCGAAAAAGGAAATGGTGGACGCGAAAGAGGAAACCATGAAGAATGGCCGTCCGATGATGAAGGGTAAATGCCCTGTATGCGGCACCGTTATGTGCAAGATCCTCCCTTCCAAGAAGTAACCTTGCACTGATACGTATGCGAAAGGCGTCCGAGGCTTGCTCGGGCGCCTTTTTCTTTTGAGTTACGGCGCTCTGTCGCTCCGCTTGGCGGCGTTGGGCCGCTCTCACCATTTCGCCCAAGCGGGCGCCTTTTTCTTTGTGGAATAACCGCACAAGAGAACCTGGCTTGTTCAAATCAGAGCCATTTTCCCGTTACGTACTTCGCGCAGCCGGTGTAGGGTTTTCATGAGGCATCAATGACATTGTTTTGGTACTTTTTGCATCAAATTTCCAGTTATGTGGTGGAAATTTATCCTTTTTTGGGATGAAATGGTCATTTTGGGGCTAAAATAAGCAAAAAACCACCTCATAAGCGTAAATTCGGTACAAAAAGCAAGAAATGGGGTGCAATTTTCTTTTAGGGCCGTGAAAATCAATGAAGTCAGGCAAGTCATGCCAAATGACTATTGGAAAAAGCGCAGGGCATCTTTTTTGACAGGAAACCCGTACAATAGAAACCACTATGAGTGAAGAACTTCCTGCGATAGAGCAACTGGGGCTGCAGGCGGCGGATTGTCGGCTTTGCGACTTAGCAAAGCGGCGCACGCAGGTCGTGTGGGGCGACGGGCCCGCGACGGCGCGGGTCGTGTTCATTGGCGAGGCGCCCGGGCGCAAGGAGGATGAGGGGGGCCGCCCGTTTATTGGCGCAGCAGGACACTTACTTGACGAGCTGCTGGCTGCGGCGCACATTACGCGCGCCGACGTCTATATCACCAACATCGTGAAGTGCCGTCCGCCGGGCAATCGTGACCCGGAAGACGAAGAGATCGTTGCCTGCCGTGGCTACCTGAACCGCCAACTTCAGCTGCTGCACCCCAAGGTCATCGTGACTTTGGGGAGATTCTCTACTCACCTGATCTTGCAGACTACGGCGCCTATTTCCAGCTTACAAGGGCGTGTATTTGAACGTCATGGGTATAAGGTACTGCCTTTATATCACCCGGCGGCGGCTATCTATGATCTGATGAAGAAAGAGCCGCTTTTTGCGGCGGCTCCGGCTCTGGACGAGCTGGTCAATGGCACGAGTGAATCCTTTGCGAATGAGCCAGCAAACTCTCTACCTCCGCTTGTCCCTGTTGAGGAGCCACCTGCAATGCCAGCTAAGCCAGAGCCGCTGCAGCAACCGCAGTTCACCCAAGAGACTTTGGATATCTGGAATGTCTGAGCTTGAGCGTGCCAGCTATATACTTCATAGTTCCAGTGTGGCAGAGACGGCACGGATTGGGCGTGCGCTGGGGGGATTACTCGTGCCCGGCGATGTCCTGCTTTTGACCGGGGATCTGGGCGCGGGCAAGACGCATCTGACGCAAGGGATCGCGGAAAGTATGCTCATTTTTGAACCGGTGACCAGCCCTACGTTCAACCTTGAGCTGATTTACGAAGGCCTTAGCCGCATCCTTTATCATTTCGACCTGTATCGCCTTGAGGACGAGGAGCAACTGGAGCAGCTCGATTTCTTCGGGACGATCGAGGCGGGTGGCGTCACGGTGGTTGAGTGGGGGGATCGTTTTGCGGCAGTTGAGCAGGTGGCCACAGCCGTTGTCGAGATCGAGATGGTTCCGGGGGCTGAGAATGAGCGGATCTTGCGCCTGCGCGCAGTTGGCGAGCGGGGAGACGAGTTGCTGAGAGACTTGCGGATACGCCTCATTACAGAGGGGGCCTACGACTATGTCGCGGACTGAGTCGGGTGGTGACGTGGCGCCACGGCCGGCGGCAGGCCTGGAGCTGGAGTCGGGGCTGAAGGCGGGATCGCCGATCGCGCGCTATCTGCTGACCTGCGACACCGCAGGCGCAAGCGTCGAAGTCGGCCTGCTGTGCTTTGAGGCTGATGGCAGTGGGCTGATCCCGATCTGCGCGCATAGCATCAATGCGCCCCGCGAAGCTAACCAGCTGCTGTTGCCAACGATCGACGACGTGCTGCGGGAACAGGGCGTAGCGCGCGAGCAACTGGCAGCGATAGTCGTTGGTCGCGGCCCGGGCTCATTTACGGGCGTACGCATCGGAGTCGCGACCGCTAAGGGCCTGGCTCAAGGCCTGGGCATTCCGCTTTACGGCGTCAGCACAACAGACGCGCTCGCTTGGGCGATAGCGCGTCAGCTTGATATTTCAACCCACCTGGCTCTTGCGCTCGACGCCATGCGCAAGGAGGTCTATCCGGCGCTGTTTGAGCTGGGCAAGGGCAAGGTGCGACGCCGCCTGCGCCCGGACTATGTGACCACGCCTGAGGCAGCCGCGGCAGAGTTCGTTGCGCACATGCAGGAGCAAGCGCATGTTGGCGAGCCGCTGATTCTGGCAGGCGACGCGCTCATCAAATATGAGCCGGTCTTTCAGGAAGCTGCGCAGGCGGCAGGCCTGGAGTTGACCATCGTAGCGACCCCACCGCTTGGTTTTGGCCTGGCGGATGCCTGGCTTGCCACCGGTTATGGGCGTGACACGGGAGACGTCGGGGCGGTTCTGCCGATCTATACGCGTCATTCTGATGCGGAAGAGACCGAGGCGCGCCGCCAGCAGCGTACGCTCGGAGCGCCCGTAGATGAAGCGGCCCAGGCTCCGGTGCTCAGTATCCGACCTTTGCTCCCGCTTGACATCGCTGCGATGGTTCAGCTGGAGGCTGACTATGCCGGTGGGCTGTGGACGGCCGGGCTTATTGCTTCCGAGTTCAGCGCTCCGGGCCGTTTGCTCTTCGGTGTGTTCGCGCGTGAGGATGATGACAAAACTACCCCAGAGGTAGTTTTGCCAGGAGATTGCCCGCGGCGCCTGGTCGCTTATACGATGTGCGCGATCCTTGCGGGAGAACTCCATGTCTTCGATGTCGTAACTCACCCCGATTATCGCCGTCAGGGGCTGGCAACCCGCCTGCTCCAGACCTGTTTCACCCAGGCTCGCGCTTGTGCAGTAGGGAGCGTGACGCTTGAAGCGCGGCGCGGAAACGAGGGCGCGCGGCGCCTTTATGAACAGCTGGGTTTTGAGCGCGTTGGTACGCGGATCGGCTACTATCCCGGCGGGGA
>Ga0123357_10013903_pt1 | contig 10478 bp, 3 predicted proteins | sample TergutEmb28metaG_FD_89873 | JGI IMG/M metagenome (GOLD analysis project Ga0123357, IMG submission 89873) | Embiratermes neotenicus P4 segment gut microbial communities from Petit-Saut dam, French Guiana - Emb289 P4 | ecosystem: Host-associated > Arthropoda: Insects > Digestive system > Gut ...
CTTCTTCTTCTTTCGTCTCCTTCTTCTTCTTCTTCTTCTTCTTCTTCTTCTTCTTCTTCTTCTTCTTCTTCTTCTTCTTCTTCTTCTTCTTCTTCTTCTATGGCGCTACAACTTCTAAAGAGTCTTGGTCTTCTCAACAATAGCCTTCCATTTAGAGCGGTCCTGTACCTGTTCTGCCCATTTCACAAGCTTCATCTTCTTCAAATCATTTCTGAAATCACCATCCCATTTAGACTTGGGCCTTCCAGCTGGTCTTCCTGTGAATGGTTTCCATTTGTGTATTCTTTTCACTATGCTAGTTTCTGGCATTCTATTTGTGTGTCCAAACCAGCTCAATCGTTGGGCTTTAACATGGTTTATTATGTTTCGGTGTTTAATTAATTAATCCAAGTCCTTATTTGTTTTAATTCTCCATATATCGTTGGCTTCCTTAGTTGGCCCAAATATTTTCCTTAATATTTTCCTCTCAAACACAGAGAATGTTTGTATATTACTTTCTTGGAGGACCCATGTTTCACAGATGTTGGGGACTTGGTTCTGAATTCATTTAGTTTAGCTCTTTCAGAAGAGGATCTTGTGATGAGTGATATATTTTCATCGTCTCAAAAAAGCGTACGTAACCTAGAATCAGTTTACTTAGTTTTTACGAAAATAAACGTCAATTATAATGTTACGTAGTGTGATTAACTTTTCGCCACGTTTGTAGATATACTTACGACAATTGGTCATGAAGGTCAGTGATACGTACTGCACAAAATGTCTACCAATGCTGAGGTGTGCCATTTCCGTTGCGTGTTTAAACTATAAAGTGACTCAAATTCAGTCAAAAACACAACTATAAATATATGGCTAAATGATGGTGTTTATTAGCAATGGAAAACTACATGTTTCGGCCTGTGGCGGCCATCATCAGGTTTTCACAACTTTCTTGCTATAAGAGTTATATATAATATGCATAAACCGCATGGCGATATTGAGATCTCATCATCATTATTTGCGCGCGTTTGTTAAGCTAAGTACATAGGAGCATATAAGATACCACACCAGCAATCACGGTTTCCTCCCAACCAGGCATCTAACTAACCGAAAGGATCCACATCCAGCTACCTGTAAATCCATTCACGCAGTTGACATCCCACCAAACTTAGCTTAACAAACGCACGCAAAATGATAATGATGATGAGATCTCAAATCGCCACGCGGTTTATGCATATTATATATAACTCTTATACAAAGAAAGTTGTCAAAACCTGATGATGGCTGACACAGGCCGAAACATGTAGTTTTCCATTGCTAATAAACACCATCATTTAGCCATATGTTTATAGTTGCGTTTTTGACTGAATTTACGTCACCTTATAGTCTACCAATGCGTCCAGCAAAATAAAATTCAGATGGAGCTCACACACATTCTTATTTAAAAGAAGAGTTGAATTGCAGAAATAAATAAGATAGAAGTAGCAGGTAACCGTATTTGTTCATGAGCTGTGATGATCGCGGCCGAAATTTCTTCTACAGATTAGTTTTTCCATCTCTCTCTGGCTTTCAATATTGCTTCTACTTCCGACTCTGAAAGCGGAACCAAATCCGCTTGTGACGTCGGTAGCTTTTATACGTGCAGCAGGGCGCAGTTCGATTTGATGGTAAAAGGCAGCGGCATTCGAGAGCTGAGATATTGAATTTGATGCTGTAGTGGTGTGCCATGTACCCTCTCACACTGCCTAATCCCAAACGTCTGCAATAATATTTTTCGGCCTCTCGATTTGTTTACTGAACTTTCATTGTTGTAAAATATTCAGCGTTCATGTAACGTTGCAGTATGATTGATGCTTTTAACTACGATGTATCAATTGCATAAGTCGTAAGCGTTTTTGACCCTTCCGCTTCAATTGAGGAAAGAAATATTTGGATAGTGATAAATTTTAGACTTCTCTTCTGAGGACGCTTGATTCGAATGTGAACGAATTATATTCATTTCGCTTTTTCTTGATTTTTACCAAGTATCTTCGGGCCATGATTACTTTTTCCAACTTTGTATTTTTCTCCCTCCTCCTTTGTATAAGATTTGATGTTTTGGCAGAAGGTATGTTAATAATACAGGTGCATAGGATGTGATGCCAAGCTGTCTGGTTATAAGTAATCCTGCCAAAGTTTCGAAGATATTTTGTCTCCATCTTCAGAGCATTGACTCTGAACACAAGTGGAGAAAGCTTCACCAATACGTTTGTGTCTAAGCATAAGGCTACAATGGATCACACTGCATAAGATCATAAACTTTGTCTTCCACCACACTCGACAATTTCTTTCCCGTTCGACTGAAACGTGGTATTTAATTAAACTGTGACCCTATCGCCTATCATGTTCGTTAATTCCAGGTTCATACATCTCGGTATGGATACCAGTTATTCTGTCTGAACTTCTTTTTGGTGTTGATCAGTACCTTCAGTAAAATGTGATATTTAGGGAAACTTAAAAAGAGCCGCGAGATATCTTCGTAATATTTCTACTTCACTATTTACGCGCATGCTGCTTTCTGTAGCATTGTAAGCTTGCTTTGAGTGACTGAGCTTATTGCTTAGTTTATTTGATAGTTACTAATCCGACACAAATGTTCTATTTTCTGCAGTGTCGCTGTTGTTTTCTCTTCTCCGGCAAAACACCTATTCTTTCGGAAGTAAAGAATTCGTAGAGCAAAGCCGACTGCTCACTTCAGTCCAGTGCGGAAAATCAGTAAGCAGTTAGATTTATATTCATTCCGTCTACTCATCTTAATATTGAGCTGCTTAGGTTCACAAAAAAATGTTTAATTGTACTTTATCCTCAGAATTGAGATAAAAGCATGTAAACGAAAAAAAAAAGGTTTAGCCACAAATTTATTGCTTTGGACATTGTATTCAGAGACACAGCTTTAAGAAATGATTCTAAGGGCATTCATTTTAAGGCCTGTGTCGTGTATTTTCCGGATATCAGTAATAAATTCAACATTTTATATATTTTTTTAAAAGGAAAATACTAGACCATGGATCTCCAATCCACAGCCACCGGTCAGATTCGTACACCGTGTTTGTACTATAAAATTTCCACAATAATTTAAGCATTTAGGAGCACTATTTATTCCTATTTTTCCACATGCGGTCCGCGAAACAGCTCACAGTAACGGCTGGGATCCTTTGCAATAAAAGGGTTGAAGAACCATGTAGGGGATAAATACATTCACGTAGCGACTACTCTTAATGACCTTAAATAATATTTATACCCCCGTATGAATGCCTTCGTTCCTTTGATTAAATTTCACACTCAACAATATTCATTTCCTACGAAAAGAGCAGCGGTGGGTGTTATTGAGAGCGTAGTGTAACCCTTGAGTTAATGGTTAAGGTAAAATTGCTCATTTTCTTAATTAAATGCCACGTCACGAAGACGTATGACTTAGTTTAAGTACAGCCCCACGCATTTTTATCATCAGTGCTAGAGAGGGATGATTTTTAAATTTCGCGCCACGTCCACTTTGTTCCAGTGAACAGAAGTGATGACACCTACTGGCTGGAAAGTCTGATTAGATTCGGTGTGCTCTTTGTGGAGAACAAAATGCATCCTTGCCTTTATCGAAAATCGAGCCTCTTTTGTCAAAATATTCACCCGATATTATAATCACAATTCCGAGTGAAACGTTCCGTCTCCTGAACTTCACATAAACGTTTCCTTCCACGGCGAGAAGAGGATATCCATAGTTCTCTAAGTTAATAAATATTGATAGATATTAGATAGGACTTGGTAGTTAGACGAACTGTCGATTTCACGGCCTATAACTTCATTTGACGGTACAAAAAAGAAAGAAGCATACATTCATAGCTCCAGAAGTGTAGGAAAACATAATTTCAGTGTCCAAGTCTGTGCGAAAACAGTGATAGGCCCCTAATTTATTACCAGCAGACTATGAGACAACTAAAAACAAAATTTTACACGCACAGTTGCAGAACGATTATGGATAATTAGTTGGGAAAGATGCGGTAGGAAATTGTCTTGTATAAATACGTAGGGGACTGAGTAAAATGAAGTCAGTCGTTTTAGCTGCATCCAAGCAGATATTCTGTCGCTTCTAACATTCTTCGACAGCGTTTTATCATACAAAAATTTTATACAACTTCGAAAGAAGAAGTACGGTGTCACGAAAGGCCTAATAACAGAAATTCAATCTGCAGCGGACTTAGGCTTACTGAAAATTAAAGGCGTGTTTTGACCTTCAATAGATGAAATAATAAAAACCACACACGAACCCAGGATAGACTGTAACTGATTCGAGGCTAGAACCTGGTCCTTTCCGACCATAGCTTCAAAGCCCTACCACCATACAAACTTGCTGGTTACCAAACCCGAACCACTGTTCTACCGATTACAAATCACGATCAAGCGTGCAAATCTCTCGGCCATACAACTAACTCTGTCATCATCATCATCAAATCCTTTTACTCCTTGTGGAGCATAGGGCATCTATGAAGGGCTTCCAGTCACTGCGGTCTCCATCTATTCCCTTGACCTCATTCCATGATCTTCTTGTGCTTCTTATCTCATCCTCTTTCGCCACGTTCTCTTCGGCCTACCTCTCCTTCTATATCCCTGAGGATTCCAATCTAATGCAGTTTTCTCTATTGTTCTTGTTTCCTCACGTAATGTGTGTCCAATCCAATTCCATTTTCTTCTTTTTATCTGATTTTCTATTGACTTCTGATGGGTGATTCTCCATAGTTCTTCGTTCGTAATATTATCGGTCCATTTTATATTCATTATTCGTCTTCAGCATCATACCTAAATCTGTACTGCGGGCGAACCCATTTTCCTTGAACAAACCCACCAACAAAGCAAAGCAGTGAGTGTTCCAGGCACTAGCTGTGATGCTGGCGTCCTGCGGGACCTGTTCTCTGTAGCCGGGACATTGATGTGACGCTGAGCTGAGCTGGCGACCGATCGGTTGAACCTGGGGTCACATCGATCAACTGTCTCGCGTTCCTTCACACTACGCACAACAACAAAGAGTATATACACCTCGCGTTTAATTATCTTTCCTTTGTATAACTATTTTACTCCTGCGGAAAGCTTTCGGCAGAATTAACCCTTTGAAGTACTGTGTATAGACCATAGTCGACAGGCCTGTCAGTTTAAGTCTTTGAATCCTGAATTTCATCAAAATAGTACTCACAAATTCATTTCGTATTTCACACAATTCATGCTAAACTTCCATCATGAGACCAATCGATTTTTGTTATTTAGCCAAATAGACCTATTAGCTGTTTATTTTGAGAATCATTGGAAAAATACGTAGACTGTGTGGGCAAAATATTGGGTATACTAATATAGTGTTCTTAATGAATGTGGTGCACACGAGTCTGCTTCATATTATTCAAACAGTTAACGCTTAACATAAACACAAAGTGAAGAATAACTTAATGAATAATCGTACAGACAACTTTTATTTCCATGTAATTATTGTATCCTATTTTGATACATTATTTGCTTGAAAGAAATATATGCTACAGTTAAGATTCCATCATGTGAATATATGGGCCCTTATACAAGCCTATATTTTCATGCATGTGTGTAACATGTGTTTATACACACGTGACCCATGTGCGTTTGTATAGCCTTTGTATATTTCGAATGTATTACACGTGTACATGTGTATTAGTGCATGCGTTTTACCCAGATATATTTTATCAACATAAAACTTAGTCTGAATAAAATTCCAAAAAAGGGCCCAAAATTTCTTACTTTAAATTCCTACTATCGACAATATCATCAGTTAGCAAGACGAAAATTTAAGGTAGAAGCAAACCTAGGGATATTATTGTAGGAACCTGATGCTATTTCGTGATAAGGCTACATGTTCTAAGAATATGAATATCCTGGCCAAAGAATTTTCTGTACAGCATAAAAAAACATCGCGCTTGCCGATCGAAATACGTTTATAGTTAACTTCCTCAAATAGTATAGGAATAGAATCTGAGGACTGTGAACTTTATAAAGGAATCGGACCAAGAATAACTGATCTAAATATTACTACGTATTAGAGCAACCAAAAATGTTTATTGTATTTGAAAAGAATTTGTGAACACTGAACCCCAAACTGTGATCTATAGGCTTAAACAGTCAGAATATGTCGGGGAAAGACTAATTATTTAATCCATAATGAAGACGATTACGATCATATAATGATAGTACTGACGATGATGACGATGGTGGCGATTTGGTTGATGATGATGGTGGTGATACGTGTTTGTCAGTAACACCTTCGTCGGCTGTGATAAGCCTGGCGATGCTGAGCTTTTTGCTTGCCACCCATTAGCCTAGCGGTCAGTTTCTGTACCAACAGGTTTAAAATTTAAAAGTTCTATATCCTGGCAACAATGCATTTATGTGTTTTTGTGGATCTCGGAACAAACAGCGATTATTTCTCTATACATTACTGATTGGTCGGGTTTTATAACTTAGGCGGAGAGGGTTTACTGTGCGGTAAAATCTGGATCTTCAAATCAGACAGATCCAGTTTCGTCCTTAAAGGGTTAACGATTTTAACTTTCTCAACTACGTTATAGTTTCGGAAAAATATGATTGTGAGCTGAGTGTAAAGCTAACTGTCGTTTTCTGTTTTAAAGTAACATAATTTTTTTTGAGTGGATGGTTAATTATATTAAGTACTTTGAGTTAAATAGATAGAATCTGCCCCAGGAACTGAACCCGAAACTCTTCTAATAGGAAGCAGGTGTAATAACCACAGCAAGATACTTTCTTCTCCATCTTGCTCTGTGTGACAGCGACCTCGTTTGGTTCTTGCGAGGGGCTCTTCTGACAGATGAACATCTCCCCTGATATGATTAATATAAACACAAGAAAGAACAGCGCAAGGGGGAAAAATACGCCAGATTAAAATGACTAATTGGTGTCAACTCCCGATGGAACTAAAATTAATTAAGAAAGTGATTTCATTTCACGCTATGGAAGCTCCTGTCAGGATATAACACTGAAACAAAAAGTTAACGTTTTGTTCTCCAGGAACAACATAAGCCTTCTCATCCTTGTTCTCAAAATTTAGAAGTGGAAGAAGAAAGAGAATTAATGTCTAGGAGTTTAAACTTTACTCTGTGAATATTTTATATTCTTTACAAACAGTTGCCATCTTCTTCGCAAAAAATTCTGTATTTATAGTGAACTTATAGACAGCGCTCGCATGGGGCGAACTGAGGTACATTGTTGGTCGGCCCGTTTACATGGTAGTTGGGTTTCATTCTGCATTCTAAGGAAGAGCTGACAATAAACCCATCTGCTATTTTATATAAGGTAACGGGTCAGTAGCATCTGTGCCTAAGCATGTATCCTTAAATTGCATAAAGGCGTAGAAACTAAATTCCAGGAATTCGTGATCTCATCACTAGTTTGTACTTAAACTTCATTATCGCGTTTAGAGCACTGTACCACCAGTAAAAGGGCCACTGTTAAGCATTAGATTAGGTAGGTATGGAATTCAGGTCAGTCTGAATGTGATGGCACCCGAAAATCTAAAGTTCTACATTTCATAAATTCGATGTGAGGATGCGTAATTACGCTGTCTATACCCAAATATAATTTAGCATAAGCCTATAATGTAACTAAGGGAATCCTCTGCAGTACGAAAAGGAAAGGGTACCGGGGAATGCAATCCCGTCAGATAGTACTGTAAAGATCTAGAAAATGCCATCGTTGAAAACTGAGGGGTAGGCCTTTACGGTGTGTACGGACGTAAGAGGAAAGCTGGGGGCACGGACAGTTTGAGGGATGTTTTTACTTCTGGAGCATCCTGAGCCTCATCTGACCTTTAGGCCACCAGAATTGATCTGTTAATATTACTGAATTATTCACTGCACGACATAAATTGCGGTAACAAATATATAATTATAAGTAATAAGATAAATTAAAGATAAAAATATCCTTGTGTTTAAATAAATACGATGCCATTTTGGTAATGAGTTTTAGGCTTATAGCGCCATTCATTCGTATTTTCGACAGTACGTGGATGTAGGCCCTCATATTCAGGCCTTGGTCTTTTTGCTACAGGGGAAAAAGAACACATTGCATGTAGGATAGGAGTAAATGAGAACACCAGAACAAGTCTGGAATCAGCGTTTTTGAATAAAATATCCGCTGAAAATCGAACTATGTTTTTCAAGCAATTCAGCCATAATTCCATCCTGTTAGATTCTGTCTATGATATATAACTTAGTGAAGTAATTTTCTTTCTTTGGACTTTGTCCATCGTCTTAATGTTAGGAGAGTACTATTTGAGGAAATTGGCTCTGCTTCTGTCTTAAGATAAACTTCTAACCTGAAAAACCTCTTAGTTTCACTGTTCAGTATCCATACCGACTAAGCTCAGCAATTACAAATAAAACTCACTCATTAAGAATGTTATTAATACGACGTATTATTTGAAAACCATTAATCGCATAATATTTACGCCTCTTAACGTCCAAATTCTGACACTGCAGTTCTAATGTAGCACGTAATGACACTAGCTAGCAACACCGAAAATATTCTCCGGTCTTTTTAGTTTTGGTGCTCGGTATTATGGAAATATTAAGTAAAATCGTGAAGGCAGAGGAATCTGAGTGCACAGCAGGAATGGAGATTTGTTCCAATTATTCTTAACATCGGAACTAGACGGAAATGAGTGGCTTCACGTCTTCGCCTCATTAACCCGGAGAAAGACCCTGTATATATTTGTAGATTATTTGAAGGTGCTCTTAGTACCACAGTATATATTGCATCTAATGTTTGGGTGATGGTAATTTGGAATGAGTGTGGAAGTTACTATTCCGAAATTTGCCTCGGAGAAGTAAACAGAACCATCAATGACAACGATTAGGACCTTGCTTCACAAGGAATATATGTATTTTACATACTGCCTTCTTTCTCTTACGCATTTCTTTGCTTTATTCCCCTTCCACCCTTTCTCTTTCTGCCTTTATTGTTTTTACCTCTCTGTTGCTCAAATTTGTTTGGCACAACGCCAACGATTCTGGTATGGTCCGCTACCACCCTCTTCGAATCTCGAAGGTGTAACTATTCCCATTTGAAAGATTTACTTGTTTAGAGTTTCAAAAATGTTTTCCTTTCAGAGGACAGTATAGATGTAACCAACGAGGAGACTTTGCCCCCTACTCCTCGGTCATTAACCTGCTCGGCACCGACGCCCACAGTTTCTTCTCTGGCTTCTCAGCAGCGTCCTGTAGAACCGGCGGCCATCTACCCGCCGATCCAAGAGACAGTGTACGAAACGTCGGCTCGACTGCTCTTCATGGCTGTAAAATGGGCTAAGAATCTGCCCTCGTTTGCTAGGCTTCCGTTCCGGGATCAGGTAATACACACATAAGCTCCATCTCTTGAAACTCTGCATGGCTTTGCTACTCTCTTAGCAATATCTCCATACTGATACACCATTGAAAAGAAAACTGTAAAACTTATAAATTACTGTCCCAAGCTACTGTTTCCACAAATAACCCGCCCACCGATTGATTATTAAATTCCAGACGAAAGTTTAAAATATATCTAGCCAGTACGAAAACTTCGACACAGAATTGTCATAGAGAAGTTTTCATACTCGTGATGGTACACTTGTGCTGAAAACAGGGAAGCCCTGGAAACAAGTGTAGTAGTAAACGATAGCCTTGCCATAAGACCACAAAGTCATTGGTTAACGTGACAAAACGAGTCCAAGGCTTCCCTTTGACATGTTCTTTGGCGACTCTCTGGAACTAGATATAAATTGGCCGTAGATGGGAGTACGTATAGGCATAAATGCTTAATCCTTTAGGGGCATTTTAAAATCAAGTTAAATTAACATGAGCTCTATGGATCTGTTTCGAAAAGGTTTAAGGCTTATATTCCTCAAACGGTTTCTATTTTTGCCATTTTCTGATCCTCTTCTTCACTATTACGAATAATACATATTTCTGAATAAATTATATACGCGTACTCACACACATATGTCGGTATTTAGTGATAAATTGTAATATAATTTATGAACTATAACTGGAAAGGGATGTGAGAAACGTTAAGAAGTCAAACGGGCAGAAAAGTGTAAAAATTTATTTAGATACTTGTAGAATGTGTAATATTTTGTCTTCCAGGTTGCTATCCAAAAATTTAAAGATCAAGATGTATAGAACTATAACTTTGCCTGTTGTTTCGTATGAGTGTGAAACTTGGTCGTTGATATTGCGGGAGGAAAGGAAGCTGAGGGTGTTTGAGAAAAAGGTGTTGAGGAGAATATTTGGACCTAGGAGGGAAGAGGTAACGAGGGAATGGAGGAGATTGCATAACGAGGAGCTAAATGATTTGTACTCCTCACCCAATATTGAGCGGGTGATAAAATAGAGAAGAATGAGATGGACTGGGCATGTGGCGCGTATGGGTGAGGAGAGGGTGGTGTATAGGTTCTTGCTGGGGAA
>Ga0123357_10013904_pt1 | contig 10478 bp, 6 predicted proteins | sample TergutEmb28metaG_FD_89873 | JGI IMG/M metagenome (GOLD analysis project Ga0123357, IMG submission 89873) | Embiratermes neotenicus P4 segment gut microbial communities from Petit-Saut dam, French Guiana - Emb289 P4 | ecosystem: Host-associated > Arthropoda: Insects > Digestive system > Gut ...
AATATATCCATCATCAGGAGCTTGCGACTATTCTGTTGAATTACCACATTGGTTGTATTGTTCTTGGTTCGATGTGTGTTGGAGTTTCGGTGTGGTTGGTTTGGAGTGGTATCCGTGTTGCAGATTCACAAAATATGAAATTGGTTACTAATAAGTGTAAGTCGGGAGGGCTACATGAGAAGCATGTAGTGGCAACTTGGAATCTTGGGAACCATCTCAGCATTTGCTTATAGACACAGGGAAAACAAGAAAAACATGTGGCGAGTTTCGAGATGGCCGTTCGCAGGACCTTCCGAATATTGACTTCTAGCCAGCAGTCCGGCATCAGTAAAAACAACAATACACACATAGTACAACAAATACACAAAAGATGACAAAAATACACACAAGACAACTAACAGCAATACACGCATAGTACAACAAATACACAAAAGATGACAACAATACACACAAGACAACTAACAACAATACACACATAGTACAACAAATACACAAAAGATGACAACAATACACACAAGACAACTACAAAAATACACACAAGACAACTAACAACAATACACACATAGTACAACAAATACACATAACATGACAACAATACACACAAGACATCTTAAAATACAACATGCAAAAAAGGTAAACAACACCAAGATAAGAAAGTACTATATACAGTTTCTAGTATTTTTTCCCAGATATACTGTACTCACGGTTTCAACCCAACCCTTTACTTCTCACCACTTTACTACTCATATAAACTTTTCCAATAAAGTCTGGTTTTTCCCTTATTCCCTACACTGCACTGCACTTCATTTCACTTCACTTCACTTCACTTCACTTCACTTCACTTCACTTCACTACACTCCACCTGTACACTTTATGTACAGATGGAGCCACCAAGTGGCAGGACTATCAAGCTGAGGTGATTGCAGAAACCATTATGGCGTGCATATTCAGTTAAATTGTGATTTGATACAAGAGTGTACAAATCTCGGGCGACCACATTTTGTACTCTGGCGTCTACTAGCCGTGTGTCCTCATTATGAAACGTTTTTTCCTGTCGCCCTTCTGGAGCTCTGTGGATGTTTGCTATCCTGCTGGAGAATCTAGACTACTAACTGAAGAACTGTACCGTATTTTTATGCTAATTTGTTGAAATTTTGTAGTCGTTTATTGTAATTTACATGATAGATTTACGAAATGTGGGCGACCGGAGGGGATGGAGCGTATGGTGATAATGCAAGAAAAAAACTTCTATCGTAAAGGTAATAAAATGTCTGTGGGGGCCAAGTTACGTAACAGTTTGTTACAGTTGGTCAAGTAACTGCAGATCGAGGTTACGCATTTAGGCGAAGCTTATCGGACCATTCCATTGAAAGTTCAGCGAACTTTTTTGAGTCTGTAATATTGACTTAGGAATATAACATTACGTTACTATCTCTGTGTGTACTTAAATGTTTAGTGTAACTATTTGCCCTGCTCTCAGCTTACAGCTTACGTAATTAATCACACATTTCAGGGTTATATTATTTATTAATCGGTGTTAAAAGCAATATTTTTGTGCCGTAATTTATTGCTATCTTGCTATGAATGCTTGTGGCAGATGGGGATAGCAAAACGCATGTTGGGCAACCATCAGTGTCTCTAACGAGCTGAGGCCAGTAGACTCCTTGCTGTTTATTACATTGGAACAGATGCGCCCTGAGCAATGGGTGATAATGACCATTTAATTGGACTTGTCAGGGATATGAGAGGAAAGGGAAGGAATTAGACACTATAGATGCCATTAAGCAAAGCAACTGGCTGTATCCTACGTGCAGTAAACACGCCGGAACATTGGATCGTATGATGAGGGAAGTTATTAATTTGTGTAAATTCTGTCATCAAAGTGTGCGATGCGGCGTTTACATTTAGTCGTTCCGTAAGTAAAACCCCTAAAGACGGTCTGTGTTTTACCTGATATGCAGCTGACAGCGTATCTGTACACGCATTTCTTTGTGGAGTCATTTTTTCGTCGGTTTGTAATTAAAATATAGAACTAATTTTAAATTCCAATTTACGCCTCCAGGAAAGCGGTAGTGTGTAAATACTGATTCCAGAGGCCGCCGGGTCTAAGGCGTGGGTTTGCAGTCGTCCGCTTGCTGGGATTGGTGGTTCGAATCGCGCCGGGGGCATGAATGTCTGTTGTGGGTGTTGTGTGTTGTGAGGTAGAGGTTTCTGTGACGGGCCGATCACTCGTCCAGAGGATACAAACAATAGAGACAGTATACAAACAGAGAATACAAACAATATGTAAACAGTTGTTTGTATTAGTTGAAGAATAAAAGACCAACTTGATGTCACTTGCTATTTTATTTCACTTCTTATGTGCTCAACATCTTTCGGACATTAATATATCAATCATCAGGAGCTTGCGACTATTCTCTTGAATTACCACATTGGTCGTATTGTTCTTGGTTCGATGTGTGTTGGAGTTTCGGTGTGGTTGGGTTGGAGTGGTATCCGTGTTGCGGGTTGCCTGTAACACGGATACCACTCCAACCCAACCACACCGAATCTCCAACACACATCGAACCAAGAACAATACGACCAATGTGGTAATTCAACAAAATAGTCGCAAGTTCCTGATGATGGTTATGTTAATGTCCAAAACATGTTGAAAACATAATAAGTGAAACAAAATAGCAAGTGACATCAAGATGATCTTTTATTCTTCAACTGTCACAATGATGCACGGTCTAATAAACACCAGATTCAAAAAAGTTGTTTGTATATCTTTGTGTTCGTGTATGGCACCCTGATGATGATCGGGGAATTGCTTTCATAGTCTTTTTTTGTTCCTTTTTTTTTATTGTCACATTATTGAGCAGCCTTAAAATAGTGAATAATGAAGTATATTATTTTCTATTTTTTTTTCAATTTAATTTTAAGAATGTACTTTATTCTTCAATATTACGTGTTATAGAACCGTCTTTGCGTGTATGCAAAATCGTTAGCATTTTATTCGCGAATGAAGGAGGCCACTGCTTTGATATATCGCACAAATTTTCAGCCCTCGTTTTGAACTGGGTAGTGTTTTATGTTACAAGTTATCCTTCATTTAATCTGATCTATTCTTTCCGGAGCTGGACCTTGTTGTGGTCCATACTTGCATCCGTTATTATGTAACAAACATGTGTCTGTCAATGCTATTATGTAATACTTAAAAGTTTCAAACTTCAAAGATATTTACTTTGTCAGGGTTACGTTCAATATATATTAGCTATGTGGATATTAGAGGAAGTGTGGTATGCAATATTTGTCCTGTTGGACTTAGGCAGAACGTATTCCACCCGTTGCGAAAGTAGGTAATGGGGTTGTATTAACTCAGGTTACGCAGACAAACTGACGGGGTTTGACTACAGGTTTTGCACAGTTGATGATCTACTGTGTTTATCCTGATGTTTCTGAGGGATGAGCTGCCCCCGTCTCGAAGGTGACCGAATTTGGGTCAGATGGCTGTTGAAGAGGTTGGGAGAGGGAATTTTGCAAATGATATGAAGGGCAGAATTCTTGAAATCTTCGTATGTAATCGGCATAATTCCCTTTTCCAATAAGATCAACATCCCCTGAACCAAATTAAGGGGTTTTGAAGACAGAAGTAGAACTTCCCTTCCAAAGGTGAGAACAGACGGAGCGTCCCGCACAGTTTAAAAATCCGGGTGGCTTCTGATGACTGTGAAAGACACATACATTGGAGTTTGTCTAACCCCTTATAGGCGAAAATTAGCCTGTGTTATATTTAAAGACTGTATTCGTACCGCGCAGTAAACAGCCCTTGTAGGTTATAAGAACTCAGTTAATGTTGTGTAGAAAAATAATTCCTGTTTAATCTAAGAGCCATATAAAGCACAGAAATGGAACTGTGGACAGAATGTGTAGACCTTTTTTGATGTCATACCTGGTGGTACATAACGTAACCACAGTGCTTGAAAGGCTTACGATTTGATTTAAATTTGTATACAAGCTTTCCCTGAGTAGTTTCCTGGACGGTACATGCGTGAAACTAAATTATGCGGCTTATTATATGGCCCTACTAGACGATACCTTTCTACGCTCTTGACAAAGAAACACTCTGTATAATTTCAGTATTACTCATGTATTCGTTCAATGTCGAGAATAATGAGATGGGCTGGGCATGTGGCGCGTATGGGTGTGGAGAGGGGGGTGTATAGGATCTTGGTGGGGAAACCGGAGGGAAGGAGACCACTGGGGAGACCTAGGCGTAGATGGGTGGATAATATTAGGACGGATCTCCGTGAGGTGGGATATGGGTATATGGACTGGAGTGGGCTGGCCCAGGATAGAGACAGGTGGTGGACCCTTGTGAGTGCGGTAATGAACCTTCGGGTTCCGTGAAATCCGAGGAATTTCCTGACTAGCTGTAAACTATTTAGCTTCTCAAGAAGGACTCTGCATCATGGAGTAAGTAAGTAAGTAAGTAAGTAAGTAAGTAAGTAAGTATTTGTTCAATGTAGACCAGACTTGCGGATCGTAAAACTGTTAGTAATTAGTTATGAAATTGTGTTCTTAGCTGTGTGGGAGAAATATATTGAATTCGTGGATTTGTTTTTTGATTTAGTTTATGACAATTTATGTTGTCGATTAAGTGGCTTGTGCTTGGTGTTGTTCGACATCAGCACAGAACTTCCGTCCGTCCGTCAGTTGGTTCATTTGTTGAAAAGTGTGTGTCAACATTGCATCAGGAAGTGTGACGGATACGGTCGACTTCTCTCCTTTCCGCTACTTCTATCTGTAGTAATGTGACGTTGAGAATGTTTTGTATGTGGACCCACAAAAACTCACACACACAACGCCAGTATGTGTTCGTACATGCAGACTAACCAAGGTTCCGGGGCGTACAAAACCTATATTTTTGCCACGCGCGCACCTAATTATGTCTTTCTTACTGCAGAAAAACGTTGTGCGACAGGTCGTCTGCGTCGAATTTTATAAATTTCCTTCGCTGTACAGGCGTTAACGCTTTTCGTCGATGGTAGAGATGGCTGAAGGTGTAAAGAATTACACCGGCTACTCTTTTGTCGTCATTTCTGTTGTGCCCTTGTACTGAAATAACTAATTTAGAATGTGTGTAGTCGTCCAACACAACTATATTTATTGGTAGAATATAAAGTATTTTCTATATAAGGCACAACTACATGTTTCGGGGCTTGATAATGGTCATCTTCAGGTTGTACATGAAATACTTATTAAGCAGTTATACAAAACATACATGGGCTGTTAATATGGGGTAGGGAGAGAGTAAAGTGGGCACGAGATCTCGTATCTGTCAGAAAGGTTGGGCGATGTGGGTTACATGAGGGGGTCTTTGCTGTTACCAAGCTATGTCTAAGCTTACAGATGACCCGTAGAGATCTTTAATCCGTTTTGCCTTCTCAGATATCTCCTGGAACAAGTGGCGCTAAAGCTACCTGAAATGAGATATGTACAGTCGATATTCTAGCCACGTGTATGGGATCCTCATTGCGTGGAATTCACCGTGTACTGAACAGGAGTGGAACCGGAAACAGTGATCAGCACAGATGTTTGTTTTCTTGTCCGTGAGCACTACTACTCATACGAGCACAGCGCTACTTCCCATCTGGATGTCCTTTGCATGGTGTATCGGTCGTCACGCTGAGAGGTTGCCGGTCGTTTTTATTTCGTATTTGGGAGGTCCCGGGTTTGATTCTGGGAATTGGTCTCCAGTGCCTTAAAATCAGTCACGATTGGCTCCTGCCTCAGCCTTAATAATTTATCATCCACATTCATTCTCCAATTTGGAGTGCTATAAATTGTGCATTTGAAAAGAGACCGCAGTAAATAAGCAAGTAAAACAGAATATATGGAGCGAAACACGTCTAGAGGCAGGAGAAAAAAATTAATTCGCTGAATTAAACTAATTTTAAAATCAGGTGTTTTATATGCAAAAGCGTATAATATGAAGGTCCTTGTCCGTAGCAGAAATACAGGCAGGAGTACCAACTGTTGTGGCGAGGATCGGCTGGTGGAAGGGTTAGCCGTTTCTACCTTCAAGTAATGTATTTGCGCAAAGAGTACTGTTTTTTTTAAGAATGTAATTTTATCAATGCTTGAGACTCTCCATTGTCACCATATGACAGTCGATGCAATCCTTTGTTCACAAGAGGACGACGCAAACATTAAGTAGTGAACCGAAGCTCTTAATGAATATTACGAATAAAGAGAATAAAGCAGTTAATCAACAACTCGGTGTTTCTTCACAAACTCCGCTGTTTAATTTTGGGCGAACCACTTTGTCCAGTGCGCATTGCCAGGCTGTTGCCGGGATATAAATTGTAATAGTGTCCTCCCTTAGAAACATTTTTCTTTCTATTTTTTTTTTATTCTATGTATGTTTGTTCATCTCTATCCATAAGAACGTAACGTGTTTGAGTAAATTATCCTAACAGTTCCACGAGACGCCTGTTCCCGCGATGTTGCTTCTTATTTATTTTTCCCATATACTGCTTCTTATATAAGGTTCCAATTATGTTGCTCCTTTTATAAGGCTCCCATGATGCTGCTCCTTGTATAAGTTCTCCATAATGCTGCTCCTTGTATAAGGTTCCCATGATGTTGCTCTTTGTATAAGGTTTCCAAGATGATGTTCCTTATAGAAGGTTTAAATGATGCTGCTGTTTGTGTAAGGTTCCCATTATGTTGCTCTCTGTATAAGGTTTCCATGATGATGTTCCTTATAGAAGGTTTAAATGATGCTGTTTCTTGTATAATTCTCGCATGATGGTGCTCCTTGTATAAGGTTCCCATGATGTTGATCCTTGTATAATGTTTCCATGATGTTGCTCATTGAGTATATTGCTCCCACATTGATGCTTCTTATACAGTGTTCTCAGTTTCTTAAACTGAAACATTTTTCTTAACTTTCGTATAAGGCAGGTCTATTTCAATCAATATTCTTCTCTTACGGCAGAAATTAGTGCATTCAGCATGGATATAAGAAATTCTGCCAGCAAAGACGTGCGACAGGCGCTACTGCGCTTGCTGTGTAACACAGAACGGATTTACGGCTTATTCCTTGATGAAGCATACTTTCTGTGTCATTAACTGAAATCTACACCACTTAATAGCCTTCGTGATGGAAGTATTGAGTAGTCACTTTTACGTAAAGAGTAAGAACCCTGATGTCTATATTGCTGCTAGCTCAGTTTCCTGCATTATACTCTTGTTCACTCGTTGATCTGCATTGCACAGCCACAATGAAGATATCTTGTGTTACAGGATGACTCGACACCGGAAAGAAAGGAGGGACCGTATCACAATGCAAATGTTCTTAATCGATTTTCACATCAATACTTAGGGCAACCAAAGCCTCTTGTCTCATTGTTTAATGACATCAAGGCGCAGAACTCAATTTATTTCATTCAGAGAGATTCAGAAACCTTCTGTTACTATTTTCAACCTCTCCCTGGGGCTGTTTAAGTCTTGGTAACGTCAGAAGCAGAGTTTTCTGTATCGTCATCGCAGTTTTCTTCAACACTGTGATTATGCTTGTTTGATTTAACCCTTTAAACGTAGAGTTAAATCCCATCTGCCATCTGCTGGCATTATTAGGAGCTCACCATATTTTCCGCGTTAGCGGGTTAAGGGTTAATGAGCAGTGTGGGATCTGCTAAGTTATGTGGTGGTGTTTAGGCAGGTAGTAATGAGAAAATGCCAGCAGTAATCTTGGAAGGGATGACGGAGGGTGGGTGTAATAACAGCAGAATACTTGTGAATGCTGTCAGAATATTGACCCCACAGTTACGATAATAAAATCCCTATAGAATCCCCGGCTTCTTCGACCTACAAAAATATTCTCATCAGTAGATATGCCTTACGATGTTTATCTGATTTACTGTGTTCTTACAGGAAGTAGTCAGTTGCAAACTGACGTTAAAATGACCATACGCTATTAGGTATAATAAACAGACTGTAGACGTCCAAGTGCCACTGAATAATTTTAGCGTACGTTTGCAGCTAGTGTGTTTTGCGTTGTGCCCGTCTTGTTCACACGGACGGTGAGCGCCTTACCGTACATACGCTGCTTCCGACTAAAGGCGTGAAGGTTGCTGATCATGCTCTTTCATTGTTGGATCCTGAGAATGAGAAAGCACAATCCCCGTGAAAGTGAGCCTAGCTGCAGACAATACAGTTTGGCGAGGAGTGTTCACAGGAATAGGGTATGAGGTGAATTTACTTGAATTATTCATCCCTCTGTGTTGACTGGAACATTAAAACTGGTCGTTATGTCGCTGCATAATACATGCAATTCTTATTTGTAAAAACGTTTGAGTAAGCCGACGGAATATTCAGGAAAAATTACTTCTCTCAGTTATCACCAGCTTCATTTTGTCATATTACACTGAAACCTGCCTGTAACGGAACGACAGACGACTAAAAGTTTTTCTTATACATGGAGATTCTGTTTAATACGGGTACTTGAACTGTGGATCCTTGGGAGTAGAAGTTTTCCGCTAAAAACAGGTTTCCTTCATGCCGGGATTCCGTTTAAGGCAAGTTTTACTTTGTTAATGAAATGAAACATTATGATTGAAATCAAAACATAATTGTCAGTGACGTGTTTAGTATGAAATTGTTAGAGACGTGAGTGTAATGTACGGTAAAGTAAAAGTAAAGTTGTCACCTGAAGGCTTATGGTGGAGTTGCGATATACCTCAATTCTTTCTTAATCTGGCACTAGACGGAGGTAGGTGGCCGATATTACCCGTGTTGAGTGAGTCTAAGTGGGCCCCAGAACCGGCTTGAGGTCTGTGTGGAAGAGATAAATATATCTTTCGACTCTTCCGAGAATCGAACCACGATTTCTCGGTTATCCAGCCTGTAGCCTGGTCACGCTCGCTCTACTCAATACAACTATCGCGGCTCCTAGGGGTGTGAGAGTAAATGACTGTATAAGTATAGAAGTAGCTTGCACAACAAGTGCACTTATTGTAGATAGAGTTTAGTTTGCGAGATGTTTGTATTGCTTGAATTTTAAAAATACAGGAACATCACATCTGACGTTTTGCAACATCTGATGATGCAAATTTCAATTGAGAGGACTGGAATGGGCGAAACGTACAACACAAACGAATGAAATGGCAGATTTGTTAAACATTTCCTTGTACAAACTTTAGGAACTTGGGTGTATATGCAAGAGTAAAATGATCCGTGATGTGAAAGCAGAGGATTGGATAAAATCGCCTCAGGGTAGGAGTGAAATGAAATTATTTTGCTATCATTCAACCAAATTTCCCTTTATGTATTATAAAGTTTCTGCGTTGCGTTATTCTGCAATATGATCACCGTACATGAACGTGAACTGCCCTGCCCATACAGGAAGGCTCGTTTGCTTGATTATACAGCACGGTGAAGGTTGTCTATGTTTTGTCCTGTTGCTGTCACCCTTCGCTCGCACCTTCCGACTATGGGTTTGTTCACGGTAACCACCAGGTGGAGAGTATGTGCCTACTGTGAATTTTTCCTGAAACGCCCCTTACCTCCGCCCCCTTCAACCATAAAAAAATAATGTTTCTCAGTAACTAATAATAATAATAATAAAGCTTATACAAAATTTATGGAATATTTTTATATGTAATCGTAGTAGAAGTTGATATTTTTCTCATATTTATGAAATACACTGAGGATAAAGGAAGTAAAGGGGTGTGATAGTGGGGTGGGGGGTTGACTAATGTTCCTTTATTACACCTACACGTAAGCATGAAACGAGTCCTATAATTGCATGTGCTGGTTTTGGCGTGCTTTTTACATGCTTGCAGTTTACAATTCAGTGGTCCGTTTAGAACAACGTTTTGTTTACACACGCGATACTATATTCAGTTAAACTTAATTCTGTGTCAATGTACGGTGGTTGCTGTGGGTCCGGCAGGGTTATATGTGACCAAGTAAGTTTACAGAAAGTTCATTTACAGGGAACTGTGTTGGCGAGTGTTGCTGTCTTGTGTTAGTATTGTGTGCTTACGAAAGATTGAAGCTTATCTACGCGCATTATCTTCGATTCGTTCCTATTTCTTTTTTTTTCTTTTTTTTTCCGTGTCAATTGATCCATGTGGAACACCATATCCGTCTGATGAGCAACATTTCAAGGAAAAACTGAATATTTAGATTATTAAATATACGACAGCTAACATTAGAAGCATATACTGTGCTTTTTTCGAAGTGGGTCATGTAAATGTAAAGGTAAAGTGATCCCGTTACAGGCCCGGTGTGGCCCAGAGGGTGGGTAGGGGTATAGCTATACTCTTCCATGACCGCAGCATTAGAAGGGGGTGAGTGGTCAGCAGCACGCCGCGGCCGCACTTTACCCCTGGGAAAGACCCAGTACCCATTGTACAGGAGTCTGGGTGGGCCCCAGGGCCGGTCTGGACGGGCGGAAAATCTCGTCCCCACCGGGATTCGATCCC
>Ga0123357_10013905_pt1 | contig 10478 bp, 3 predicted proteins | sample TergutEmb28metaG_FD_89873 | JGI IMG/M metagenome (GOLD analysis project Ga0123357, IMG submission 89873) | Embiratermes neotenicus P4 segment gut microbial communities from Petit-Saut dam, French Guiana - Emb289 P4 | ecosystem: Host-associated > Arthropoda: Insects > Digestive system > Gut ...
ATAGTGAATAATGACTTGAAAAGGACGTAAGAAGAGGCAGTCGATGTGCAATTGGAGGCAATATTTTGAGACATATGGCAGGACTGAGGAAAGGCAGTAAATACATCAGCCAGGACAGTAGGTAGCGTGATGAGTATTCTATTCCCTCAGATCCCGAATAAAGTGACAAGACTTTGCATTTGAACCAAGTCGCCCCTTCAAAATGAAAAAGAAAAATAAAACAAAACATTCACGTGTGAAAGAAGCCAAGTGAGAAGAAACGCAATACAAAGAGTAACTGAAACAAATGACGTCACTCATACTAAACAATTTTCGTGGAATAGCTTGTGTCTTCTTGAGCCCTATGCGCTGACACTCCTGCTGCAGCATTTAAGAGGATCTCTTCGGCCCAGAGAGGAATAGGAACTTCATTCTCAGTCTTTGCAAATGTTGCCAACTAAAAAGAGTAATATCCGGCCCGTTAATTTCCGCAGTGCTTCAGATCTCCCGTTTCCAATGGGAACGGCTGTGTGGGTAACAAAGACATTCCCACACGTTTAATTCTGAGTTGTTTTGTGTACGGTCGCGCACAACCTACTTTTATTGTAATGTGTCAGTCGGCTCAGCGTCACACTTTGCATTGTTGTGCACACACCGTATCACTTATTTCTACGCGATCCTCCATACGCAACACACCACAACAAACTTTATATTTTCTCCAGAAAATAGTAGGGGGACAAAAAGTGTCAAACCACGGAAGGATTATGTCAGCTTTCATGGTATAGGTGATGATCAGCTGACGATAAATTTAATATGCACGTTTCACGACCAACTTAACCTGTTCCACAGCTCTCAGTCACCATCGTACTGAGGTTGTGCCTCATACTGAATTCTGCGGCCTTCTTTCTCCTGTCCCTCACACTGGGATCAAAACGACGCCAGACACGTGCTTTCACTGAACTGGAGTATCTTGCGACAAGTCTGTTAAAGTTTCATGTACCTTCGTTGTTAGTGTCTCAAGTTCCCGCTGTTGGTATCTCAGCAGTGACAAAAACAACATAAATCGGTAGAGGGAAGGCTCAAAATGTGTTTCACTTTCCGGCAACAAGTTCTGCTACTCTGCTGCGAGGCTGCCTACACCCGGGGGTACATAACGACAGATGGCAGGATCGTCAATGGATAATTGATTGAAAATTATGTGGCAAGAAGCGGTCTTGGCCAAATTGGAGGGATTATCTCGGAATTTGACTGAAGGGACAGAGGGGATTACGAGAAGCCTCAGAGAAGACAGCCGATATCAGGGAAGAGTTTTGAACTGATAGCCTCTAGTGTTTTACATATCTTGCAAAATGATCCTCCGCGTTTTACCCGGAAGGATGGACCGTGTGTTACATGTGTTGAACGTACCCTGTGTTCAATGACGGTGTTGGTGAGGTGCTTCTTATCTCAGACTCTTGTACCCTGTTGCCGTACATTGCCAAAAAACTAAAATGAATCTGAAAATCCTTCGCCGCGCTCCGTGTTGACCTTCAAGCTCTCACATTTCGTAGCAGTTCCTCAAGGCGTGTGTTGCTCTTATCTTACGTTTTCTTGCAAGTATGCATCATTTAGCTTCTTAAAAAGGAGAGGAAGGGATCAGACTGGTAAAAAATTAAGCAGTCAGTGACTAATCGATAGCGGAGCAAGTTGACAGACTGAACCAACAAGCCCACGTTGCTTGTGCCGACTTGCCCCCTTGCCACCTTTCTATGTTGTAGACTCTATCATCCTTAAACACAACAAAAGTCTACAGTTCTCACTAGCTCCAAAGTTAGCCAAAAGGAGGTAGCCTTCATGGGTGGCACAGTATCACATGTAGCTGTAACCAAACTTTATACAAAAAACATTTTATACAGCGATACAAACATACTTCTTGCGGTATAAAACATAAAACATAAAACACCAGACCACGCTTCTGTCACAGCTCACAGAGCACTGACGTTTGCTGATCGCTCTCAGGAAAAGCTATTGAAGGGTATAAATTGGCAGGTGCTGCTATCCTGGGCTTTGATTGCGAATTTTGGCCCTTGTGCCAACTTACCCCTGTAGCCAACCAGCCCCCTTATCCCCTGTACAGAGGATACGTTCTGTCCCTATGCATGCACTTTTCATCGAAGTCTGTTACAAGTGTTATTTTGTAATTTCATTATATTTAAAACAACACAAAACGACATTAATCAACGTTTGTTTCTTTATGTCACAGGCGGTCAAACAGTCGATTTCGGCCGCTTTGTTGGTCAATCGCCGCCCCTTTTTGGTCTCTATCAAAATTTATTTTCCGCCTCAGTGCGATCTATAGCTCTTCGTTTGACAGCATTCTTTGGATCCACCCACCTCTGCGAAGAAGCCTTCTCCCAAGTGAAGATAATTAAGATACCGGAGCCCTCTGACGGATAAATATTTAAAATATTTCCTTGACTTGTGCCTAAGCAATTGGAAACCCCCTTCCAGTAGGTTATCACAAGATATACAGGTTACCACAAGATATACAGGTTATCACAAGATATACAGGTTATCACAAGATATGCAGGTTATCACAAGATATACAGGTTATCACAAGATATGCAGGTTATCACAAGATGTGCAGGTTATCACAAGATATACAGGTTATCACAAGATATACAGGTTATCACAAGATATACAGGTTATCACAAGATGTGCAGGTTATCACAAGATATGCAGGTTATCACAAGATATGCAGGTTATCACAAGATATACAGGTTATCACAAGATATACAGGTTATCACAAGATATACAGGTTATCACAAGATATACAGTGTTCTGCATCAACTTCGCAATAGGTAGTTTAATTAAAAACAACTTTTAATTATGGTAAAATAGTTTAGTTTGAAAATTTCAATTTTTAATAAATGAAACAACTGTACTTTTGTTTACTTGACGTTGTGCCATTCTAAATCTCTTTGCCCAGGTGACCAGATATTAATACACAATGTCTTATGGTAGATCGCAAAAGATTTTCTTTCTTTGGAGTAGAGCACTGAGTCCAATATTCTTGACACCTGTGCTGTATGTGATGTGATTTGAACCACATTCTTCCGAATTCAGGACGTCCAATAATGTGGTTTCTGTTATCACACCTGATTATATGAAAACCGTAACTGCAGTTCTTGTAGGTACGTGTAAAATTCGTGCATACCACGTTGCAAATGCCCGTGTTTCTGACTAAAATTTCAGTGAGTTCAGGCTCTTCATATAGCAAACACAAACAGTGACTATTTGGTTCGTTATGACTGCCCATCTTTTTGTCTGCCTCCAGTGGCAAAGCGTCACTCCCAGCGGAAGGATTTAGATTAGGTTAAATTTCAAATTTTGTGTTAGTACTACAATTTTTCTAAATATTCTGACGAAAGAGTAACAGACACCTTTTATGGCAGCGTACCTGCAGTTTATGAGTAGTTTTTGTGACAGAGACAGAATGAGTTTTCTCTGAGGTTCGAGTTGTGTACAATAGAAGTGCATGGCCGAAACATGTGAGCCAGACGTGATCGACTCTAATCTGTTGTGGAGAAATAAAAGAGTATACGCTCCAGAAGTGTGAGGTTCTGCGGTCATTTCCCAAACTCTTATACATCTCTACCGTGCTTCTTTCCAATTCTTCTTTCATTCGATTCTAAATATTTCTACTAAGCCATGTGGTCCAAAGTCAAGCAGTATTCATCGCAGTATTTCTAACTCTAACTCCTGTGTTCTTTCTGTGGCTGTAGGCAACTCTACACAATACAAGTTCCTTTTCTACACAAAATAACACATGACAGTTGAAGTTATGTCGTTATTCTGTCCCCATTCATAATACTGTTGTTACAGTTAACGTTAAGTTCTCCAGGTGGCAGGAATTGCTGAAGACAAACTGTCATCACGCAGCAGTCGACACATGCCTATGAATTAGTCGGTAATGTTGCTTTGATATTTGCCGATAATTAATTTGTAAGTAGTAACACGGATTATTCTGTAAAACTGCGCGTTAAAACTTTTCAGTTCACAGCGTTCATACTAAATGTAACTTTAATCTGATGTTATATTTCTATGGCTGTAATGCGTAGATTTGGATAAACGGAAGTTACAGCTAAAAGGGTTAAATGTTAAATGTTGCTTTTGAAAATTCAAGAGGATTGTACGAGCAATAATAAAATTAATGTGGTTCTTTGAAATGCTCCACCAAATTCATTGTTGTTACCCACGGTGCGGAGACCATACACTATTCAGATTTCATTAAAATCCATTAAAAGCCTCGATCACAGGATATTATTTATGCTATCTCCATCAGCCATACGATCTCTTATTCAGAATTATTGTAGAGTTACGTACATTGTAAATTCAATTATTGTAAGAGTTAAATCTGCTGAAACAAACTTCAGTAATAGAAATTTCCATTAAATTTCTTTGTCATGATTAATATGGAAATGCATTGTTTTTTGTTTGGTTCCTTACTTGGTTCTTGGTGAATACTGACCACAAGCCTCCTTGCCCTTATGGCGGACAGTTTCGCCATTCATCGTGGAACATGTTGAAGTCTTTTCGGTACGGCTATGCCAGAAACAGGCAGGAATCCGTTAGACACGGAACTTGTTACTCATTTGATCAAATAAATGAGAGTTAGGTGGATGGGTTAGGATGTACGTATGGAAGAGTTGAGATGTGCTTACAAAATTTTATTACGGAAATTTCAAGGAAAGCAGCTATTTAGGAAATCTAGCTCAGAGAGGACGTTGGCATTCATCTAGATGTTATAAAACTGTGGGGTGATTGCGCGAAACCTGAGGATCTCACTGTAATGATAACGAAGATTCAGGTCTTTTGCAACATGATGCAGACCTTTCGGAGGCCATACTGCATCCATCTTCAGGGTTTATGTATTGCATAAATCCAGCAGATAGGGTGTAAATTTCCTCCAAAACTTCAGTCACAATTTACAAATTGGCATTACATCATATCCCAGAAGAATCTCAGTGTTTTAGGGATGTGTTCATTGGGCATATTAGAATTACATTACGCATACTTAGGAGAAGTAAATTTCAAAGCCATCCATGTACAGCCCTCGACAGGCCTTGAGGGTTCCAGGAGGTTGGGGCTCAAAGATTTCAAGACAAGTAGGATGGTACAATTTATCTAATAATTTGCTAGATGGATTACTATGAAATATTACGTTGTCTTCGACGTCTAAGCTGAATTTTGTCGGACAAGCGTTGTACTGATTCTTACCTGTAAAATACTAAGTCCGAAAATCATAGTCCTTTGGGATGTGAAATTAAGTGAAATTTGCCGCATGTCGGAGGAAAGTATGTTCTCTATATTCTATTCTGAAGATGGAGGCCGTAATTTCCACCGAAACCTCTGTAACTTTTTGCCAGACTAGGCATTGTTATAGCTTGAAAGTCGACAATCTTCACAGTCGCAGGGCTCAGGATCTCACACCCCGCCAAATATTAAATCTGTATTCCATAAAACTCGAATTTATCTGGGCGAAAATCGCATTCTTGAAGGTTAAACAGTGTGGGTTATGTGATTACCACTGCCCGTCCTATAACAACGTGTTAAGTCTAGATAGTTCTATACGAAACACGTTTCTTGCATGTGAAGTGTACGGTTGGGGCATACTTATTAACAGCAAAGTAGAAACTGATGATATCTCATGTAGAATGGAGTCAGAAATTAGCCTTCCTTTATTAAGCCTGCATTTAGTGAATTAGCTTATGTAAATTCCTAAAAGACGCATTTGAAAGATACTTAACCCTACATTTGGCGCAAGTTTTCAATATTCTGTTCAGAAGAGGAAATTTATCCTATTTCAAGGCAGGAAACAAAAAATACCTTGGCCCACTTCAGCACAATTCCCACTTTCGATAGCCTAAGAAGATGGTCTAACGGTACAATTTTGCTTTGATTCCCTACCGACATTCGAAATATTTTCTTTTGAATAAGAATCACAATTTATTACAACCAGTTCGACTTCTCTCTTACTGGTTTACAAAATCAGAACGTCTGTGTGGAAGGTTTGTGCTGTGCTCATGGATGTTCCGTCCGAGAACTACTGCAGTAAAATGAATAAATATCATTCGTTTCGAAGTTGGTGGGACTGGTATTGAGCTCACGTGACTTATGCTTGTTTGAATCCCCGCGCAAGGGTAAAAATATCCCCAAAATTCTACGTCCTTGTAGAAACGACAAGATAATCCGTTCGTCTTTCCATCCAGATCCTTTATGCTTCAAAAATTCAAATGACAAGGAAAGAAAATGTAAAGAAAGACCGGACTGCAACAACAGTTGGTAAACCTACCTAAAATGAAGTCGTTGAGTTACAGCATAAAATATGAAGAAGCTGAATGCTGGACACTACCATCGCCACACTCCATAAACTTCAACCCTGTAGGGATTGTTGTCAGGCATTCTGCGTACAGTTTGTATATATTCATGAAAAGTAGATTACATGTAGGTATATTTGAAGTACAGAAACATATGTGTAGGCCTACTCGGACATATATTAACTTAGAGTATATTAAAGCTAACCCTACAACGAAAAGAAGTTACTCTATGTACATCTCACCAAAAACATTAAATATCTTAATTTTGCCAGATTCATTTTAATGTCTCGTATGAGCCTCACAGTATACAGCAGAAATCTCCACAAAATATATCACTCCTTAGAAGACAGGAGAGAATGTGTTTATTGCAAGGTAGGAACTGAAATTTTAAATTCGATTTAGATAAATTCTACGCTTGGGAGGGATAGTAAAATAAACACTAAGAACGAAGACGAACACAATAGAAACATCAAATGCTAGGTTTGCGTGAAGAAACACGTTTATGTGGATCAGTTGGTATCTGGAGAATTCTGAAGGGTCTGTTTGCTGTAAAAAAAACGCCCAATGTTGAAAGAGCTTAAGCCTTAAAGTTTAGTAAGCACATTTTAAATCTTCTGGTACAGTACCTGGCTGAGACATTAATATCTGAAGTAACGTGTTATGATTGAGGTAAAAATTAAGACTGTATGGTACTAATGGAAAGGACTTTCTGTCCACATCTTGCAAGAATCCTAAGCATAAAGGCCAGTCGAAGTGGAACGATCAGCGATTTTTTTTCGTTTCTATAAAATAAGCCGGTTAAATTTCGACAAACGTTTTTACAAAGGAAATTCATCGAAAATCTAAACTTATTAAGTGAAAAATTTCCGAATAAAATGCCGCTGGCCATATTATGCAATACTAAACTACAAGGCGTGGCATCGTAGAATTAAACTGTCGTCATTATCATGGCCGTCATGACTTCTGATGTTGCCAACGAGAGTTTAAAACCAAAGTTGAATGAAAACATTTCCCCTAAATTCCAATATAAAAACATTAGTCCTCATTCATTCATTCATTCATTCATATTTAGCAGGAATAAAAACGGGTTAGTCAAATAAGTGCAATTACGAGGAAGAAACCGTTGTAAACTTGAAGTATCAAAATTTTCATACATATTTAAATTTTATGCCAATAAATCCGGTGCTTCTTATTTTTCTTCACTTCAGGACAAATTCTTTTTAGGCGCGTTCGAAAAATGCGAAACGCGACTGTTACCTTCTTCATGTCTTTCTGTCCGTCCGCATGGAACAATTCGACAGACCAATGGATGGATTTTCATGAAATTTGACATCCGAGGATTTCTCGAAAATCTATCGGGAAAAATCGGGTAACATCAAAGTCTGACTAGAATAACGGGTATATACAATTAGATAATATCTAGATTTCTGCTTAGAATAAAAAGTGTTTCAGACAGAAGTTGTAGAGAAAACAAAACACGCATTTTATGTACATTAACATTTTTCCTAAAACCATACTGCTTACGAGATAAAGCGGAAAAGTATGGAAGAATCGGACAGGCCCAAAATGACAATTTAACACGGCGCTTGCGCTTTGCATGCTGAATAGCTAGGCTACAGACACACACAAAATATGTAATACTTATTACTTTTCCACCGAAAAAATTGAGACGCGAAGGCTCCCCAGTGTTGCATTTGTACGTACAATTCATTATTCATTATCATCTAAGTTCGAGGTAAGATGACCGTCAGTTCCGTGACTCAAACTACAGATAAATATATATTGCATTCCAGGATGCATTCGACCTGTCAGTCAATACGTATTGTAAGTTACGCACAGTAATTACAGCTCGACTGAGATCCGTACTTAATATTTAACTGAACAATTGCAGTCCATGGGACAGCACTACACGTCAAAAACATGTGAGACTCTTGACTGAAACAAATAAATATGGATCTAGCACTTTGCAATCAGTGATGGAAATGGGGTTGTCTGTCCCTTTGTAAATATGGCTCTTCTGATCACAAGGCCTATATAATACAGAATTCTACACCCGGATAAATCAGTTGCAGTTAACAGCTATATGAATTGGCGTTCTTTACACGACGGAGGCCGTCGCCAAGAGTTTTGTTTTGAGTTTGTAACAGGAATAAAGCAAAAATTCGGATTCATAAATTCACAGGAAAATTTGTGATTTATGCAGGTCACACAAAAGTGAGAGAATAATAACTTACTGGATTTTCAAGAAATGAGGTTCCAAAAGATCGCCCTTTTGTAACTTGCATGTCTTGACGTGCTCAGGTCTGGTAGGAGAACTTCTTTCTGGATACGGGTCGGGTACATCGGATCCACACATAGTCTTCACTATGTTTATGTATTTATTTGTATTTGAGATGCAACGTCTGAGCTTGTGCAGTTAATCAAATAATAATGTTCTAACTAAAGGAAAACCAACAGTCAATTCATTCCCGAACTTATAGCCTGTTGTTTTAGGTTATCACACTCTCCACCACATCACTCACACCGCTCTCGTAATCGACTACTAGCTTTCACCCATCTCCGTTATCGGCTGCTAACCGTTTTCTCGTTTAAATCTCTACAGGTAACCCCTCCTGCCCATCACCAACTGTTCTTAAATGTATGTTGGTAGTTTAAATGTATAACTGATGGCGGTGACCAACAATCGCTCTAACTAATAAACAAATATACCAAAAATATTCGGCTACAAGGTGAAGCTGCTTTCATCTGGCTAAACACAAGAATTAAGGGCGAAATCTTCCCAACAAAGTAATAAATGTGCAGTTTCAACAGAAATATGATTCTCATCACTAGAGGACGAATTCTTAAGAATGGCGAGGCAAACGTTTTCGGACTCAGGCAGTATAAAAATTTTATGCTTCACTTACAAACACGTCTGCAATTTTCCCTTCGAAATTCATACACCGCGCCCAGTGACTCGCACACTGCTGGAAGCAATTTTTAAACCCCGTTCCGTGATACTACTCAGCACAGCCGATATTCAGGTTGAGTCTCCGTGGTATCATTAAACCTTCTCCCTTTTAACCGGATTTTCGTGTTTGGGAAAAAGGAAGAAGACACAAGGGCCTACGTCGAAGAAGTAAAGTGTGCGTAAGCACCAGCATTGTAGTATGCTGAGCGGAGAAAGCTGTACGTCCTGGCGAGTTGTCATGATGCATAAAGCAGCCCTGAGTACCCCATTTCTCTGAGCACATTCTCCTTATACCCTAGTTCAAACATCGTTAATCACGTGCCGCTTGTCCTCCTGAATGCCCTGTTGCTTTCTCGCCACACTGTCATTAGTCCAACGTGGCGAGGGGAGACATGAACGTTTAAAATCCTCAACAGATATATGGCAACTTGTGCAATATAAATTCCATTTAAATATTTGTGTTCTACTCTTCAGTCATTACCGAAGGCTTGTATAAGCATTTTTTACCAGAAGCTGGTGTCTTAAATTTAAACTTGCAACATTCTGTTACAGCAACACTCACCACACGAATTCAGAATAAATTAACTCAGCGGTACCTAGCGGCACACAGCTGAATTATATCCAAGTAACGCTCCACTAGGCTAGTCCTGAAACTTGTTCCCCACTTCTTAGTTTAGTCGTAAGAACCGCGCTGCTTGAAGGTAGAATATTGGAAGATTAACGTACTGTGATGCTAATGAAATTAGTAGGCCTGTATGAGGTGTGACTGTAATTCCAATGAGAAGAAGGGATGAATGGTGTGGAATATCTTCGGGAAATATTTTGGAAATATCAACGTGGAGGATCAACGATAAGACTGTAAATTAAGTCACATGTTATAATAGTTTTTACGTGGATATTAGGTGGATAGACGTGGTTAAAGATATTTCAGTTTGCAGAATGGAATTCTCGTTTTCTTATACCACATATCAAATAGTTTAATTGCAGTTGTGATTACATTATTGCTTTCATTAATTACAGCTTTGGTTGTTGAAATGGCGAAATAATTAGGTGTCATTTCATTTCTCCTCTATTATTTTAGACTAAATATTCAAATCTTCAAGGATATGAAGCTGTGTTTGCTAGGCGAGTAGTTACAGGTAAGTTCACGGATCGTAGTGTCTTCATGTGCAGAGTCAAGCAGCCCCAGA
>Ga0123357_10013906_pt1 | contig 10478 bp, 7 predicted proteins | sample TergutEmb28metaG_FD_89873 | JGI IMG/M metagenome (GOLD analysis project Ga0123357, IMG submission 89873) | Embiratermes neotenicus P4 segment gut microbial communities from Petit-Saut dam, French Guiana - Emb289 P4 | ecosystem: Host-associated > Arthropoda: Insects > Digestive system > Gut ...
CCTATAAGAATAAAACAACTCTCAGGGGATGTGAATAAATTCAAACTGGCATTAAAAAAGTTTCTCTTAGCTGGATCCTTCTATTCTATAGAAGAATTTCTAGAATGGACCACCCTAAATGACTTCAATGCCATGCACTTGTGATGATTGTTGAATTGGCAGGGTTAAGTATCCAATTGTAAGTTTACTTATTTTACTTATTATACTTATTACATGTAGTGTACTTAGTTAATGATTTGACAATAACTTAATCACATATATTGTTTTGTATTTCTGCTCAAGTATGTACATAGTGGGAATAGTATGAAAGCATTGGTTGCACGAAATGGGAATACTCAAAAGTGAGTTTTTGGAGTAACAGCTTTAGTATAATGTATTCTTACTGCAGTTCATATATCCAACTTGTAAGTTTAATATATGTACATATTGTAATCTTATACTTTATCTAATGTAATTAAAATGACTGTTTTGGTGACTGTATTTCTTGTTTTTAACTCTACTTCTTTTATGATTGTATTTTCTATTTTGTTATCTTAATTCTATCCCTGCATTATCTCTGTATATGACAAGTTCGATATCCTACAGGCATTTGCCTTGTATGGATCTGATGAACGCATAATAAATACAAATACAAATACAAATTTGCCCACATTATCTAAGCAATAACATAATTTTTTAAAAACAAAATGGTTACTGCAAATAAAAGGAGTGTTTTGATTTCCTTTACAAAGTTTTTCTCATTCTAAGAAGAACTGAGTAAGATATAATCAAACATTGTATATTGGTCTTCATGTAAAGTGCTGTGCGTCTGACTTTAATGGAACTTGAATTTTCACAGCAGAATTAAAAAAAAAATTCACAGAAAGTTTCCAAGTGGGAGCTGAGTCATTCCAAATGGACAGACATGATGCAGGCAACAGTCACTTTTCAAAATTTTTACAAATGCACCAAATTACGTAATCAGTTTTCATGAAATTTGTCAATGACTCAGTTTGTAGACATTTTCCACTGTCTAGTGCTCCAAGAAAACACAACATTTCCATAACTGGAACTGTTTCCATACTGTGGTCAGAGGTTCTGGAGGCACGTACTTAGTTCCACACTGCACAATCTGCCATTCCTAGCCACTGAACAGTTCAGTACATGCCTCCACAACCTGCTGTCACCTGACTGTGACAACAGACACAGTTAACAAACACAGTATTATATTTTACCTTTTAAGTACTGTATGATGTACATGGTGCAAACAGTAGGTAATTGGAAGTGCAGTATACCGCTGTCAGAATTGTTTAGAAATTGAGTTTAGATTTTTGAGTTTTTATTAATACTTTGGTATAACACAGTCGGTAAAGCGACTTGCTATGGAATTGACAGTCTGTAGATCAAATCCCAATGGGGCGAGATTTTCCACACCCATCCAGACTGGCCCTATGGACAAACCAGCCTCCTATACAAAAGGTACTGGGTCTGTCCCAGTGGTGAAGCAGGTGGGGCGTGGTGTTGACCACCCATCCCCATCTAGCACCAAAGTTAAAAATGGAGTAGAACTATACCTCTATCCTGCCTCCGGGGCTTTGTGGCCTGTATAGGGTGGATTTTAATTTTACCTTAATCCTTTAGTATCAAAATTACATGCCCAGTGGGAGCTGCAGACAACTGGAACTTAAATGACAGCCACATAAAGAATGCCATTAAATGACAGTGTCTTGACCTGAAGCTAAGCATTTTGAGGATTTCACTTTATGAAATCTATACCTGACATTAGGCACCAAAGGATTACAAGTACAAATTTAATGCCAAACCTCACTGAGCCCACGCTCCATTTTACATTAAGACCAAATCAAAAATGCCAAATTTCTACCTACCGGGGTGGGTATTTAAATTTTAACACTTGCTTTATGAAAAAGTATTACTTAAACAGAAAATGAAAAAAAAAATCATGAAATAAATGCCATTTTGTGGAAAATAAAACTGAAGTTATGCAGTATGTCCTAAAAATGTAGTAATGTTCTCCTACATGCGTTCCCCAAACAAACATGGGTCTCTAAGAGTTTAACACACACATAATCTACCTCACAGTATGAAAGGTTTAGTTCAGAGAGTTTCTTCAGGCATGGGATGAGACAGTAAGCAGCGGATGTAATTGGAGAGCAACCTTCCAGTGATAGGCCCTCCAGATCCGGGTACAAGCTCGCGATATTAGCTAAGAGGCCAGTGCTATCCTCACCAAGCCTGGAACCATCGACGATCAGTTTCCTGAGATTATGGCTGCCAAACGGAAATTCCAGAATATCTGCCACATCCTCACGCCCTTGGATTGTGAACGAGTGCAGTGCAGGTCCCACTGTTAGAACCTGTAAAGGAGTACTTAATAAGAACTTTATTCTGTCCATCAATGAAATAAATTCCATGAAGAGCTTATAAAATTAACGTTATCCATAAACTGAAGAATAAAATCTTCATGGATGTTACACACCTAAGAGTGGAGTGCTAGATGCTGAAGATAGAGGCAGTACTTTCCCCCAAAATATCTGTACATACTAGCCACTACAGCATATCTTCCCCCAAAGACTTGAATCTTCAATTACACTCCTGTCACAAACTGACAACTCATACTTTCCTTAAACTGCTTCAATCTACATTATGAGACCTTCACAAATTATAACTGAATGCCTATAGAACTTCGTAATCTAATTCTGTGGAAAATTTATAGTTTTCCCACTATAAAAATTTGATAAACACAACCTCGAAGTTAATACAACGTTATTACAGGCCATTTAAATCTGATCCACCATCACAACAACAAACAACTGCTTTGTTAATTTTTCTCCCACAATATTCACCTATTGTTGAAAATAAAATAATCATTCTTGCGTATATTTTAATATCAGTATATTGCTCTCAATTTTCAAAGTATTATTTTCTGCTTTTATATTTTTTATCTCTATGTTTTAAGTTTTTGCAGGACAAATCTGAATACAGTGACTTATTAGAGTGTACATCATGCACATTTGTTACTGGTGTAGTGCCCCAGCCGAGCCTATTGTTGCCGTTGTGAGGCCTATCCTGCAATTTCCGTGGGGACAGTGAATGAACAGAAGCAATAGCCAAGTCGGAGGCTTCGCGGTTACCTAGGTATATCGGGAACTATAGGACTGCTTTGGGTTCAGTGAGTGACGAACTGCGTAACAGACTTAACAGTAAATTCTATATGTATATATATACATTATTATAGATGTAAGTTATACCAGTCCGAAATGGTTGTCTCAAGTCCCTTAGTTACGCTGAATATTCTGTTACAAAATTATAGCTCAATCAATCGTCACGCCACTGTTCAGTCCCAACCGGTAATCGTAGAAATTAGAAAAGTATTTTGTTTCCGAAAGTGACTCGCTAAAATAAGCAATTTAATAATCGGTCAGTCCAGCTTACCTCCTGCTATCAGCCACAATACGAAGCAGCCTAACATCTCAACCAATTATATTTTATAAAGTATAACTCTTGTTCAGGCAACAGAATAACGTCGAGTCCCGTAGACCAGTAAATCTCATCTTGAGCGCGAATCTTACGAGACTTGCGAGTCTTTTCCCAGTTCTCTCGTTGCCTAATTTCCTTGGGATTTTATAGTGGCATTGTGCTGACTCAAAGCTTTGCTTAATATGAATAAAAATCCAACAGATGAAACACTATGCAGATATTTATTCACAGCAAAACTACTGTACATGTTTCGGGTGTCACAGCACCCATCATCAGGATTATTAAAAACTGTATATACGCAGCCTCTGGTACAGGTCATAATACTTGTACCGTTACTCCCCTCCACCGTGGTCTGATCGGGACTGTGATGGGTGCTGCGACACCCGAAACATGTAGAGTAATTTTGCAGTGAATAAATATCTGCATACGGTTGCATCTCTTGGAATTTTATTTACATTGAATTACGATGCACCGAACCACGAGCTTAAAAACTTTGCTTAATACTTGCATCATTTAACTAGGGCACGCATACCCCTCTCAACAAACAGTTATGAGGTAAGTTGCCCGACATTTCCTAGTTTCATCAACCAAAGTTTCGTTACAAGCACAAGTTCTAAATATTTAGGAATAATCTTACGCAGCGACTTAAGTTGGGCGGATCAAGTTAACTACACGATGAAAAAGGCCTGGAAAGCACTACATTTCACAATGCGAATACTAAAAAGGGTAATAGTAATACCAAAAGTTTAGCCTACATGTCACTTGTACGTCCGATTCTTGAATATGGGGCCGCGTGCTGGGATCCGTACAGGGAGGGACAAATAAGTGCGTTGGGCAGGGTGCAAAAGAAAGTGGCCAAATTTGCACATTATACGAACAGTCCGAACTGGGAAACTTTGGCGTCGCGTAGAAAGTTATCATGAATATGTGCCCCTTCAAAGGGTACTCTGGGGAACCCGCATAGAAACTTATTGGCGACAGATTACAAAGGCCACACTATCTGGGCAGGGTAGATTATGAAAGGAAATTTAGGAGTATGGGGTAAAGGACGGATATAGGGAAATAATCTTTTGTAAATAGGACCATCCTACACTGGAGCTAGTTACAGGCAGAAGTGTTAGGAATTCTCCACTGCAAACCAATACTTTTAAAAAGAGAGTAAGGGAAGTGATAATTGAGTTTAATTAAAAAGAAATAAAGTGTGCTGGAAATCATCGAAAAGTGGGGAGAAGCGGCGTATAGTGAAGTGAAAAGGCTAAATTGAAGTGAAAGTTATCTAACGTGGAGTGTAGCGAAGTGCAATAAATTGAAGTGAAGTGAACGAAGCAAAGTGATGTAGAATGAAGTGGAGTGAAGTGCAGTAAAGAGAGGGGGAGCGAGTCTTTATGGAAAAGTTTTATAGGGGTAGTATGTGATGAGAATTGAAAGACTGGGGTGAAAGCGTGAGTGAATTAATGATTGTAAAACAACCAATTACAAGAAACTATACACAGGACTTTCTTGCTTGGGTGGTTTGTTGTAAATTTCTAATTTGTTTCTGTGTTTTGTTGCTAGTTTTAAGCTGTCTTTTTGTAATTGTTGTTGAGTGATCGTGTGTATTGCTGCCAAACCTAGGTCACCAAATAGTACACCTTAGAATTGCTGGCATTACTAGGAACTTGCCATATTTTCCCTGTTAGAACGCTAAGGGTTAATCTATAAAGCGAACACATAAAAACGGGAGAATTAGGTAATATGGACGCAGGTATCGGAAAAGTGACATGAAAAATAAACACCACAACACACAGATGATAAAACTGTATTGGTTGAAAGCAAGTATGATATGATTGAACTAATAAAATGAGTCAAAAACAGCCGTGAGAAGGTGGGTCAGAATTTGAACCTAAAGAGAACAACAAGAATGAGCACTGTGGAAAAAGTAACCATCTTTTACGACGGAGAAGATATCTGCACAGTAACCAACTACACGTTTATGGTGGTTCTCATCACCAATGTCCGCTATACCAATGAAAAGACCAAGAAAAGAATAAGTTTGAGCAAGCCAGCAATGGCAAATTTGACAAAAATCATAAAAGGCTCGGAAGTTTCAACCATCACAAAAGTTACGCTACTGTAGACAGCAGTCTTTCCAGCAGTGCTGTTTGGGTGCAAAAGAAAGCAGATAAATGGAAGACTGAAGATACCATGGACAGTAAGAAGGATGAATGCATCAGTGACCAACCAAATTATGTCCAAGCACTCTCTGGTAACTTTGGCCAAAATCAGCAAATTGAAATACTTTAGGCATATAATGAACAGCTCAGATGGTATAAAAAAAAGATTTGATATTAGGACTGACTGATGGTAGTGGGAAATAAGGAAGACAGTGTACAAGATGATCAGCAAAATTTGAGGAACCGTGAAGATGAACTGGTGCAATATATTAACTGCCATGCAAAACATAGTGCAGTGGAGGGACCTGATGTATTAGGCCATCAGAACAAACAGGGGGTAGCATGGTGCAGTACTTCATGCTAACACAATCCAATAGGACCATCAGGGCTCACTTGTGACCTACAGGCGCTGCTGCTGCTGCTGCTGCTGCTGCTGCTGCTGCTGCCACTAAACCAACTACCAGGTTTTCTAAACACTCATCTACATGTTTCACGTCATAGAGAAGAAAAATTTAATTATTACCAACATATTGAAAAGTCATCATTTATATCATAAAAATTAATATCATATCATATTAATCATTGTTAACACACAGTAAGTTCATGCTGCAGTGATGGGGTCAGTGGTATACACTTCAAAGCTACAAACTAATTTTTTCAACCAATGTAACCAAAGAAAGCAACTCAAAATTCACATTACGAGAACGGATTAATGTTAAAATCTCTACCCACAGAAGGAACAGAAACTGTAGTCAAGGCTGTAACATAGCATTAACACAGAAATTACCAGTGTAATAAATGAAAAATGTACTTATGAATTTGAGTTAGGAAATCAGTCGTGCACAGACGCGACAAGCCTTTAAATGCTGACAAGTGCAATGTACAGCACTTACAGATATGTGCAACTGAGACATCGACTTCCCTTTTGCCATAAAATATCGGATTTTATGTACTTTGAGCGAACTTCCTCCGTGGCAAACAGTGTAATGCAATGAAGAATACGCACATTTTTAGATGTGTCAGCGGCCCTACTCTATACAGTCCATTTTAACAAGGCAAACGCCCTCATTCTAGTGGAAATTTTGGTTATAGTTAAGTGTTTGTTCAACGTGAAGTACTGTTCTGACTTCTACGCTGGAGAAGAATTTATATTATGTGTACGAGACGCAGACTGCTGCTGAGTATCCAAGGTAAGCTGTGTTGAACGTGTTAGAAAAATGTTTTGAGTTTATTTACGCGAGTTGATCAATTTTGGCGAACAACTATTTAGGAAAATTATTTAGAAATTTATTCTAAATTTCCGGCGTACATTGAACTATATAAAGGAAGGCAAGACGAGTATTTGGGTTAACTGCTAAATTTAAATCTTTTTAATTGTTATGTTGTGATTGTGCAAATTATGGTTTATGTGTATTTTATTTTTACTTTAAAATTAAATATTTAGGGCTAATTACTAAATTCTACTGACATAATTGACGTACAGTTGACCACTGATTGATGTCCCTGGAGTATTAGATAAGCTAAGTGAGAAATATAGATGAGTGCAATGTGAATAAAAATCCAACAGACCCAACAGTATGCAGATATTTATTCACTGCAAAACTACTCTAAATGTTTCGGGTGTCACAGCATCCATCATCAGGAGCATCAAAAACTGTACCCGCAGCCTCCAGTACAGGTCATACTACTTGTACCGCTACTCCCCTCCAACGTGGTATGATCGGGCCTGGTTTGTGCGAGTCGCACAAACCAATCCCGATCAGACCACGTTTTATGACCTGTACCGGAGGCTGCGATTACGGTTTTTTATGCTCCTGATGATGGGTGCTGTGACACCCGAAACATGTAGAGTAGTTTTGCAGTAAATAAATATCTGCATACTGTTGCATCTGTTGGATTTTTATTCACATTGAATTAAAATGCACGGAACCACGAGCTTAAAAAATAAATAGATGAGTGCATTTTGTATTTTACTTCGTTGTAAAGTAGAGCAGTTTGCCAGATTCCTGACAGTCTAAATTTGGTTGAAATCTGGCTGGTGTCAGCATAGAAATTAGTAACTTCGTCGCTGACGTTATAGCCGAGCCTCTTTATAGTGTCTTCAACAAACGGTACGGTTAGGCCAGAATACCATCTCGGGAGGCACTACACCAGTAAAAACCACTTGGCGTCACACTATATAAACACCTAGAAATTTGTCTTACCTCACTCAGGGTGGTAAGAGGCCCAATTTCTGAAGTGCTCTTTAGGATTTTGTAATTTTAACCCACTAGATAGGGCAAAATTCTTAAGCTAATTAGTCCTCAACCCTAACAATGCAGTACATCTTACCTCTTTAATACTGCTGATATCATGATAACTATTACAGTAGTACGAAAGTTTCTTCCAGAGTGCGATATCTTTTGCTAAAACATTCCACCGTTCACAGACTTTGGCAATGATTAGGCATAAGTCCTCTGGTTCAATGTATGATAGGATTTCCAGTATGATTTCATCTGGCAGGACATTTATTGATCTCGGTTCACAGGCGATTGCCAATGGTTCTGAACACACGTCATCTCCCCTCCAAAATGAGAACAATGACACGTCCTTTCTCCTCCATAGTGATAATAATGTCACGTACTTTCTCCTCCAACATGAGAGCAATGCTGAAGCCATCTGCAACTGGTCATGTACAGGTTCAAAACTATTGAAGCACAAGTAGATACATTATGCATTAATAGCTACTACCTACGGTACATTGAGAGTAATGGAAAGAACTGCGGACTGGGCACGGCAGTAATTTTTGCGTTTAACTAAAAATGTATACTAGATCCAAATTGCTGTAAAAGATACTGTATATACCTAGGACCATGCAATGAGGACAAACAAACAAACTGACAGGTAGTGTTATCTCCTGCAACGGTTTAGTATGCGCAAAAACCCTCAAGTTTTAACGTTGCTACATCTCCACAACACTCGCACTGGTGTATTGACAAACTGCACCCTACCAAAAAACGCGGGAAGGACTGTAATCCGTGATTCCTGTGTCAACGATATACCTCATGTGATCATTTTTAAATCGTGAATGTGCTTATGCAATTGCACTTGCAATAAACATGACAACAGACAGAAAAGATATATATTTGATTTCATGGTGGTTCGTTTCTTCTGTTTAGCTTTCAGTCACACAATATTATTGATTAATTGCAATACACAATGCTTATGGAATTCCTAGCGTCCGTCATGAAATAGTGGACACAGAACACATAATTACATAACAAAAACTTTTATATCACGACTCCAAATTGTAGTTGATGGAGTCGATAATATCTTCACACTTGTATCCACGTTCGGTAGCACTGCGGAAAGCACCTTCCAGTGCCACATACAATGAACATTTCCGTGTACCGCAAAATTTTCACAAAACCATAGAGGATGAAGTCACTAAAATAAGACGCTAAATATACTACAAATGCAGATCATTGCACAGGAATATTTACAAAATCATTACATTTACATTGCCTTTGCTTAATGTAGTTTATTTACAATCTGGTCTCCAGGAAATGTGCTGTTTTCTAGAATGTCACCCAACATGCCAGTTCAGAATCTTATTTCTACCTGTTCTTGTTGTCGTTTATTGTGCTGTGTGCGTACAAAGGAGCCAAACCCCTGTGAAAAACAACATCACAGTATATTGCCATTCACTTCCGTATGTGCATTATGATTTTCACAGCACAACGCAGTATGTCACCAGACTGACAGCAATGACAGCTACCTCTGTCTGATGATCTGTGTGAAAGCATTCTGTGCAGTTCCCATTGTTTGTGTTGTTGAACTTCAGCACAGCTGGCCCACATTTCCTTTGCACTTCACCACAATACAGCGTTACATTATAAGAAATCTTAACATCCGGCTCACCTTTCTCACTCACTCATTTGCACGAGACTTCGTTTACAGGGACTGACGGGATTTGAGTGTTGTGAAACCAGAAAATAAGAACTGTTAATACGATTTATGTTTAATGAATAATCTGGAGAAACTTCTACTTGATTTTATTTCAGTTAATGGAGCTAATTTGGTACTTGTTCAGATGACACGCGATAAACGTAGCGCGGATGACTGTCACTTGGCGTCTGCTTGCATATTAACATTTGTTTAATAATAACATTCATATCGTCCGACATTTGGTACAGCTAATTAAATCATATTTTATTACTTCTTTAACACTATATCGCTCGTAGTATTAGCTTCGTCATTTCTGTCTGTCTGTCCGTCCGTCTCTCCGCGTGGGAAAACTCGGCTCCCATTGGTCGGATTTTCATGAAATTTGATACGTTAATATTTTACGGAAATGTGTCACAAAAATTAAAGTTCCATTAAAATCACACAAGACCAACCGGCACTCCGCTTGAAGACCGATATACATTTTTCATCATATCTCGCTTATTTCTTCTTAGAATGAGAAATGTTTCGGACAAAAATGTAGAGAAAATCAAAACACATTTTATTTTCAGTATTTGTTCCTAAAACCGTGACGGTTATGAGATAATGTTGAAGGGTATTGTAGAGGGGCAGGCCACAGATAAAATAAGGCGCATGCGCAGTGCATGCTGAAGAACTAGGGCTACAAACATACACTCACAATACGTAATACTTATCGCTTTTCCACTGCAAGGATGGTTGCAAGAACGCGCATCAATTTTACGTCACACGTACATTGCCTGTCTTGTTTGATATTTCGTTGGAACTTCCATTTTGTAATCAACAAGATTTGTGTTCGAAAGAGACTGGCCATATATTAATGTATATTTATAATCTTGCAATAGGTCAGCTGGTGGGCCAGGGTAGCTCCATCAGTATAGCGAC
>Ga0123357_10013907_pt1 | contig 10478 bp, 11 predicted proteins | sample TergutEmb28metaG_FD_89873 | JGI IMG/M metagenome (GOLD analysis project Ga0123357, IMG submission 89873) | Embiratermes neotenicus P4 segment gut microbial communities from Petit-Saut dam, French Guiana - Emb289 P4 | ecosystem: Host-associated > Arthropoda: Insects > Digestive system > Gut ...
AACCTTCCTATCGAACTTGTTATGCTGATACCTCTATAGTTTTCGCATTTCCTTCTATCTCCTTTCTTGTATATAGATGTAATATGTGCTTTTTTCCAATCCTGTTGGATATCCTCTCCTTGGAGGCATTTATTGAATAATCTTGCTAAGACCTCATGTACAGCTATTGGAGCTGTTTTAACCAACTCAATTTGAAGTCCTCCTGGTCCTGCAGCCTTTCCATTCTTCATACCTTTCACAGCTCGGCGTACTTCGTCAGTTGTTATTTATGGTACTTGCTGTTCAATCGTAATTTCGTCTTGTTCCATCGTCAAGAATTCTGCTCTCTCTTCTGTCAGTAATGTCTTATAATAGTCTTCCCACTCTTCCATCGTAATTAAGCTCATATTACTTTTCTCTCGAGTATCCTTCCATAGTCCTGTAAAGGTTTTCCAAGCTTCACTCGAAAGCGTACTACCTAAGAAACTGTTTATTGTACTGCATGTCTTCTGCCATGTTTCGTTCTTCGCTGTATTAATCCTCTTGTTTGTCTCTCTCCGTGCCTTTATATATCCCTTCCTATCTTCCACACCCCTGGTTGTCAGCCATCTATTATAGGCTGTTTTCTTTGCTATGACTAGGTCTTCTATATCGGTACTCCATCATACTGGTGTTGTCTTTCTTGGGGATTGCTCCTCTTGTCCTAAAGCTTCATATGCGGCTTCCTGCAGGGCTTTCTTTAGGGCTTCGTACATCCGTTCTGGAGTGCCATTCTCTATTGCTGATACCCTATTGGCCACTCTCAGTGCATATAGAAATCTTATGGAGTCCTGTTGGAGACTCCATACTTTATATCTCGGTTCATCCAAAGTTATTTTCTGCCCATTTTCCAACCCTGCCTCATTTCTCATTTCCCTGTATGGTAGATATAGTTTCGCTATAACAAGAAAGTGATCTGAGCCACATTCAGCTCCTCTGTACACTCTTACATCTTGGGGGTTTAAAGTGGGTGTGTTGTTTGATGATTACATAGTCTATTATTGATGCCAACTGTCTTGTTGTTTGCGTCCATGTATATCTGTGTACGTTCCGATGTTGGAAGAATCCATTCATTATTCTAAGCCCATATTGCTCGCAGTAATCTGTCTACATCCATTACCATTGGCCACCAATTCCCCATGTGGTCCTACAGCAGGATTGTTCCTTTTTGAGCCAGTCCTGGCATTTAAATCTATTATTACAATTTCTTTCCTGCTACTAATGTTGTCGGTGATAAGGCGTAACTTGTTGTAGAAATCTTCTTTCTGTTTGTCATCTGCATCATCATTTGGTGCATTCACTCCTACAATATTCACGTCGTTTCCATTCAATTGCATTTGTACTTGCACTAGTCGTTCGTCAATATATTGCCATTCCTTTACACATTTCTTGTATTTCTTTTTAATGAAGAGCGAAACCCCACATCGGGCTCGTTGGTTTTTACTTACACCACTATATATCTGGATGTAGTTTTTTTCTTCTTCTATTCCATTCCCTTTCCATTTGGTTTCTGTAAGGGCCACAATATCTACATTCAGATATCCATCTTTCTTCGTGTATTATATTTATGAACCTTAAAATTTTGCTCTAGAGACAGACAGTATTTTCTCATGAAACAAGTCACTTCCATTATATATAAAGAAGCTAGCGTTAGAATATTTAATTCTTTAAACAACTGTCTACAAGATGTTCTTGAACTCACTCCAACCATTGACCTCATCACCCTTTTTTGTATTCTAAATATTCTTGTATTTTATTCACCCCATATTCCCCTCCCCCTCCACCAATTAGCATCCCACACCATAGGAGAGCCTGAAATTTAGTAAAATAAACATTTCGAATCATATGAAGGCCTAAAATCTCCTTTGAGGGCTTTATCACAAATGATACCTTACTCAATTTGTTTGCTAATGACTGTACATGGGAATTCCACTTTAATATCTCTGTTATGTAGATACTGAGAAATTTTGTTTCATTATATATTCTGGATTTAATTTGTTAAAGCTGACTTGAGGTTTTACCAGTAACTTTGATTGTCTATTGTGAAATGACATAACTCCTGTTTTATTTACATTTATTATAAATCATCCCTATTAAACCAAATTTCTAACTCTGCAATCAACCTATCAGTTTTTCTTTGAAATGCACATACATCATTATCCGTAATTACGTGTAGCACATTAATGTCATCTGCAAACATGACCAGGTTTGTGCCATGAATATTCAAGGGAGGGTCATTTATGTACAGTAAGAACAACAGTGGACCAAGTACCAATCCCTGTTTCATTTCCATACAGGAAGATCTGTATCTACATACCATAGTATTACCGGAGTCACTTTGATTAACCTCTATACATTGTTTTCTGTTTGTCAAATAAGACTTGAACGATAAATTTGTGCTGCCCTTTATTCCATAGGATGATAATTTTTCCAATAATACTTTATGATTCAGTGTATTATAGACTTTTGTTAAGCCTATAAAAATTCCAATCTAGTGGATTCCTTTATCTAAATCTTCCTGAATTATTTCAGTGAACGACTGAACAGCTGTTTCTATATATTTTCCTTTCCTAAAACCATTTTGAGTGTCTGTTAAAATCTCATTTTTATATAAGGTGTCAATCAATTAAACATCAATATTTCTAATAGTTTTGCAAATACAGATATTTGTGATATTGGTCTACAGTTCTGAATATCCTACCTATCTCCCTTTTTATACAAAGGCTTCACTTTTGCTAATTTCCATTCATCTGGGAAAACCCCTGATCTCAGTGATACGGTATAAATATGTGTCAGTGGCCCTTTTATTGATTGTATACATTGTTTAACTAAACTTTCGGGTATATCATCATAACCTGCTGTAAGCTTGTCTTTCAACTTCTTGGCCAGACTGACCGGTTCTTCTTCAGTTACTGGAGAAGTTAAAAATGGAATTTGGACAGTGTTTTATTTCTTGTCTTGAATTATTATAACTCTCTTTGTTAATATTTTGCTTTACTAGTTCTGCCACATTATTCATATAGTATATATTTAATAGTTTTTCAGTTATCTCCATGGGGTTTGAAATAATATTATTGCCTATCTTCAGTTCCAACTTGTAATCATCTTGAGTTTTACCAATTTTTCTATTTATTAACTGTCACATGGCTTTAGTCTTGTTAGGTGCCTCTCTGACATACCTATCATTGTCTCCTTTTTTTTTCTTCCTGTAATACTCTTATACATTTTTTTATATTTTTCTATATACTCTAAATCGTCCCTCCTTAGGGTAAACTTTCTTTTCAGATTAATTAAAATTTTCATTCTTTTACTTGAATTAATTAAACCTTTTGTAAGCAACCTATTATTATTTCCCTTAATTTTGCCTCTTATATTGGATTGGTTGTCTCAAGACAGAACGGAAAGGTATCCTTATGTGCCTGTATAGAAGAGTTTACATCCGAGGGATCAAATACCTCGTTCCATGATTCCTTAGATAGTAAATTTTTGAATTCATCCGTATTATTATTTGTTAACTGCCTTCTCAGAACTGTTTTATTTCTTCTGTTTCCTTTATCAGTATTTATTTATACTACCTGTACTAGGTGATTAGAAAAACCCAAGTCTACAACAGATACTCCCAATTCTGAATTATCCTTGTTTGTTACAATAACATCTATTAAAGGTTCAGAGCTAGGGGTAATTCTCGCTGGCGATCTTACTATATTTATTAAATTATGACTCTGTAATAGATTTTTAATTTATTGTATCCTTATGTTATCCAACATAAAGTTTAGGTTCTAGTCACCACACATAATAAGCTTTTTTTCTTTTTACCTGTGCTATCTGAATTGTTAATTATAATGTTTTAAAAAAAAGTCCAAAAACTGTTATTTGGTGACCTCTATATACAAACAATAATGTACCCATAATCTATCAGTTCAATTACAGAATGAATTGTGCAAATGATAAGTACAATCCATGATGCAACAATTGTGAACACAGGAAGGAGGGACAGAAAAACAAACATGTAAATAAAGAAGCCTTACTCTGTTGTTCAGTACAGTAAATTCATGAAGGGCATAGCCAGGGCAGACCAGTACCTCTGTTATTACTCATTTCTGAGGAAAACTGTAAAATGGTCAAAAAAGGTGGTATTGTACCTGCTAAACTGTGCACTCTTCAATGTGCACAGGACACTGAATACAAACAGAAAAGTAAAGTACAAGAACTTCCTGCATGAGGTAGGAAGGTCCTGGATATCAGAAGTCCAGAAATGAAATGAGTCAAGTTCTGATGACCTTCAATTGTCAGAGAAGCAAACAACACCAAGGGGGCCTAAACACAACCTGCCAGGCAGACTCTCTGGGGATTTCAGAATACACAAACTGGAAAAAACTGTTGCTTGTGGGGAGGGATAAAAGAAGTATCCTGCAAGACAGTGTAAAGTGTGTGCTTCACATAAAAAGCGAAGTGAAACAAGATACATTTGTAAATTCTGCGTTGTTCCAATTCACAAAGGGTCTTGTTTTGAGAAATACCATTCAGTGAAGAACTACTAGACTATCTATATGCAGATTCTGCAGTCTCAGGCTGAGGATCATAATCTACAGTGTCAAACTGTCAGTAAAAGTATGTTATGGGGTTGAACATTCAAAGCATTTAAAATGTCTGGGAACTGGGGGTATTTAATTAAAAGGCCAACCTGTCAGCAGTGTTAAGTTCTTTGTTAATGAAAATTACTCATATAGCATTGATCATAAAAAATCCATTCTTGGATGGTGATGTTTTTCACCATTTATTGAATCTAAAAGTTGTTAGTATGTGTTTCATATCCCATCTCACAGCTTAGTGCATGTCAAAATTGTCACTTTGGAAGAATCTTCTGCTCTGAAAAAGGAGGCAGCATGTTCCCTCAAAATATTTGGTGAAGAGCTACTAGCCTTTATTGCATCATGTCTTAGAAGTCAATAGTGTTCTGTAATCATTGCTGGAAGAAGCTAAAATCACACATACTAATCAAAAAATTCTCAGAGTTCAAGTCTGAAAATGAACATTGAATTGAGCTGATTTTTTCTGACCCTTCTAAAATCTGAGACACATAAAATTTTGTATAAGTGATGGTTGTGATACAATGAGTCTTTCCTTTAGCTCACATTCAGGGGTTGTGTTTTGTGCATTGATTGTATACGTCACTCTGTAGTACCTTCTACAGTATAGAACTAATTACTACTCTTTCCACTGATCCCTATCTAAAATTGCATAATTATGTAAGAGAACCTCTCTTATATTTGCTTGTTTTTTCCATCCATCCCACCTCGGACCAACTAAATCCACATTCTGCAGTCATGGATTCACTTCGACTGTGAGGAAATCTGTTTCAAGTTACATGCAAGTAACGGGCTATAAAAATAATTTTATAGGTATCAAATGGCCAATCCTGCCTTTCCTTCAGAATAATAATGATGCACAAAATGTCTCATGTACATATATTTTTCCATAAACGTTCTGAAGAAGTTAATGTACAACTGCATGGTCCTAGAACTACTGTCTGGGAAGCACTGATAGCATAATGTGACCACGGTGTTGATGCTCTGAAGTTCTCTGTAAAAGGTACATATTAGGCAGCGTTTGCAGCTAACAGGAACCTATAAAGTTAATTGTTCCAGAGCTGTACATATTGAGTCTGATCAAAAGGAAAAAGCTTGATTCTTGTAGCAATAAGGAACGTTCAATCAAGTATGTAGAATATAATTGAATAGATTACTTTAAAGCTGGCGCCGTAGCAACTCTTGTACATTGACAGTGTCAAATATTTTGTTCAACCCTTGCTAAGTCATTCAGCACCCCCACATGTTGAACAACGTGCAGTGCCTTGCTGATAGGGATGTTGGCAAAGCCATCTGGCTGCCAGAAATTGTGGCCTAGGTGTCTAAATCTTAATGCCAACGCTGCCTCATGGTCACAAAAACATGTGAGGCTGTTTCAAGTGTGTTTGCATGACCCACCTGGGACTGTCTACCAGCCAGTTTAAATAGATGCCCTTTTAAAGACAGTGACCTGTTAGCAGCTGCATCCTTATTTTAAGCTTGTTTCTGCTCAAGATGACTACTTCTCCAGCTCTTTTAGCAGAGGGTTTCATCAAATGAATAAGTAACAGTACTGCTGAAGTTGTGTACACATTTCTTTATTATTATGCCAGATTGAAGTATATGGTTTTTGAAATAAATGTTACTTGCTTTGAAGCTAGTTGCTACTGTGCCGTTTTTATCACAATGTATGTGATAAATTTTTATTGTCCATAATTTGGATGTAATGAAAGTTTTGTTTTGTGTGTGCAGCTTTCTGTAAAATGTTTATATTATGTTCAGTTGTAATAATACATGAGTAACACCAGAAAACAGCCATGCTGGACTGCCAATATGCAATACTTTTTTTTCTTGTTGGCCATATTTATGTCATTTATAGTTTGGCATTTTTTGTCACACTGTTTGAACTGCTTGGTGAAGTGGAAAGGAGAAAGAAAGAAGAGCCTTGTGAGGTTACTAACTCAACTTTTGTATAAAATAACAGAAGAAAACTGTGAACATGTGGTGGAGAATATGTCATTGCCAGAATATGTTTGTACAAATGGAAGTGAACCATGGTTGCTGGGCCATTGTTACCAAATGTGGAATGTGTGGAGAAAGTCCCCATAAAAATGGCAGGCAGTCAACTACCTGCTCATCTGGGATTAAAAAAATATTCTGAATAACCTTTGTAAACCAGTAGCTGCAGTGACTAGGAGCAGCCACCTGAAGCAAATGTTAACTAGCTGTAATTATTCTACCAGTCAGTCATAAATCTTGTTTTATTTCCACATGTTAGTCCTATTGACAGCACAGTTGACACCATAGCGGCAAAACTAAAAAAAAAACATTAAGAGAAGACAGCAAGTTATCAGGAGATGGGATGAAAAAATTTTAGATGACAGAGAGACAAAGTGGAACAAAAGGGAAAGAAATACAATGAGCACACTAATTTGTAAAACTTCCTGTAAAGTTACTAGAAGGCAATTGAGATAGTATGGGAACATTGATAAGCTATGCAGTGAAACACAGTGAACCTGCCTGTAAAAAACCAGAGGGACCAGATTTGTTTTAGGCAGGTTTCATTTCATGCAGGTATGGGAGGCGTAGCATATAATTCTGCTACTCTTTATTCAAAATCGTCATCTCTGCCACAGACTTCATTAAATGCAATTGGATGGGTTTTTTTTTTTTTTTTTTTGAAACTTTCTAATCATCCACTAGATGCCCCAAGTTCATTTCTTCCCAGCTTTTTAGCCATTTATTCTGCATGTTCCTGTACCATTGTCCCAGCACTGGAAGATTCATGGCCTTTGTATTAAACCACTCTCACACATTCTCACTGCTGTTTTCATTTCCAGTTTTCCTTAGTTTACATTTTATTGAGCCATTACTACAGTTTAGCATGTTGTCTCAAACTGGATTTTCAATATGTCATATGCACAAGCTTTCCCAGCACTGAACTTTTCCATGATTTGTTTTGCTGTCAGTTTGTTTCTTCCATCACTTTTACTTGTGTGTTGAGACCAAACATTGCCTTCTCATGGATGTCATGGTTACAACAAAGGATCATCTAGTATGTAGCAACTTTGGAAGCTTTCACATTGCATGTGGAACTGAGCCAAACCCAACCGGAATGAGCCTGACTGAGCATCCACTGGTTGGCGTTTGTTTTTACTTGGCAGTTGACAACCAATCTTGTTGCACAGCATTTTCTAACTTCTAAAGCTTGAAGTGCCTGTTTATTGTAATGAGTGCCAATGCTTTGGATGGTGAGGTTCTTATCATTGTACTGCATTTAAGACTGGCTTATCGATAGTGTGATAGTAACTATGAAACAGAGATTTTACACTAAAACGGTGGGAAGCAGTGGCCACTGAATGTGACTGTTTTTATAAGTAAAAATTGTATTATTTAATTTGTGAATTGCAATTTAATTCTGTAATATTAAGGGAGTCATAAAGTAATTTGAGATTCATCATTTATGTCTACATCATATTTATACATAGCCATCACATACAATTTAGTCACTGTGTATTACATGGTCATGTGCACTGTTGTAATCAGTGACTTTTCATGTACTCAACGCACATCAATATTGAAGTAGACAGTGGATGTATCTTTTATTTGTCTTGCCGTCTAGTTAGATCTGTTCATAGAGCATGTAACCTGACATACAGGGTCATCAAGATTGGGACTGACTGAAACTTGAAAGTTTTATAGTTCCAAGAGTGATGCCTCATCTAATCCTTCGCTGTCTATAACTGTTCTGTGCAAAACACATATACATTTTACAATCTTGTCCGCTACATTAGGAGATGATAATAGGTTTGTAAAATATCCTCCTTTTACCTGCAAGTATTCCAAAGGCACTCTCACCTACTCTCCTGCCCCTGCTTAAACGGTAATTAAATATTCTTCTAGACTCAGTGAGCTCCCTCTGGGGTATGGCCTCAAGCTAACTAAGCAACGGGTATGCTTCATCCCCTATTACCACGAATGGAAGTTTCACATATGATGGTGGTACTTCCTTATCATATTGAAATTGTTGCTGTTTAGAAGTTGATACAGTGAACTTCGAAGAAAAATCCTGCCACTGGATTGCTGTCCATAAGCACCACCATCACTGGCAGTGAATCTGTACTGGCCATCAGCAAAACCTTGAAGCACAACAGAGTAATAATGCTTATAATTGGGATACTTGGTCCCTGATTTTGAAGGACATTTCAACCTTGTATGTTTCCTGTCAATACTGCCTACACAGTTTGAATAAAACTCATGTGATGTCACAAGTAGCATTTCTCTTGTAGGTATGGACATATGAAAAGGTGCCAAGATTTTCCAGGTACCTTCGAAAACTTCTCTGATTACATAATGGACAGTAGAAATTCCAAGTCTGAAGGAATATGCCAGGGCTGCATAAGGCATGCTCGTTGACAAAAAACTGCAATTATGCATTCAGTAAAAACTAATTTCCCTTCTTCTTATATTAGAGGAAACACTGTGATGGACAAATGGAAATATCTCAAGGACAACTTCCATGCAGAACTCAACAAAATAAATGCAAATAAATTCAGAGATCCTGGCTTATCTCCCAACAAAAGCGAGTCTCAGTGGAGGTGATTTAGTTTTTTTTTTAAGGTACCGCGAATGCTAGAAACAGAAAGTAATCTGCAATTTCATTCTGAGCATCTTGATCGAGAGTTGAGTGGTCCTGAAAAAGACAGTTACGCTAGTACTGACGATGATTTCATTGCTGAATGCCCTTCTGCTGAGAATTCAATACACATACCAGCCCCATCGGAGCTTCCTCAGTCATCTGTTCAGCGAAGAATGAGGTGTTGATGTGGAAAGCACCCAGCGGAAGAAGAGATGATACAGATCGAAAGGAAAATGCTTAATCTTATGTAGTCACTGGAGAATACACATGAGGTCTAGGACATGTATCATGTCTTGATCAGCCTCAGATAAGCTATAAACAAACTTCCAGGAGATAGGAAAATGCTCCTCCACATGAAAATTCAAGAGATCGTATTTCAGGACCGAAAGTAGTACCACTTCATCTCAAATTCAACTCTTTAATTACGAAGATGTAAGATTTAATCAAATAGAAATCAACCAACACTTGTAGGCCCATTCATTACTCCAGACTTTCAGCGAGTGGCTACAATCGTATGATTTTCGATGTAATTTTTTTGTTCATTCTTTTTAGAGATATTTCCTTCTCCAGAGTTTTACACTTTGTTGTGGATTGTTTATCAGTACCGTCTTCAGATTCCAAGATGATTAAAGGACATTAAACTGAACTGACCAATAAGATCAAGTTATAACATCTTAATCTAACACAACGTTACATATAATAACATTAAACATGATGATCATTCTATAATTATCATTCTGTTCTACAGTTATCTTAAATCAGAGTCACCAACAGCTGCTCCTCAGCGCTTCGAAAATTTGTATTTCGCTTCTTGATGCATGAATTAACTCTCTAATATACTTAAATGTGTCTAAGCTCATTCTGAAGTATCTCCAAAAACTTTCGTCTTTAATATTATCCATTCCATGCGTCATGTACTGACACCAACATATGCACACAATAAAATTATAAGTTATCCATAAACAAGAACTCTTCTACATGTTTCCGCGATAAATCACTATCCTCAGGGAGAGATCAGAACAAATGAACATACATTATTAATACATCAATTTTACGTGCACAGTTTTAAAAATATAAAAAATATCACCTACAAATATAATAATATCGAGATAAATATGATAATATATTATTATATATACAGGGTGATTCACGACTTTGGGACATAACTTCAGGAGGTGATTTCCTAGGTCTTTGTGATCAAAAAAGTTCATATAAACATGTGTCCGATTTTGGACGGTTACGGAGTTATGGGC
>Ga0123357_10013910_pt1 | contig 10477 bp, 3 predicted proteins | sample TergutEmb28metaG_FD_89873 | JGI IMG/M metagenome (GOLD analysis project Ga0123357, IMG submission 89873) | Embiratermes neotenicus P4 segment gut microbial communities from Petit-Saut dam, French Guiana - Emb289 P4 | ecosystem: Host-associated > Arthropoda: Insects > Digestive system > Gut ...
TAACACTGGATGGACTGTTCCGAGTCAAGCTGAAGACTGCTGGCTACCCACTCCATTCGCCTCTTTCCCCTTTACTTCTCCTCCCGTGCGTCGCCGTGTGCCACCAGATTCCGTTTCCACTCTAACAGCAAACATCTACGCAAAGCTGCAAGCTCAAAGGAAAACTTAAATTGTTATCAGAATGCGTACAAACAAAATAAGGCATACATTCCATCCGAAGCATCGAAGTCTAATCATCAGACCAATGTGACAAAATACCACGATCAGCTACATAATTCCAGCTGTTTTCAAACCCCTGACACCAATATATGCAACAGCGTAACTCAATGATACTGATAATGTGGGCGACCTTAAAATTACAGAAACAAATACGAAGGGATAACAAAGGGTCTGTAGGCAGCACACTGACGATAAACACATCATTTACTACATTTCCCCGACATGAAGTGTGACAGTACTTCCAACGAGTAAAGATAACGACAGTAGGCCTCCCCAGTGCGAAGTCTATTACCTGGCTGTACGTCAACATTGCTTACTCGCTTGATCGAACGGCAAGTCGTTTTCACGCTCTATCGAACCGGAGTAAATTCACAATATACACTTCATTAAGCATCGTTAGAACTATTGCCACACTGAACCCCAACATACCCACAGGCAATTCAGCCTTGCCCTAACTTGTGCATGAACTCTGAGTTTTCTGTAACCACAAAGTGTTTCAGAACCCAATTACAACTTCGACTATTCGTTGTAAGCCTAAGGGGATCATCAGTTATTTTTGCTAATTCGTGCAATTCGTACTTACCCTGCTACTTCGGCACTGTACTACAATTAATTACCTCTTACTTAATTCTTAACGTCCAATGACGACGCTACCACGTTTCTGACAAAGGAACAAACCTTTCCTATCACGCATGGCACTAAAGCCTCATACGTAACACGACCTGCGTTTCAGCCCGGTGACATGATCTAGAACAGCGGCACAACACAAGCAGATATTTAGACCAGTGTTTCCCAATATACACTCCAGCGTAACTGCTAATATCAAAACTGGGTACAGGTAGTGCTTGCCTAATACACAGAAAAAGAAACAAAGCTAATGAGTAACATTTTCTCAATTTTACAACCCCATGTATGACAGCCGTCCGTCCGACAGTGCCCACAGTATGATATTCCGTCATACTTTCGATTAGAAACATTGTTCTTAGTTTGAATGGTGGTACAAAAAAATGAAATTTCACGAGCGCTACGCACATAATTCTAGGACACACGGTGGAAAAGTTCGGGAACCACTGATGTAGAGGAAAATAAAAGGAAAAAGAAAGTATTTTCATGAACGAGTGGAGGGAGGAGGTATATGTTCCTAAGGAGTGTGTGTGTGTGTGTGAGAGAGAGAGAGAGAGACAGACAGACAGAGAGTTTAGACACGATGCACTGAGATAATCAAACGCCTCCGTGATCTGTTCAGTGCAGTCTTAATCTGGGTAAGTAATGACCTGTTACCGTTTAAGACCCCAGAAGCACCACTTGACAGGCAATCCGAAAATAACAAATGGAAAATACTAAAAAAACTATTTTGAAAGTATACCAGAGGCGTCGCAATCCAGCACACCGCACGTACAGTCCAGCATTCAATTGACTGATCATGCGAACCAGGCTTGCTAACTCGCACTTCCCCTACATTTCCCCAGTTTCTTCTGCAGGCGCAAAGCTGAGTCCCGAACTATACCTTATCACTGGTTAATGCACTTCAAACGTCATTCGACCATCCGGATGCTTGGGCTAGGGACGGCGAGTTTCAGAGCTACTGTGGAATTTTCCACCACCCCTGCGATTGAATGCTTGCATAAACATACAGTGGTGCTGATAAGTCCTTAGCCCGACCAGGAAGGAAACAAGCTACATTCCCCGCATTTTATGGAACCTGGAGGTTCATTACCCCATTCACAAGGTCCACCACCTGTCCGTACCCTAGCCAAATCAATCCATTCCTCTGCCCATCCCACTTTTGACAGGCGCAGCTTGTGTCCTTCCTGGTCGGGCTAAGGACTTATCAGCACCCCGGTAGATACAAACTATGTTCCCCCATCATCCCCGACGTCGAAATTTTATGCTACAAAATTCAGCAGATGGAGTAAGTCTACAAACTCCTGCCAATGTCCTATAAAAGTTACGCAATGACTACGAAATTCACTCAGTGAACAGTCGACGTGTGTGGCGTAGCACGGGACACACAGACAATTTGTAACAGTTTCGATATATTTTCGTTTGAAGTGCGGAACAAACAGCTCGGACGAACGGTTTCTTTGCAACATATTCAGTATTTTAATATCTTGGTGACACAAAATATTTTACAACAGATATTTCGAAACGACCAAATACCGGAATTCCGGTCGAAACGTGGTGAAATTTTGTAATCAGGGGTACGCAAGTTTTCCAATAATCTATGAGAAACCACAAATTTCTAGCTGCCACAAGGGCGACATGAAGCAAGTTCCATATTGACGACACAAAAATATTACGCCTCACCGTGCAAAATTTGATTATAAAGGCATGTGACAAATGTTAATTCAGAACATCAATACAATACTGTTCAGTATCCATGCTGTGGGATACATGTCGTCCTACTCTCGCCTTCAGTTGGTCTTCACTATCTACACGCCTAGTACGATAACCAGTACTCAGATCACTCTGAAATGTGTTCATTTTCCTTCCATTTCGGGTAACATACATGTAAGCATAGCATCGGCATGTAATGGCAATTTACTTCTTATCTTACGGTGATACTAAAATCAATCAACACGATTAAATACAATATATTTTACTCGTTCAGACAACTGGATATTGTATTAAGACACCGAGCAAGTAGATGCTTGAAAAGAACAAAAAACAAATATTTCGATTCAAATAGACCGATCGAAGATTCCAAAGCGTGCACAAATTCCAAACAACTGAAATGCTTTCCTACCCCAGTTCTTGATACGAACTGTCTTAAACAATTACAACACTGTGACTTCGTTTTACGATGTGTCATCCCGTCTTCATAAAATCAGCAGACAGTCACTAAAGGTCACAATATTAAACACAATTCTTTAATTTTAACGTTCTGGCTTAACGGCAGTGGCCGCCAATTACAGTCCGTATAAAGTTCCAAGCATCTTACGCACAAAGGCCAAGTTCTGTCTGTGTGTAACACACAGAGCTCTACACTACAGTTTCCGTAGTTAGGACAAAGCACTGTTTTCCTTCCCAATGTTTGCCCCCGCAGATTCCCTGTTAGGATATCCAATCAACATCAGGAGCAGTAGAAGCAAAAGGGTATAAGCCAACGAGCCTTGCTCCTCAGTGGTGTTTCCAAGTTATTGTGGTGAGGAGGTTTGCATATGCTAATGACCGTGTGAGTTGTACCAACGGTAGCGTAGCTACTAGCAGGGCCTTATTGGGCAGGCGTCAGACGGACAGACACCCAGCCGGGCTAAAAGCAGTGAAGTGGCAACCCCAATTGTGAAAGTGTGAATTCTATCCAAGATGATAGCAACAAAATACTTAACGAAGAATGATCGACACACACATCACGGAATTATATGGGAGGTTTTAACCGAATATTCAAATTGAGGAATTTCCACAAATACAGCTATAAAATTCACTGATTCAGAATAATACCACTTACGTCACCGAATATTCATTAATAAGCAACACACTTTACCAGTGAAGAAAGAAAATCAAGAAGACACTACATTTATAACAAAAAAAAAATACATTTAAAAATATATATAAGGGTTTGAAAATTTTGACAGAAAAAAGGAAAAGACTCTATGCAACTTAATACAGAAATAAGATTATAAAGCCAATTAAAAGAACGTAAATGTGTACTGTAAATATTTTTATAAGGAAACTAGATCGCATTCCAAAACTGACACATGATATTTTACATTTTGTACAATTTTAGAGTTTTTTACTCTTCAGTATTTTGCCAGATTTGACTGAGGATGACCATGATGAAACATGGTTGCTGCAGCCAATGTGGCAAGCTGTTTATTAAAAACAAGTTGTGTTTGACAGTGTATAAATACCAGTTACTAATACACACAGCACAAGGAGATGCCAGATATAAAGGTTAAATATGAATTATTCATAAACAGTGAAATTAGGTATAGTTATAATTTTATTAGACTGACATGGATAAGACTGTAAGAAATTTCTGTATGAGATGACATTCACTCCCTGACATAGTTACAATTATAATTTAATTTACACTGTAACCAATCAAAACTAGTGTATGAAACTGAACAGTACATACTGTAACCAAAAATATACTCATACAGCCTGTAATCCACTGCTGTAGTCTAGTGACACTACACATCATCACCGTTGCTGAACCTGAATGAAACTAGGCCCCCTTATCTTCTAAATTTCTAATTCAAGCATATATCAAGAATAAACACAGCAGAGGCATAAAATGGTATCAGTGACTGTCTAACATTAAAGAACAAACCTGACAAGGAATTCTCATGAAAATCCTTAGTCCGTAACGTAGGAGTGCATGGATTTTCCAAAAATCTCATAGCAACCTCAAAATTTTAGATGCCAAAAGGGTGACATAAAGCAAGTTTCACACTCAGGGCCTGTGCCAAATTTAGTTGCCTGGGCAACCTGGTACCCAGGATTTGTGCACCCTAACTCTTTATTTTATTTGTTACAACAATTCTTTCTTAAGTAATTTCAAAGAAAACTGGACAAATCCGCAGTCATCCTATATTCTTCCCAGATAATTCAGATATGAATGCACAAGTGAGTATTTACCAGTATTTTACATGAACAACCATGTACAGCAAACACCTTTTTTTAACTAAACCAACAAAATGCACAATTTCAAATTAATACATACATTAGATGAATTTCTCCTACATGTTTCAGTGCTTATGTACCATCTTCAGGGTGAAACAATACACCAATTTCTTAAGAACCAAATACCATTGTGAAGCTGTTATCTGTGGGTTATTTTTTCTGTAGCAGTTTTGTCATAACCACAGATATGCTATAAAAGGTAAAAGTGCACTGATTTTAAAAACTTAATAATTACTCCATGGTTAAAACATGTAAATGGTACAACAGTACAGGTTTCAAAACTCTGTGGCTACTCTATAGTTAAAACCTTCCTAAACATTAAATAATATATGTATACACTGGCTAATAGTAATGCTGCCTTTTATCACGGACAATTCTGTTGTTGTGGCGATATACGCTCATTCAAGCGGTATCTACTGCCATCTGAGTTGGATGGCGTTCATTAAAGAATGGCAGGTATGAAGACCTGATGGCCTGTAGGTGTGTTGTGTCCTGTGTTGCAGCCAGTTGAGTACCCAGTCCAACTCAGATGGCAATAGATACCGCTGAATGAACATATATGGCCACAACAACAAAAACACCCATAATAAAAAACAGCAATAGTATTAGCCATTGTATGCATATCTCATGTAATGTTACGGACAGTTTTAACTATAGAACAGCCACAAAGTTTTGAACCCTGTACTTTTGTACCTTTTACATGTTTTTAACCATGGAGTAACTATTAAGTTTTTAAAATCAGTAAAGTTGTACCTTTTGTAGCATATCTACTTTTACAACAAAACTGCTACAGAAAAAAATAACCCACAGAAAACAGCTTCATAATGGCATTTGGTTCTTAAGAAACTGGCATTTTGTTTCACCTTGAAGATGGTACATAAGCACCAAAACATGAAGGAGAAATTCATCTCATGCATGCATTAATTCAAAATTGTGCATTTTGTTGGTATAATTAACATGGTGTCGGCTGACATAAAGAATGCATGGAGTAGGAAACTTTTAAACCATGTAAAGATTCATTCTGAGCAACACGTTCATATCAGCTTCCCTAAAACATAAGTTTTTCATACAGCTGTCACACAAAAATACCATGGTAAACTAGTTATATTCATTTTATACTGAATACTGTTCTACCTACAGTTAAAAATTGCTAGGCAAAGGTAAACATCCACTTCCCCAATGCCTTCATGGTATGTACAAGGACAACTCTACCATTACCTTTTTATCTATATTTCACAATCTTTAGTTTTAAATGACACCATGAAAATAGTCATAATGATATTTACACATCCATTATTTACAAAAATGTCCATACCAGTAGAATACTAATAAACACTTTATATAACTCCTTATGATTATCCACTAACAAGTGGTTATAATTACGCTCACACATCTGAATGATCAGCTGGAGAGACTACAATATGAAAGTTCTTCCAAGTACTGACTCATAACATTTTAAAATCATGTGAAACTACACTAAAAATTCCATGAATGACGTTTCTACCAACCTCAATAAGTAGTTTCGAGCCAACAAACTCATTAAATTGTGATAAAACCTCATGAAATTTTATGCTCAGAACAAGATTTGTAATTGATTAGGTATAGGTTATGACAATAAAGTAAGGAAACAGAATACAATAATTTCCTCAGCACACAGGTTTACAGCAATTTACAGTGAAGAAACGTAACACATTCCCAGATTCAGCTCCGCATACTTTGCCATAAGGACAATTGCACCACTCATGAAAATGGTTTAAAACTGGTTTATTTTCTTTACTTCCACTCTACTATGTTGTACAAATTAATCTTCTTGAAAAATCAACAGAGAGCAATCAGCTATTTAACATCCCATAGAAAACCACTGAAATAATGGCACACATTACAATAAGTCTCTTGTAGAAATTTTTCAGGATAGCATAGTCAGTACAGTGATGAAGCTGAACAGTAGATAATTCAAGTTTTAACTCCCAATGAAGGCAAGAGATTTGTCCATCCTCCAAAACACCCGGCCAAGCTATGGAGCCTACCTAGCATCATATTCAATGAGTGCTGAGGGTTCTTTCCCCACAGGTAAATCAGCTGGGGTGTGAAGTTTACTGCTCAGTTCCACCTAGTGCTGAGGTTAAGCATAAGTGGAGCTAAGAGTATACATATACTCCCACTGTATACCTTCATGGTATGGACAGACACAATTTCACGTTCTACTTTTATCTTGTAGAAAATCAGTTGTGTAGTTTAACATACTTCCACTTACAAGTGACTTCACACCCCACTTTACTACCATTTGTTTCAGAAAGTTTAAAAAAATTTAAGAGAAATGCAAATGTAAACAATTTAAACATACGATGTAAATATGAACCTCATGTAACATTCAAATCTCAATAAATAAAAAAGGAGTCTACATCAAGTTATTCAATAACCATCTGTCTACAATTAAAAGTGGAAATCATTACATATAAATACTGAAGTCTGCATTAAAGGAATATCTCTAATGTTACACCTGGTACTCTGTTTAGGAATTTATATAAACTGAAAATTAATTTTTCTAAGTATATTTGCAAAATATTTCTTGAACTGGTATGTGCATAACAAATGTATGGCTATTCTTAATGGTGTCTGTAAATGTCTTACTATTAAACAGTAACCTGCATGTTAAGCATGTGTACACTTGTTTTGTAACTTCAGCATTTACACTATGACATGTTCCACATCCTTTGACTTAACCCACAGAAGGATCTGCAGTAAGTAAACAAATTCTAGTTCACTCCAAATGACATTAATCTGTCTGTGAGATCACCATGCAATAAACTGCAAAAGCAATGGTACTAATTTCATACTAAGGAAACATTTGTTCCGCTGGTCTCTTACTTAGAATTCGTCTAACAATCTTGAATGCAAATTGAAAGAAAATAAAGCTTCCTACAAATGGCGGTGAAAAATCCATCTTAAATGCAAGATAACCAAACAAATAAGAACCCCTATAACATAAACCACAAAGACAAGAAGGGAAGATACATTCCGAGTTGTAAGCCTAACCGTGTTTCAATAAGCTTATTAATGAAAAGAGAAACTCAATATTAACTTTAATTAAAATTACTAAATTTCGAAATTATAGTGCGCAATTTTTACATACTTAATCCAACTGTCTTATAAATGGTAATTACCATACATTAAGAACATTACTATGTGAATACAATTTTAAGGTTTCAAGGGAATATAATATAATACTGCTCCCTTATTAATGTACTTACCAGAAAACTGAAGTAAATTTTGCCAGAATGTGGGTTTGACAAACTGCACAAACTATAGTGAACCTTCGCAACTTTACACCTTTCACGCGAACTTATCAAGGAAACGAATACGATCGTAAATATAAAACACTAACAGAAAATTCCAAAAGTGAAACACCCTTTTACACTTATCGTTACTAATGTTAATGGCTTAAACTTTATGAAGCTTTAGTACCCTTCCTAATGTCACACACGAACACCACATCGGCCAATCCTCTGAACAGTGATTCCAAGAAATCACGTCCGGAATAAAGTCAAAGTCACAGTTCCATGATTAAGATTTCCTGCTTAGGAATTGCTGCTAAATGAGTAAACATACAAAATATGATAAACATCTGCCAAACACTTCCGATTTTAACAAGAAATGCTAACAAAACAGCATATAACAGCATCACTTTGTAGCACACATCCAATCCCTTCAGCTGTCCAGATATCAGGCAAATTGCAATTTAGTATCCATCAGATGGCATCACTGCGTGTGGCATGTAAATACGTAATCCGTGCTAAATGCATGGATTAGCATGACGTACATCCATGACCGGTTGCGCTGACCCACGGTTCATCTATCGTGATTTGTAATCCGTGGTTGTTAGAAACCAGAAAATGTTTAAAGCATTAAAAAAAACATTATAGTTTCAAATACTTGCATGTTCTTACTTTCTGTGCAATATAATTCATACCAAGATATCCTCGGCAGCAGAGTGCGGAAAGCCTTCTTCGCCTTCCTCAGATTTTATGCAAAAATTTTCAGTCCGGACCAATACAAATCTACGACCTTTCCCTCCAAAGAGCTTTTGATTTTGGTTTACAACCAGTCATTTAATTTTACAAGCTGTACTAAACATATTACAAGCAATTTAACATTTGACAGCACACAGGGTGGAATAGCCTATGAATCAACATCGCAGCAGACTGCTTAATATTTTATGGTTTACTTACGAAGAGTACCTTACATGAGGAACATTTCCGCCTTTTCGTCTGTGGCGTAGTGTAAGGAACTAAACCGTTAGGCATATTTTCATGGAATTCGGTATTTGAGTTCTTTACAAAATTATAGAGCAGGCGTAAATTTCGTGAAAATTAACTCAGCGACTTTTACTAAAGGTCATAAATGTTCTTCCATACGTGGTTTCCATACTTCTTGTCCGATTTCGGTGAAATTCGGACTAGATCTCCATGTAATGCCGTAGCCAGTCTTTTTTAAATTTGTGCTGTGCGAACGATACTTAAGGAACTAAATGACAAACTTCCGTCTTTTCTATTTTTTTCCCCGGCTCAGAAAAATACACAAATGTCAACGTTAATTTGTGGCTCATTAAAATTCGTTGCAGTGAAAGCCAGACTATATTTAGGGTCGAACATGACTTTCTTTCTGTATCCCCCCCCCCCCATTTCTTACCTGATTTAGGCAAAATTCCGGTATATAGTCTGCATATAAGGCTGTCGGAGCAGTGACAGAGGGTGGAGGCATTTTATCTTGAAATGGTGTCAGTCACTAAAATTACACAGCTTCAGTAACAGATACGCACAATACGAGTATGGAGCATTGGTGGAAAGACAATGGAATGGTAAACCAAGGTACATGGTGAAAAGCCTGCCCCAAGGCCACTTTGTCTATTGCAAATCCCACATGGACTAAGATCAATCTGAGACCTCAAAGCAACTAGCTGTCTAAGCCATGGTATAGCTTCTCAATGGAGAAAACTGCATGTATGTACTTAGTGCTCCCTACAAGACCATAGGAAATACCAAGCAACAAGGGTCTCGAGGACTCCATTCTTCTGAGATATGATGCCAGATCACTAGGTTCCCACCATTTGGACAGAACACAGTACCTTCATCTTCAAGGGTCTACGCATCCAATGAGAATTCAATTCAGGCCTCTAGTGATAGTCGTGAATTACATTCAGTAGAACCAAGTACAGTGACATACACATCAATAAACATTCTGGAGTTTTCACTAGTAACTGTATTGACACTTTAACAGAAACAAAATGAAATAATAATAATAATAATAATAATAATATTACTTTTAAATCTCGAAGATAAATAATAATAGGTACAAAGTTAAAAAAAAATATATCTTTGAAATAAGGTTCTAGGTATACACTCTATATTTTTATGCCAATAATACTGTACATTAGTGACTATGTATCATACAGTGGCAGCCTTAGCAATGTCTCCTGTTAATCTGTAAGTTTCTCCCTGATGAAGCTCTTTAAAAAAAACTAAACTCCGTGGCTTTAGTCCGCGAGCGAACCATACCGACAGAGCGGCCGCCGCCGGTAGGCGAAGTTAGTGCCAACTTTTGCGGATAGAGGGGTGTCACGTGGTTAGCGCAA
>Ga0123357_10013911_pt1 | contig 10476 bp, 4 predicted proteins | sample TergutEmb28metaG_FD_89873 | JGI IMG/M metagenome (GOLD analysis project Ga0123357, IMG submission 89873) | Embiratermes neotenicus P4 segment gut microbial communities from Petit-Saut dam, French Guiana - Emb289 P4 | ecosystem: Host-associated > Arthropoda: Insects > Digestive system > Gut ...
AATGCACAAACATGGGGAAAGTAAAACGACTCAAATTATGATGGCAACTGTACGTCACGTGACTTCCAGTTCGGGACTTAGAAAATTTTAGAGCGATGGATTTTTGTTCGTTTGAGTGTACAATCATTACGCGAACGCGCCACGATGTTACGTTACAGCTACATTGCCTAACTTGTATTTAATTTAAATTGCAATCGTACTACCGCAGCACAACGTGTCGGTGGCGCTATGAGGGTATGATCTTAAATACATACAGATAAATTTACAAACTTAGCACACAGGAAACATAAAGCATCAGCATCAGTACCTTATGGAAACGTACAGTATCAGCATCAGTACCTTACGGGAACGTATCTAGTTGGAATCTTGGCTGTGGCACCGACGTCGGCACCCTTGCGGAGTATATTCGTAATTTATTTTATTCCCTCAGAAAAAATTGTGGGGACAGTGCCCCAAATAAGGTCACGGTCGCCTGTGATCACATCCCTTCCAAATCACTATTCAGTACCCACCCACCATTCGACGTCATAGCGCCTGGGACTAACAGAATCATTAACAAAGTTACATATTAATAAAGAAATAAATGCAAAATAAGTAGCAGCAATTTTGAATAGGCAACAAACCAGAAATGCCGCAGTATAATGGTGAATTTAGATTCACGAACAGCGACAGTATCTTCTAGCAACAAAGCAGAACCACAGCATAATCTTTCTCTTCAAGTAAATGAAAATCTGAGTATCTACTCTAAAACCTACGAGGTCCGTCTGTGGCCCGTGGCCCGTGGCCCGTAATTACTTTTAACATTAACGTTAACATCGACCGAAACATGACGGTGATGATTATATATGAAGATGTGAGAAAAATGTGGGTGGAAGTGGTCAGGGCCATTTAGGGTCAGGTTTCTCCCTGACAACCTTACTCTTTCAAACTGGCGTTTCATGGTGTGTTCAGAAATCAGGATCGTACTTATATATGGGTTGGGTTACATACACACACACACACACACACACACACACAAACAAACAAACAAACAAACAAACAAACATATTCACGTTACTACCATTTGCGCCTCGTCATGGTTCTTCTTGTAGGTTATGAATTAAGAAACGTATTTCTGCCAAAATTCAAACAAACGTGCCGTGTCTCAACTCCGCACTATGCCCTGTACCTACAAAGAAAAGTCTGGTAACGAATCTAGCTACACAAACTCTTGTTTCTGACCAACGAACATACTTACTTACTTAGTCCATGCAGCGGAGTCCTTCTGGAGAAGCTAACCATTTCTCTGCTAGTCAAGAAATTCCCCGAATTTTATGGAACCCGAACAGCCATTACCGAGTTGACAAGTGCCAAACATGTCTCTATCCTGAGCCAGATCAATCCAGTCCATGTCATCCCATCCCACTTCCTAAAGATCCACCTTTAATATTACCCTCCCATCTACTCTTGGGTCTTCCAAGTGGCCTCTTTCCCTCGGGTTTCACCACCAAAACCCCGTATGCAACTCTCCTCACCTCCATACGTGCTCACAGCAAGCACCGGGTTATTTCCCTGTACTCACTGACCTTGATAGTAAATAGTCTCTGAGGTACGGATTTTGAAACATTCCTGCATTTTAATGAAGGCCATCCCGTTTGTTTTTAAAGCGATTAATTACAGACAAAACTACCGCCCAACAGAAATATATTTGTTGACTAACAATATCCTGCAGCAGTAAGCTATATGCTTATTACATAAACTCTTCTTCATCCTTGTATATTTTTATATACAGCAAGTAATGTCCAAACATGTAGCTTGTAAGCAGTATACTGCTGTATAATAAATACAACTGTGATTGATGATAGTTTCATTAATTAATATTTTCTTTGAAACTGGGGGCCGGGATAGCTCAGTCGGTATAGCGACTCACTACGGGCTGGACGGTCCGGGGATCGAAAACCGGTGGGAGGCGAGATTTTCCGCACCCGTCCAGACCGGCCCTGGGGCCCATCCAGCCTCCTATACAATGGGTTTCGGGTCTTTTCCGGGGGTAAAGCGGCCGGGGCGTGCGCTGACCACAACCCCATATAGCGCCGAGGTTAAAGAAAGAGTACAGCTATACTTCTACTTCGCCTCTGGGCCTTGGTGGCCTGTTCTAGGGTGAACTTTGCTTTTCTTTGAAGTTCCTTCTCCAGCGTGTCCACAGTGACGCCGATATAGGCCATGGTAGAGACGCGTGGCAGTTTTGAATCTCACCGCCTGTCGTTAAGAAGGCACTTCACGGCGGACACACCAACACAGAGGGATTGAGGAAAACCAGGAACACATAGCATCCTAGGGCACAATAGCCTATGATGTAAAACAGACACACACATCCTGCGGGCCTGGACCCTTTCCGAAGTGGCCCAAAGAGTCTTTAGTTCCTTGAGATAATAATGATCATCAGCTCTGTACAAATTCTATCGACAACAAACAAATGAATCACTATTAACTGTTAAAGAAGTTATATATTTCTTCATAATCTAATGCAGATATGAATACAATAAATACAACCCAGATATCCATATATTAATGTTTGAAAACCCCTGTGTGGCACTTCGCTAAAAAATTCGTGTCCAAAAGGACTGCGGTTAGAAAGATGGCGCATCACTCTTATAAAATATTTATTTCACTACCATCTAACACTTTCATTGGAAAATTTCTTCGATCTGGTGTCCAGATACAGGAAAACCCAGTACAATTGTATGCACACGAGGTTTGCAGCTTTTGCAGTGGATCTTCAGATGTTATTAGCACTGAATTCCGTATTCTTCTACACCACTGCTGAAGAAGATTTCAATTTGAATAATGTGTCTGAACAATGCAAAATAGCTTGGCAATATCACGTGGCATCTGACGCAATTAGGTATGTAAATGAATGTAAATGAAATCAGCGATGTTATAAAAATGCGAAGGCTATCGTAACTAATTTCAGTATAAGAATCAGATATGCATGATATGATACACAGGAGCTAAATGGCCTTAGGTAAGAGAGGAACGGCATGCCAGGAATTCGCAGTTTGTAACACCCTTTTTGCTTACTGAAACCAGATCGGACCAGGTTGTGCGCAAATGCAGCAGCAGTGAGCTGCGCCAGAAACTTCAAACAGCACAGTCCTTCTGGATAAGCTAATGGTTCCTCAGAGCGTTAAGAAATTACCCGTGTAGCATAGAGCCCGAAGGTTCATTACCGCGTTCACCAGAGCCCACCACTTGTCCCTATCCTGAGCTAGATTGATCTAGTCCACGCCCTCTCGCCGTGCTTTCTCCTGCCTCTCTTATGCTTTTCTAAGATATCATATGAGATATTAATAAACACCACGCAATACAGAACGAACCAAACTCAGACCATGCCATGGCTCATGCAGTTATTATCTGGCATCTCACCGCGCAGGACTGAGTTCAATCTCAGGCCAATCTGTGCCGGACTGTTGGCGGATAATGTGGAACTCTGACATGTTTTTGTCCGAGTACTTCCGTTTTCCCCTGTCAGTGTCATTCCACGTTGCACACCTATCCGCTCACTCACTCATTCATTCGCCTATCACCATTACTCTCTAATTTCAGGAACTGAAAGCGTCACTAAATAAAACACTTAATCAACCTTGGCAGCTTTTCGAGTTGATTCCTTGATAAGGTACAGGGTCCTCACTGCAGAACTGTAAAATCCAGGTGCGCAATGAGACAGCTGATTGATGCCTAGGATTTTTCCCGGAAAAGCAAGAAAATTTTCACTTCTCCAACGTGTTTCGGGACCGGCCTGGACGTTTAGGAGAGAACGTTATTTTGCCACAATCACTTGGTTTCAAGTTCAAGATGGTTAACCATAAAAATTCACTACTCGTTATCACAGACGCTTATTCCCACGACGATATAAATATTACACATATAATATATGTATTATATATATTGTATATACATATTATTTACATATAATATGCCTGATTTGAACCCCGCAACAAAGTAGCATCAACTAAGCCCCAAACTACGTAGCGGTCCCTTCTGTAAAATTCCGTACTTGCGCAAGTTACTGAACTATGAACATTCTGGAAAAGGGGATCGGTTACGTTAATTGGAACTACGTAATAAAATACGCAGCTTAAATGGAAACCTATCGAAGCAACGACCCTGAGCTATCTAAGAGCCTGCCCTGAATCGTAAGAGCTCCATCTGATCCTACACCACGGCGAAGCCTGCAAGCGTTATAAACTTGACATCCACCGGGAACACACTGAGAGGGCAGGTCTGGTAGACAGCCTGAAGTCAAGGCGGAGGAAACAAGAAAATCAGGACGACCGCAGAAGTAACTGAGGGCAAAAGCAGTCGATAAAAAAAAAAACCCCCCAACCTATTCAACATGACAAATTTTAAAATCAACTTACCATATCCGCGCATGTCTTAAAAATAGTAATGCCTTACCGAAATTACATGCTCATTTCTGATCGAATCGTTACTGATTATTAATTCTGCCCTAGAAATACTGTTGGACACTGAAGTTTCAATATCATAAACGCCTTGGTGTGTGAAGATAACTGTTACTGTCTCTCAAGAAGATATCAAAATTTGTTACTGCCGAAGCAATGTTGGTTGAGTGCGTGGAATGATATAAAGCTCAATTTGCATGCTAATGTCCTACATCTTATACATTATACAAACTCTCTTCTACAGTACAAAAAAGGCTCAGTCGAGGCAGAGCAATTTATCCCTAGCTAAGGCGATAACAAAATTATAGACTGCCCCTCCCCCCTCCCTTACCCGTCTCCTGTCAGTTTTATCTTGAATACGTAATTCCATTAACTGTGGCTAGGAATTCCTCGTATTGTACAAACATAACGCCACACAGTACACAAACATAACGCCACACAGTACACAAAACATACAGCTATCCAAAGAACTACTCCGATATAACAAAGCAATACATTTCTCTCAAGCTGCTTACTACAGCATAATAACGAATAACCCTCATGTTGCTTTGCGTACTGCGTACCGTAATATTGTGTAATACGTTATACATGATTAAAGATCATAAAGTGCTTAATATAACATGCAAACTAAAAAGAGTGGCCATGCAGTCCTCCTTATCGGACGCCCAGACCCTGTCGTAAATTTGTCCCTGTATCTCTCCACAGCCATGTGATATGAAGAATGAAACTATACTCCACTCTTCGTGGCATGGTGTTTAGGTAATTAAACAAACTGAAAACTTTACCTTCACAATAAACAATAAACACTACTTGCCACAGTTCCAGGAACCTAATTTAATTACACTACACTTCAAATCGCAACACAATAAGGCGGGCTATGGACAGCCTAAATCGGAGATTTTCAATAATGGGTTTTTTAATACTTGTAAACTTGGTTACATTTTAATATAAATCTTGTGTCATTTCTTAACATCGTATTCGTCCACGCCAATGGCTAGCCCAAGTCTCGTCAACTGTCGATTTCAGATACTCAGCAGCCAATTCATTTCTTCTATAGTGATTTTCTGTCTACTGCACATTGGAGAGGTCATGACAGGTGACTTTTTGTATTATATCTTGTCTTCCCTCGTCCTTTTCTTTCTTCTCAGTCCTTTCTCCATCCTCTCTCTTCCGTCGTCTTCTTCTTCTTCCCTTCTCTTCCTATTCCATCTTTTTCATCTTTCCCTCCAGGAACTTCTCGGTCTGAACACGGTTGCAACGAGTCACACACACACACACACGCGCGCACACACGCACACGCACGCACGCACACACACACACACAAGACCATTCACTCGCAATGCCTATAATAAAATCCGTACAATATAAACCAACAGGATGCACTATTTACTTTCAATTTATGTCACTAAATAACCTCCAAATGTTTCGAGCAGGTTTACTGCTCATCATCAGGAGGTACTACTGTGTATATACAGCAATTGGTATGTGTCATGCTGAAAATAGTGGAATAGTCATTAAAAAGCGTAAAACATTTTGTTGTCAGTAAAATGTTTTATGCTTTTTAACGTAAAACATTTTACTGACAACAAAATGTTTTACGCTTTTTAACGACTATGTATATACAATGAAGTAATTTTAAACAATTTCATTATTTTCAGCATGACACAGACCAATTGCTGTATATACAGAGTAGTACCTCCTGATAATGAGTGTAAGTCTGCTCGAAACATGTAGAGGTTAATTATTAAAATAAATTGAAAGTAAATAGTGTATCCTGTTTGTTCTTATTGCACGGATATATCATGACGCACGGACAACAAAACATTAAATTTACCTATAAAACCAACCACTTTACATCTAATTGTACTTAATCACCTGTTGTATTGTTCACAACTTACGATGCATGATAGCCCAAGCAGTAGCCGTGTTTACCGATGGAATCCGAACAGCCGACTGCTAACCGCCTCACTAATCTGAATTTCCGCATTCCATTACATATCAGAATTAAACGTTTTATTCTGACTTGAGGGGATTTATATATCGCTTTTCCAAGACCAACGGACGACGTACAAAACAGTCGCCTGACAGGGCAGAAGAGCAATGCCCAACACGCAGAAGCTACATGAAGGGAGGATTTGTAAACAAAAGTTCACTTTTGTGTTTGACAAGTCATTATTTCTAAAACAAAACGGCACACAGAAAAGTAAATTACACAAAATCGTTGCAGGATAAATTTCTTTGTACGTTGGTCACTGGTTGACAAACGTACGAGGCGTTTCGGAGGCTGACTTTCAGGTATGGTGAAAGTGTAAGCCTAGCTATTCCAAGTGGCCCGTTAGACAAAGCTAATCTTTCTCAACATGCAGTGAAGCAAATCAGAACTATCAGCGGGAGACGGCGGTAAGAGATTAACCATGGTATGATGTATGACACAAGAAGGCATTAAGGTGTGAAAGAACACAGGGAGAGAACGACACACTTACAAGGAAGTAAGAACAAACAAATTGTACAGGGACAGAAGAGAAAGGCAACGCTGAAATGCACATGGTTTCAGCTGTACGACGCTGTATAGGCGTTAAATAGTTCAGCCCTGCTCGGTTTGATAGGCATGCTCTCAACATCACGATTAGAAAGCAAAGCATAGACAACAATACACTTTTCAGAAACATAGGCTGTAGGATGACCACTGGATATTTCAACGCAATGACCAATTACTCGTGGACCGTATAAATACTTTACTTGCTAAACATCGTTGGTGAGGCCACAAACCACCAACAAAGGCCTGTTACTGGCTTAACGAATGAACAGGTTAAAAAACTTCAAAATCCTGAAATGCAGCACGTTAACGAAAAGTGGTGTTAGATATTTTGCTTCAGAGCCACATTCGATATACAGAAAACAAAAAAATACTTTTTTGTTGCTCTGAACTGCGTTACGCTGATAATGTTTTGCCTGATACAAAATCCGATTTATAAGCAGCAGAAACCCTTCACCAGATAAAACAGTAACACAAAGCCGGCTGAAACTGTCACATTACCTACGTCTGCAGTCAGATTACTAACTGCACAATACTTGCAATAATTTTCCTTCACACATTACAGTAATGGACACCGACACAACACTGACGGTACATGTTAATTAGGTCATGTATTATGTCTGAAAAAATATGGACGACAAAGTATGAAATTAATGAGTGATATTAAATGAATGGGGCTGCTTTCTCCTAATTCCAAGGCAGAAATTAGCGCCTGCGATATGACCATTATCAACAGCTATCGGCCAGATGGTATCAGTCAATCGTTCTACTCGGGGCTAATATGCAGGCATGGAAATGAAACATATAATTGATTGAGATGCTTTCCTGTGTTAACTATGTTCAGTACTACTGAATTGGAAAGGGTATGTAGTCAAACACAACTATGTCAATTAAGGTGTATTTAATGGCTATACTAGACAACTACATGTTCCGGCCTTTAGTGGCCATCTTCAGGTTGTCTTCCAGAGAACTTAACTTAAGGTCCAACTATATACATTGAGCGCGCACGTGGTGCAGAGAGCTCTACAAAAGGGCCTTATTGCGTAATGCAAGTTAAGTTCTCTGGAAGACAACCTCAAGATGGCCACTAAAGGCCGAAACATGTAGTTGTCTAGTATAGCCATTAAATATACCTTAACTGACATAGTTTTGTTTGACTACATACCCTTTCAAATTTTCACACACACAACGGGGATGACACACTACATAGACTACTACTGCATGTCACAGAAATACAGACAGTTACTAGTAACAATGTCGTAATGTCGTACATGTTTGTTAACCGTTAGCCGATAGGTTTATAAAGAAATGTACCTCACGACAGCCAACAATGCAACAAAGTTTCACAAGAATACAAGCCAGAAGCGAAGACGTCTGCTTTTTCGGAGCCATAGGGCGAGGAAATTAGACACTGTAAATTAATAATGGATTAGATTATATCATCCACTTATTCTATTGCAGATCGTGACTACAGTGAATTAGCCCGACATACTTTCAGAGTTACGAATCTTAGTCATGTTTGTGATTGTCAAAACGACAAATATGCACAGTTTGGTAATCTGACTGCACACAACATCTCGCCATATTCGGTGGCCATTCAGTTACCTGCACGAAGCCAAACACAAATTAGAATTCATAAATTACGCAATGCCGACATGTTGCTTTGCAATCTAGTGCAATTTATGTGAACGGGATTTGCCTACATTTCGTGCATCTATTATCACACCAAATTTCAGGATCTTATAATAACAGGAGCTGCTGTCGCCACGACATAAGAATTCCGCACGGATGCTGTGTTCCTGTTACTGATGGTGGGAAAATGTATAGAGCAGGCCTGATCAACGTTTTCACGTTGTGCGGGAACCTTCCGCAAAATTTGGTTTGTATGCGGGCAACATCGAATTCAGTACGCTAAAGGAATAACAAATAAATACACGAATCTGACGTTCAGGTGACCGTGCATCGTGATAAATTCTTATAATAAAACCAACTAGATGCACTAATTCCTCAAATTTATTTATAGAATAAAAGTCTACATGTTTCGGACAGTTCCTCTGTCCATCAACAGGGGCTTTCCACTGAACACACAGCAATGGTATATGTCATACAGGTTTTGCTGACAGCTTGCAAGCGGGATCATGAAGGAACTCCGTCCTGATCCTGCTCGCAAGCTGTCAGCTATACCATTGCTGTGTGTACAGTGAAAAACTCCTGATGATGGACAGAGGAACTGTCCGAAACATGTAGATTTTATTCCAAAAATAAATCTGAGAAATAGTGCATCTAGTTGGTTTTTATTATATGAAATAAATATACCTACGTACAGTGTAATTTTCTGCACGTCATGTGCAAGAAAAAATACACTGCGAAAAATATAAAAAACTTATTAAAATGCAGTTCACAATTCAGGCTAGGGTATGGCAATTTTTAGCACAGTTTTACAAAATGAATGAGTCATGCAACGTACGTTTCCATAAATAAACGAGTCTGTACGTTTTTAAGAGTGCTTCGGCGTCCTGTCCTGGCTTTGCCGTGCACAGCCATTACATTTCACATGTCCACAGACAACATAACACTGCATTGCGGACAACATATAGCTCACCAGTTATAGGTTAAGCGGGCCCGTCTGGCTCTTCCTAATGTTGTGTGTTGTGCAGGTAGAGGGCCGACCCCTCGTTTAGGGGAGCCTTACCGCGCGCGTGCGTGCGTGTGCGTGTTTTGTTGAGTGTGATTAGGTGCAACAGTAACACCGACAGTAAGCAGACAGAAGAAGTCAGACAAAGAAAGAAAGAAAGAAAGAAAGAAAAAGAAGGAAAGAAAAAGAAAAAAGAAAGAAAAAGAATGATAGAAAGAAAAAGAAAGAAAAAAAAGAATATCAAAATACGGACAGGACCCAAGGGAATAAAGGGTATTTCTTCCTGAAAAGTACGCAAATAAAAATATGCAATTTTAGGACTGCTGGATAACTGATGTCCGTAAGTATAACGAAGGACGTCATTTCCTTAACAACTACGTAATAAGATCGCCTCACAAAACGCATAGCACTGCCTCCTACACAGCAGCGCGGCAAGCGGAACGGAACTAATTCAAAGAATAGCATACTCAGACGTTTCTTACCTCCCACAAAATGTACATAATTCATGTTGCACAGACCAGTCGAGCTAATGATGTTTATGCAAGGAACCAACTGCGAACACATGCAGTACGGCAAACTGTGCTTCTGAATGTTGAGGGAGCGGCCTTATTAAGTTGCTGTTTGCGAGATTGCAGGCTTCCGCCGCAGTAGAGTTGAGGCCTTCGCTCTTCTGAGATGTTGCGCAGCGTCTGTTCCTAGTTACCGACGTTTCGGGCCGGCCTATCAGTCCCATCTTCAAGGATTAAGCAGCCCAAGAAAAATGAATTGCTTGATCCTTGAAGATGGGACCCAACAGGCCGTCCCCCGAAAGGTCGGTAACTACCACTCGACACGTTAAGATCCCAGAAAAGCCTGGCCCCTGG
>Ga0123357_10013912_pt1 | contig 10475 bp, 7 predicted proteins | sample TergutEmb28metaG_FD_89873 | JGI IMG/M metagenome (GOLD analysis project Ga0123357, IMG submission 89873) | Embiratermes neotenicus P4 segment gut microbial communities from Petit-Saut dam, French Guiana - Emb289 P4 | ecosystem: Host-associated > Arthropoda: Insects > Digestive system > Gut ...
AGCTGTCAGCAAACCTGTATGACATATACCATTGCTGTGTGTACAGTGAAAAACTCCCGATGATGGACAGAGGAACTGTCCGAAACCTGTAGAGATTTATTCAAAAAACAAATTTGAGAAATTAGTGCATCTAGTTGGTTTTATTATAAGAATGATACACAGAAATTGAGATTTTTACAGAGCTGGGAGTTCTGAAGCAAATAGTACATGACATTTTGATTATAACACATACTACCGGGCATGAGGAAGGCCACAAGCAATAAGAATAATGTGTGCAACAGAATCAAAACTAAAAATTGCAGATAAAAAAGTTGCAATAAACCAGACAGGCAAAGCACGTATAACGCAACATTGAAGCGCGTTCGTAAAACTGTTGTCACGGAAAAGCATTAAGTGTTTAATTCCATGAGTGCGAGCCTATATTCTTGTACCTTTTCTGCACCGCATTACATTGCCATCTGTGGCACGTTTGGCGCTACCGTTTATTTTTTTCACATTCTCCCATAAAAGGCAAGATTTGTACCCGTAATTCTTGTCGCATCTTAATCAAACTTGATTTTCTCGATTTCATAAAAATCCTCAGATATCAAATTTCGTGAAAATTAGTCCAGTGGTAGCAGAGTTGTTTCATGCGGACAGACAGAAAGAACATTATTTCAGTAACACATAATTGTGTTCGAAGGAATTATATTGGTATATAAGTATCATTCATGATTTTGCATCACTATTTGATGCACAAGAACCGGAAATACTCGTATAACACACGAGCAGTTCTCTGGCTTCCTCCTGGTCTTTATTTAAAGAGTACGCAGCGCATAAAATAACTTAGGCTACTGCTAACATTTACCAACAAGATGAAGTTCAAATATACAGGTCACAACGGACTGAACCTTCAATGAAGGCAGACAAAAGACGTGCACGAATGGAGTGCAACATAAATCCCAAAAGGAGAGACACCGGTAAAAGCCAAAGTAGACAATTCGACCAACGCTGAATCTCGGGTCAGGGTGGCTCTGTTCTTATCGGTACCCTGTAACAAGAAGAATGAGCAGGACAGCAACACACGATGAACTACAAGGATCCGAAGAAGCAGAATGGCGATAATAGAAGACACATTAGGAGCAGGAGCCAAGCAAATTACAGAGTACAAGAGCCTCACGTCCGAACCATTCACTTCATAAATACCACAGCTGGATTACTTCATTTTCTACTTTATTACTGATGTCATACAAAGTTATGTAGCGGAGAATGAGATTTTCAGAAGAGTAGCGGACGGAAATAAAGCATATAAAATTTTGGCCAGAAAAGCTCTTGAAAAAATTTCACTTGTAACACTGCGAGGAAGAATGAAGGATTTACAGAAATCTTACGGAAGTGATTCTTAGGATGGGAAGTGGACAGAAATGGCTCAGGATCGTGACCAGTGGCGGATTTGTTAGTGATGTTAAGGCAATGAATCCCTGGATTTACTACCACACACGTGCCTGCACTTGTATCGCAGTGTAGAGTTTAATTAAATAATGAAGTTACATTAAAATTCCATTATAAATGAATGTTCAGTGCCAAAAGGTGTAAGAAAATACATTTTTTCTCTGTTTTACTTTAATAAATTATATGGATAGACAGACAAATCCGTTTCCAAAATTATGTGCTGCTAATGACATACATGTGATTTGTAGCAACAAATAACCTTCCCTTGTCCAACTTTCAATGGTGTTTTAATTAAGATGTAGTTGAAATGTAGTACTGTACACCTGCCTCACGCACGTGGAGTTGTAAAACACCTGAAGCGCCACACGTGTTTAATTGGATTACCACACGAGTTCGCCACCAGCGTATATGTTTGTGTAGTTATTTCAACTGATGTTAGTTAATACCACCACGCCCTGGGGAACAAATCTGACACTCGCACGTAGTTTCATTAGTAGAGGATGTGAGAAAAAGTTCACGTCATGTCATGTACCGAAAACTGCTTCGTACACATTGCCGGAAACAGAAAGCACACAAAAATCCTGTGTCAAAACAAACGAAAACCAAACAGTGCGCCTACTTAGCGGGAGACGAGCTTAACACATGTGGTCAGTTCAGCTGGAATACATATATGTTGTCAAATGTTTTCTTTTTTATATTCCGTGTCTCGCTGACTCAGATGTATACTGCTAAGCTAACTGAGCTATAGAGATCATACTGCATAGAGTCACAAAACACGACGTCGCGGGGTGGGGTGGGGTGGGGTGGGGGGGGGACTTCGTTGTTTAAATTAAAGTAGGAAAATTTCGCAGAGTTCAGATGTCATATCCAATACATGCACTGTACTGGCACTTTGGTAATAAACTATAACATTATTAGTAACTGAAAGGAGCTAAAAACGTTTTCTCCATGAATGACAGTATCATTTAGCCTACCTGAACGTCACTGCAGTATCTCAGACCCACTTTGCCAGAAAACAGACCTACCACTGGGGGTATGCAGATTCTAGTTATGGTCTGTGCATTAGGTCTGTGTAACTTGTGACTGCGCCAATTGTCTGGCGAGGCTTTCCTTTCTCCCCCTTCACTAAGCTGACTGTTTACTTCATCTTACTAACAAACTCCATGGAGCATAATCATTCTCGAGAAGCAAAACCATCGCTCAGCGATTCAAGAAATTCCGGATATTCCACTGAACTGGAAAGTTCATTGTCACTTTAATTTCCTTGTCTCCTGTGCTATGGAGGGGAAAAGGGGAAAGGTGTTACAACTAAAACTAATCGTGGATAGTACCGTTCGTGTCTCCGTAAATATGGACGATACGATCAACCGCAGCCCTGGCAGTACTTTCACGAAAGGATCGCCAAGGGGCAGTGCGGTTTGACTCAAAAACAGCAACATTCACTCCAAAGGCACGCGCATGAGCGATCTGGACTCTACTCATATCTTATTAGTTGACCAACTTAATGCACAAATTCTTGTTTTATAATAAACTTATTATAAAACAAGAATTTGTGCATTAAGTTGGCTAATTACTAAGATTATACTGAGATGCACGGTCAGCAAAACATCAAAATCTACTCAAATGTTCCACATGTTTGTAACCTCGGCACTACCAAGATACGAACGGTCACTTTCTGGCTTAGGCCACTTTACCCATGATGAATATACCTCCGGTACCCACTGGACAGCAGATGGGGGCGAGACGATGACTAGTTTCGTTTAAGTGTCGAAGAAAATAATTTCTGACCTATACGAAATCAACGTCCGTCGTCGACTCCTTACACAGCCATATATCGAGTAATCCTGACTCTTGGTACGTATTATCATTAATACAGGCTTCAAATAGTTTCCAAAACGATATTCTGAAGAACGAACAGAGTAGCTGTGGGGCCCACATGCCCCGTTCATCTTATCTTCAGTCATTCGCTCATTCTTGCAATATCTAATGGAAAGTACCAATCACGAAGCTCCTCATTCTGTAATTTTCTCCGTCCTCCTATTACTTCCTCCCTCCTAGCTCCAACTGTCTTCCTCAGCACCCTGCTCATCGAACACCCTCAGCCCATTTGCTTCCCTTAATATGCGAGGTCAATTTGCAAGTACCCATGCAGATAGAAAAGTAACGTACATTGTTACCCACAGCGCATGGATAAAATTTATGAAATTAACTATTAAACAGTAGTGGGCCGGGTAGCTCAGTCGGTATGGTGACTTACTACGGGCTGGACTGTCCGGGATCGAATCCCGATTGGGACGAGATTTTCCGCCCGTCCAGACCGGCCCTGGGGTCCACCCAGCCTCCTGTACAATCGGTACCGGGTCTTTCCCCGGGGTAAAGTGCGGCCGGGGCGTGCTGCTGACCACTCACCCCCTTCTAGTGCCGCGGTCATGGAAGAATACAGCTATACCTCTACCCACCCTCTGGGCCACACCGGGCCTGTAACGGGAACACTTTACCTTTACTATTAAACAATAACACTCTACACACTTTCTAGGTTTCAAATACGAAGTTATATGTCCTTTAGGTCACTGAAACGTCTTCCATCAAATCAGAGGATGTAAAATGTGAACAAGTCAGCAGAAGTCCCTATTATTTTTACGTTACACTGACTTGAAGCTGCAAGACGAAGAAATTGGCTCTATCGTTACGAATGTAGGCAACAAGCCTTTGACTGGAATGCACACTCACGTAAACAGTTCGCCTACTTCCGTTCTCATTTGTGAAAATTTTGAAGAAAATTCTTATGGCCGTGGAATATAAACGGCGAGACGAAGACAAATTTATGGGTAACCCCTGCGTTATGGTACCTTATATCGATTGTATGTTTATTGGTTAGTGCTACAGGAGACTTGTATAAGATTCTGCACAGGGCATGCTCTGTTGCAAGTACAGTGGTACTATGAGAAATGTCATTGCCATGTTTATATATTAAATATTCAGATATTTCTAAAAGCAATATTAAAAGCCATAGCATACAGACCGTGGCCGATGAACGGTGTTTCGCAAGATTTGATACTGGAGGCTTTTCCTAAATCCTGTCAGATATTAATATCTTGGTTAGAAAGGGCAAAAGGATGGAAACTTTACGCGACGGCCTACACGAACTCCTACGCGCAAAGTCGAAACTAACTCACATGTAATATCGGAACGACAGATGTTTCGATAGAAGTCATAACAAAATATTTGAGTGGCTTAGTTTACGAGACTGTCAGGTTCTGACAGGGTGATCGGTGGATGGTTAACTGGGAAGGATTTGGGAGAAAAAAAAACAGTTTAACACACGTGCTACACAGACACTGGTTTGCTAGACTGGGGTACGGACGGTCGGTGCCTTGTCCGATATTCGAACTTGAAACCTTCCGAGTACAGGCCTCGAATGCTATGGCTACACAGGCCTTTTGGTAACAGTGCATGGGGCAAAAAGAGCACGTGTTTTGTTCGCAAAGCCTCTCTTTTCGAAAGCGTCCAGACCGGTTTTGCAGAATACCCAGCCTCCTATGAAATGGGCACAGCAGTAAGCGACCAGGGTGTGAAGCTGGCCACTCACTACCATTTAATGCCGACAACAAAAGTGAGTGGCACTATACCACCACTTCGTCTACACATTCACGGCGTGCAAAGCGACAGGGTTTTCACTTTAAGTGTTGCCGTTTTCGAGATATAGGGCCAAAAAGGCATGAACTCGCCAGAAATGTTAAACTAGAAGTACATTTCGGAACGTATGGATCCAACAGTCGACAATGGCACTCCGATCGTACACGAAGATTCGCGAGATATGTCATTGCCGACAAGAAGGAAGCTTCCTCCTACCTGTACTCCTATAGAAAAACGTGTATAGGAGAAGTGAATTCCAAGCACGAAAGGTACAGTTGTCCCTGCCCACACCATGAATGCATGCAGGGGGGCTAGAGGTACACATGGAAGTGAGTGGTCAATTTCACGCCCCAGCCGTTTTATTCCACGGTACAGAACCCCAGTACTCTTTGAACATCAGGCTGGGTGGGCCCCAGAGTCGGTCTGGACGTTGTTTAGAGAACAGAAAAATCCCTTTCTCCTACCGGGATTCGAAAGCGGTATCGTCAACTCGGTATCGTAGTCACTATACCTCCTACTCTCTAAGCACACATACCCAAAACATTCTGAGTGTGCTACTAAAAGCGTGACGTTAACAATAATTTAAGAATTTTCTTCTGGGGTAATTAAACAAAAGCTATCGAGAAACGCCGGAATTGCGTTATGCTTAGGTTATTTAACTTCCGGTAAAAGTCAAACTTCTGTGGAATTCTGCCGACTATAGCCACAACGTAGTGGCTTTACGGGCGATGTGTTCCCTCCACAAAATGCAATTACATCAGAAAACATTCAACCGACAGGTAAGTAACTGCTTTACTACACTAACACGGATCACGGGAATGTGTAAAGTGACGCATAAAATCGACGCGAACAAATATTGCGCGGCGCGTAGGACGGCCGACGGTGCACTCAGCACTGTGTTCTTTATTCAATCTATCTACAATATATTTACAGCACGTCTAGTGCCTCGGTGTATAAAACTCCACTCTGAAGCACTTTCCTCCACTTTATCATTATTCACTCAGCCAAGACACTATGGAATCCGACGATTCATCACCGCATTCACAAACATTCGCAATTACACCCTGACACAGGTCAATTCCATCCTGATTCCCACACTCTGTACCTCTAAAAATAACTTATTTTCATCTTCCAGTATATGTTGACGTCCCCAAAGTAGTGTCTTATTTTCAGGCTCTCCGATTAAGTAGTATTTTCATACATTCCACTTGCCCGTAACCCGATCTTAGCTTTCGTAATTTAATTACCCCAATAACATGAAGGGAAGTGCACAGACTTTTCAGCTCCTCATTATGTACTTCACCTTCAAGTATCTTTCTCAGATCTTCGCTTAAGACAAAAAAAAAAAAATTGTACCGCTTTCGGAAACCAATTTCATGACTTTCAACTGCAATTGTGTCTGCTGTGAATCTGTAAAACAAAATCCTCATACAATACCTACAGACCAACACAGTGTTCCCACTTACACAATCTTCACTCTATTACAATAAAATTCCGCATTCATAACAGTTTTACACGGCAACCAGGAGTCTTAACGACTACGAAAACCAAAACCTACAAGCACAGTAGTTCACACAGTCGCACGTGCGTCAAGACGCTGTCTGCAGTGAGTCACTAGCGCCGCCACATTCGCACACTACCACCGGACGCGTACCGCAGCCCACCCTAATGGCTACTGGCTCAAACAAAAGAGCTGCCAGCAGGGGGACAAAACATGCGCGTGCGTATAGCCCTACCGAGAGACCATCTGTTTCAAATGGCAGGGGAAAGATACGCTATACCCTATGCTACTCTTCTGTACTCTGAAATGTAACAGGCTCCTGGGTAGATCACTGAATGATCCTGCATTGTAACTTTGGCGAATCCCTGTAAGGGGTATATTCTCCCTTTTTTATATGACAGTGGACGCGAGTTGTAAATTCAATCCCAAACACGTGCAATTAATTTTAGTAGGGGATTCCCCGTAAAAGAAACCGCAAGAGGGTGCGATAAAACAAAGGCTGTATTCTGAGCATTGGGTAAAAATCCCTTTCAATTGTTTCAGTACAGCAGAACTAGTGTTTCCTGCTATAACCGACCACCAAACTGCAGCCAGAATTACCACACGTAAGGAAATTCGAACACAGTTTTAATTATTTTTCCAATTCAAATGTATTCGCCTTCATGCCGACGTCACATAAATTACCTAAAGAATTTCTATGCCAAGAATTATAATACAATATACTTAGTGCAATGTATCAAGTTCAGACCTGCACATGTTTCTAGGGACTACCAACCGATTAACACGTGTTATGACAGTGGTAGTCTCCTCTGTATTAACTACTCGTACTTTCCCTGAAGTCAGGAATACAGAATAACGACTTAGAGTAAACTCCACGCTGGGCACCTTCTTTACCCTACAAACGATATCGGCTTTGCTTATTTAGCAGAATAAACAGCGATTATTTTCCTGACCACGTCGACCTTACAGCTGTGACGCGGTGTTTTCTGTGTGACAAGACACTAAATTTTGATACACTGCTGAGATGAATTACACTCATCACGGTTTAAGAAAGCACATGGTGAAGAGTATAAGGGTAACTCGAAGGCGTAACAATACTAAGCTGCCCAATCCACAAATCACAGAAATTAAAATTAAAGATGAAATGGCACGAGATATTAGACATACATGTAGGTTCGTTGCAAGTATCAAGTACTATCTGCAATGAATGCCTTTCAATTCCACCTCCACGGCAAAACACGGACATCTACAAACCCGACGGTAGGTTCCTTACAGATGATGTCTACTACTATTATACACGGCATCAAATCCCTCAACACAATAATCTTGGTACCTATAAGATTGTCTAACATGACAAGCACACCAAGACTGTATAGTTACTTTTGGAAAACCCTCTATTATGTAATGAATACAGATTTATGAAACCGCGTCACGACTCAGGCGGTTATTCGCTGGCCTCTTACCTTGAATGCCCCCGTTCGATCCCAGGCCACTCCATGTGGGATCTGTGGTGGAAACAGGGTCAATGGAAAATACTTTACTCCGAGTACTTCGGTTTTCCGCTGTCAATATCGCTGCAAAAATTATCCACCCATTCGTTCACGACCACCGATGCTATATGATCTCAGAAATTGAGAGCATCATTAACAACACGCCTAAAAATTACATAACGAATGTGATTTATTCATGGTCCTTTCAACGAAGCTATCAATATTCAATACTGCACAGCGGAAAATTACACAGTGAATCATGAACTGGAAACATGCAGGGAAGCGGTCCTGTCCTAATTTCAAGTACTATTCTGATTAAAAAACTACGAAAACCATGACGGCATTCAGCCAGGGTAACCGCCTCTGGGCCACGAATTTGATACGGGAGTCCCAAAACACAAAACAGCAATAGTACTATTCGAGCGCGACGTGTCGTTACCACTGCGTTCCCCTTACGTGTCTGATAACAACGTGATAGACACAGATAAAGAGTCTCTATCCAGTACTGCCCTTTTCATGTACCCCCATTTTCTGTACGGCTGGCCAAAATGTTCCCGAGTCGCTGTTTAACACAGTGGTTATAAATCCAAAAACATTCCCCTCTAAACATAAATACGATTTCCTCAAACACGATAACGTCGGTTTGTGATCCCCCTTTATGACCGTGGGCAGATTTAAATCCAATCCAAACTAGTGCAATCCATCTTGCTCGAGGGGGCGGGTGGGGTGGGAGTCATGAAAAGCAATCAATCGGTAGTTGCATGCCATTTCCCTACGTAAATATGCCAGTATGTAGTCAATGAATGCAAAATCAGGGAGAAAATTAACTGGAAGAAAACATTCACATTTATCCAAAATCCAAGAAAATCACAGATAAAATACACGACATGCATTGCCTCGTGTTCTATTGTAATTAAACTATACCTATGAGGGTCACAGGTTTGTGCAAAGTTCAAAGAGGCAGAAAATGACGATTTACAAACCAACTACCTGTCTGGGTAAATAATTCAGTACACTTTTTGGTATTAGAATCTGACGTTCCAACAGACCTAATACCCAACCCTACGCCAATTACATGTAATTACAACCAAAATCTTACTTTAAAAAATAACTACGCTCTATGAAGTTAGCTGTAAAGCCCGTTTAGGCGACAAAGAATTCTATAAAACAGCCGGTCAAGGACAACTCAGAGTTTCATACATAAGGCCTAAGGTTCCGGGGTTGGGGTTGAAAGGGCCTTGGATTCGCAAGCAGCATGGTCCATTACGGACATGTGTCTGCATTCTCTTCACACAGCAGTAACACTATACATTCTGTGTACCTGAGAAATACCAGGCACCTGTTGTTATTCGCACACCACGTTAAACCATCACATCGCCTTCAATAAGACCTTAATATTGGAGAAAAAGCGAAATCCCGCTGCCGGATGTGTGACCGCATACAAATACGTGTCTCGCCTCTAGTACTGCCGGGCAAAGGCCAAAACTTGCTGGCAAACGCCACAACAAACACATGTGAAGGGAAGACCAACGAGAAATATACGGGAGGTCTCTGAAGCTGGTAACGGCGAAGCATTTGCCCAGTCCTTGTACGTACAGTCAGGTATTACATTAGGAACAGATTAAACATATAAAGTTTATGGTTCCGCTTTAACCTACTGTCCTGTGTTAAGGGAAAAAAGTATGCTTATAAGATCACCATGAGGTGTATCACACCATTTCAACATCCGGACCAGCTGATCGTTTTGGAGTAAACTTGGAATGGGCGTGTTATCGAAGTAGGAAATTCGTACCTAGCCTAGTGTTAATTTGCTATAACTGATAGCAACAACATGGCGCGAGCATCAAAATCTTCGAGTGCAATAGTTATTCTGAGGTCCTGCAATTATGTTAGCGTAACAAATGCTTTAAAACTATAGAACTGTTTTGAAGATTACTTCTCTATAGAATAAAACACAACACAACACAACACAATACAATAAAATGCAACACAACAGAATAAAATACAACACAAAACAATAGCGGCTGCACATAATTCATATTTAGCTTTCAGTTTCATGTCGATAGCTAATGAATCACTGAAATTACCCACGCGAAAGGTGGAATGGAGACAAAGCAAACACATCTACAAATCATGTGTGAAATACTGTTTATATACGTCAACAATTACAAACAGGAGAAAGCCAGAATTTCAGAGTTATATCCGACAATCCCAGAATTAATGTAATAACTTCATGCCCCGCACTACGATTACGTTATTAATATTAATATTATTAAAGCTACTATTTACATTTCTACTTACTTACTCCATGGTGCAGAGTCCTTCTTGAGAAGCTAACTGGTCTGTAGCTAGTCAAGAAACTCCCCGCATTTCACGGAACCCGAAGGTTCATTACCGCACTCACAAGCGTCCGCCAC
>Ga0123357_10013913_pt1 | contig 10474 bp, 4 predicted proteins | sample TergutEmb28metaG_FD_89873 | JGI IMG/M metagenome (GOLD analysis project Ga0123357, IMG submission 89873) | Embiratermes neotenicus P4 segment gut microbial communities from Petit-Saut dam, French Guiana - Emb289 P4 | ecosystem: Host-associated > Arthropoda: Insects > Digestive system > Gut ...
GTAATAGGAAATTTGTCAGACAAATACATGCCTGCCCGGACTCTGCTATACGTTTCAGACACATTTTTATGACATCTTCTTTGTTATAATTCATTAATGTAATTTATGTAAAGAACGCCTAATGGATCTATACTTTAGCGATGAATTTTACCATAATCTTGACGCATAGTTGCAAACGCCATTACTAGCAGCTATTAGAAAAGCAGATGTATGCAGTAGAATAGCGTCTTAAACACAGAACTCCATCTGGACTGCAATATCTGTTCCACCATCACAACCAGGACAAACAGAAGTCTTCGTTACAACAGCCAAATGTGGAGATGTATGATCTCTCTCTGTCTCTGCCATTGTTTGCTTTGTGTGTACAACTGCATGGTTAGTGTTGCCTTTACGAGTACAAATGCTAATTGGAAAATTATGCATTGCAAACATTTATTACACGACATATGAAGTGCGTATGGCGGGCGTGTATTTTAACAGGCCCTTGTGGGTCATTCTAACTGACGACAATCATTTATTTATTCCAAGCAAGTTTTAATTTTTACACGACGGGGGTTGCTCATAGTGTAGCCTTCCGGGTTTTCACACCGCGTAGTTTGTACTTTAACACCGACGTTTCGAAGGGAAATGCATTTTCCTACTTCGGTCTAATGGAACAAGGGTCCAAGCTTATGCTGCTCATTTCAGGAAGTATGATACTGTAATATGCTGCTGTGATGTGTTGGACCTCAAGGAGCGTGATGTAATAAAGACAGGCGCAAAACACCATTTATTTCATGGTTAAACAATTGTTGTTGTCTTGGATGTCACATAGGCTAGTAGAGGTGTGCCGACGTTTCAGAAGATGCTTCTTCCTTCATTATTAGGGTAGGTGAACGCTTCTCTGACCCTGGCGATGGGTAAATTTTGTGTAGGTAGAATAATATTTCAAGCTAAACTTGTGGACTTCGTGAGCAGTCTCTTTCTTTCGTACTTTGTCTTCCCAATTTTTAACGGAGTACGACGTTTCGTCAGCCGACTCTGCTTCTGTCTTCAGGTGAAATGCGAAGAAGCACCCTATGTGGCGGCCCCCTTAGAAAGAGCGGATCTCTCACTTTCCTTGGTATTTCGAGTATCAGAAAATCGAACATCCACCAGTCTGATGAATAACTTGCGTTCTGATACGTTAAACTGCCCATGTCAATACCCTTTTTCGGAACTGGACAAGTTTCCTGTCGGCAGTGCAGTTAACAAAAAGTAACATGTGTCTTGTTTTGTGAAATTAAAATTATATCAATGTAAACTGTCATCACATCTTTAATAGGAAAGTTTCGCACTAAATGCTTAAAGTATACATGCCGTGGTCTGGCCGTGTTGTTTATTACGTTCTCTTTAACCCTTTAAAGACGAATGACAGACGGCTTTATTTAAAGACCCAGTCCGTACCGCGCTGTAAACACCTTTCATCTCGGTTATAAAAAAAATCAGTTTATACTGTAAGTGGCACAAGTCGCTGTTTGTTCTCGGATAAATACAAAACACATAAATACAGTGTGGACAGAGCGTACAGTTGTTGAATGTTAAACTGTTGGTGCATCACGCAACCAGTAGGCTTTAAAAGGTTAAACTCTGACTCCTGAGAAGAGGATATTGAACGGTATTTTTGGGTGTTTGTCTAGTAAAGTTGCAGGTAAGTTTCTCCTTGTAACATGTTATCAAGTCACAGAGGGGGAGAGGGTGAGTGGTCAACGCAAAGCCCCGGCCACTTCGTCCCCGGGTGGAACCTCGTACCCATTTTGCAAACGGCGGGATGAAGTCCAGGACGGAGTAGACGGGTGCGGAGAAGAGAAAATTCCTTGCCCCGAAAGGGGTTCGAACCCCGGATCATCCCTTTCGTAGCAGGTCTCTATACCGGCTACGCTTTCCCAGCCGCGAAGGTTGTCTTTGACATGGAATGAATAAAATAAATCCAATGTGTTTTGGAAGAGAACGCTAAGAAGGATATTTGGACCCAAGTATAACAAAATCGCGAATTCTGGAGAAAGTAACGTATTGAGAAGCTTCATAGTGTTTACTTTGTACCAAATACTGTTACAACTATCAAATTAAGGATAATGGTATGGGCCAGACATGCAGTACGTATAAGACAAATGCGTGCAAAATTCTGGGTAAGAAACATGATGAAACCACTTGTGCAGTTAGTGCAAAACGAGAAAATAGAGGGCGCATGTGAGTACATACAGTGCAAAAAAATACAAATACAGGGAACATTGCCATACTGTGTAAAATGCTGCTTGTATAAACCACACACTATGTTAGGGAACAGCTACAGTTCTGCAGTAGCATCGAAACGTATCGGTCGTTCAATTAGACATGACAGGTACAGGTTGTGGTACATGTAACTTTAATCAAACGTGTCAAAAGACTTGGGACTTTAACGAGGATGGGTAACATTGAGATAGCCCCTAACGGAAATGTGGTATGACTGTATGGACGGTAGTCACGTGACGCAGGATAAGTAGGCCTATCAGTGGCGGTGTCTTCAGGACACGCGGTGACACAAAAGTTTCATAAAAGTTGTGTATTTTGTTGATGGGCTAAGCGACTATCAGCTTCTCAAGAAGTACTCTGCCTTAAGGGATTAGTTTACTATTTATTGACAAATTATATTACTGCAGAAAAATTTCTAGGGTTTCATTCCTTGCCTTCTTAAGCGCGCGAATGACGTAGGGTAATCAGCATTTGTTACAGTTTCATATAGACTGTACAATGAGCACAGAGAGAAACAACCGGACATTGTGATTACATTTCCCACTTCACCTTCGAATATACTGGCTAATAATATCTACAAAAGCAGTCCCGTTACAGGCCCGGAGGGGCCCAGAGTGTTCCAGGAAGTTAAGGTTCCCAGATTTCGTGACAACGGCACAGGATGGTGTTAGGTTGTCAACCTTACGCACCGGCCGTCTTTACCCCCAGGAAATACTCCTGGTACTCATTTCTGTTAGAGACTGAGTCGACCCCAGGGCCACAGTGCGAACGGAAGTATTTTATGTCAATGAAAATTCCACTGACACCAGCTGGGATCGAACCAGCGACCTTCCGATTTGAAGCACAGCACCTTAACCACTGTGCTACCGCGGTAATATGTACAAGGTTGCCTATTGTTCTGATTAAGGTTTTCACGTGTTTTTACTCTCTCTATCTCTCTCTCTCTCTCTCGCTCTCTCTCTCTCTAGGCGGATTATTGAAGACTATTCTAACACAGCAATGATCGCTTCGTTTTTCACAGCCTTCCACTTCGTTATTTACACAGAGTAAATGTGTTTGTAGACGATATGCAACTTGTGCCGTCACAAAAACACTTACACATTAAATACTTACAAATCTCCGACTTGCGATTTTAAGTCGCGCATTGGCAAAACATACGAAATTTATATAAAAAAAAAGTAAGAAAGATTGAAGTAATTACATTTTTAAGAGCGCCGAGGTTTCCCTTGGTGGAGTAAAAGTGCAATGGGACGAAGGTGGCGGAAGAATACTGCTGGGCGATAACACAGGCGGCAGGCCGATCAGGTTCATTGTGTTTTGTGTTTGGATTTAGAATGGACTTCATTTGTGCGTATATATAACATATATGTAATATATATATATACATATATATTACAGTTGACCCTATGTATACTTAGGCGTGATTTGCCCCACACCTTCTGGAACATAACTGTTGTCTAAGACCGGAGCGTTTGTATTCAACAATCAGCTAAGTATATTATCTCAGTAATATTTAAGAACTTATGAATTCTACTTCGTCAAACCAGAACATGACATTCAGACCACAGGTTATCTGCTTCAAGGATGAAAATTGAAATTTCGTTTCAATATTAAAAATTGAAGCAAGCAGACAAGCTTTGCTTTAGTTGCACATCTCTTCATTACTCAGACCCTCGCTACTAAAAGAGATATGGGGATCATATATGCACATTCAGACAGAAAGCTAAGGGAGAATGCTGATACGCATTTCGGACTGATTGAAATTTACCATTGGAAGGAAGTTTACATAGACGAATGAGGGAGCTCCTTGCTTCGAGACTGCAGCATTTGCACTTCAAAGGAATGTGGAGAGGACTAATGAGCTAAAGTTTCTTGAGACTTGAGGCTGCAGCAGAAGGAAACTTGATGTATAATATACCATTACAGAAAGATTACGTTGTTTGTTTTCAATTAAAAGTTTTGATACAAAGTAAACGTAATACGTACAGAAATCGACTTTATTGCGATCCTGCTTCTCTATTTATATCCCCTTGGGAAGAAATATATTTTCGTCTCGTATTTTAACATTTCTCAGAACTGCTGTGATGTGATTGAATTGTTGAAAACGCAGAATACACTCGCAGTAGCTGTTGAGTGTAGTTATAATGAGAAACATTCACTGTAGCTTATACTGTTCATATTGGAATGTAATTCATATCCTGATAATGCACACAACATGTTTTGATTAGAGTCGCAATGGATCTGACGAATACCACGACAGAGCTTCCTTTTATGTTTGTGCCCTGGGTTGCCCAACAAAGGCACATTTATTTATTTTAGTACGTGCAATAAAGTGATGAAACATATTACAGGAGCACCGGTTTCGAATCTCGGCCAGTTTTTTGACCGTGCCGACAGAAGCCTTTTTTTTTTTTTTGGTGATACTTGGCATTTTAAACTACACTTTTACAATTACACGGTTTTACTTCGTGGAATTTTATGGTTATTATGTGAACAAAGAATAAAAAAAAAGTTTAGACAAAAGCTGCCATGTATTGTGCCAGTGTTTGTTGACACGGACTGACACTACTAATAGCGTTTCGAGCATTACACCCGAGTTTCGGACCTAGATTCAACAAGCTAAATAACTGAGACCTTTTCGTGAAACACCATGTGACGGGCAAGCATGCAGTAACTAAGTTACGGGCTGGACGATGTGGGGTCTCGAATCGCGACAGAAGGCAAATATTGACAACTTCTCCTAACTTCCAGACCGGCTTTGGGGCCTAACCAGTCTCCTATTTAATGCATCCCGGGGGCTCATCCCCGGAGTAAAACGGACGGGACATTAGGCTGACCACCTGCCTCTACCTAGTGCCGAGGTTAACAAGAAGTGACGCTGTACTTAACCGTCAGTAAGTCTTAAGGCCGTGTAGGGAAACAACTTTATTTTTATGTCACGATGCCGTTTTCTTCAACATTTTGTAATTTATTACGCTTTAAGTTAAAATATTTCGAAACATTCACGCTGTTTTTAATTTCCATGACGGTGAGACTCCAAATTCCACGCCCACAGTCCTGCAAACAAAGAAGCAAAATCTTGGTTTTATTTATATTCTGCCTCTAATTATTCATAATGTGACTCGTATGTTGTGAGAGTTGTCTTCCGGAATCACCCGACAGTTAGCTTGCAATGTTGGCCTGAAATTTCAGTGCTTCTGCATTGGCTAGTAATTCGTTTCAGATGGTGGACCGCGATACACACACTTTGATGAACTGTATACAGTAGGAGTCAATGAAAGTGATCAATATTGACATCAGCTGCTGAAATAACAAATAAATATGATCACTGAATAGCAAGCAAATTGAGTCCGGCCGTGAACAGTGGAGGACACAACATAGAGCTACACAAATATATATATATATATATATATATATATATTTGAAAATCAGACTCAAGTTGAACTGTATTTGAACGAAGTATTTTCGCTGCTGGAGTAGTGTCCGGGCTGCAACTCGGACACTATTGCAGCATAACCGCACCTAACTTCCAACCTACAGCAAACCAAGAACGAAACAACCAATGTGGTAATAATCAACATAGTAGTTGCGAGCTCCTGATGATGGGCATAGTAGTGCCCGAAACATGTTGAGCCTATATGAAGTACAATAAAATAATAAGTGGTATCTAGTTGGTTTTTTTATTCTTCAGTTATCAAAATGATGCACGGTCCAATAAACATCACATTCGTTCTTTTAGCCGCTATTCAACTGAAGGGGAAGTTATATGCAACTAACACATTTTTAAGCAAAGGGAACGTGCTTATTTTATTGCTTATTCGCTACTATATACGTTTTACGAAAAATAAAATATTTTTTGACGGTTAAAGAAAATCTGTCCGGCTTCTTTCCGTGAGACTTGCCAGTGGTTAAAATTTCCCCAGAATGGGTTACGGACCCAGAGCAGGGTAAGTCCAATGGTAGTATTGCTACCTTTAGCCTCTGGACCGGCATGTTTAGGGATGGCATTTCCTCCATTCCTGGTGCAACAGTTATACCGCTGTTACTCGGTCGTCATTTCCTCGTTTGTGAGAACAGGGTATACCACGAGAAGGTGAGGATGACTATAGTATAGGATAGGCTATAGTATTATGCATCACTACCCCTTATACATGTAAATAGAGTGCCTCGAAATAGATTACCCAGGGTAATGAAATACTACTCCCCAACTAGCAGAAGGAATCATGGTAGACCTTTGAAGAGACTTCTGGATACGTGAGACCGGAACGGGTCAACAAGTGGCCCAACTCCATAAAAGATATATGATTATGATGATGATGATGATGATTATGAATATATTTGTTTACTGTGTTATAATAAAGAAAACAGAACTGAAATTTCAAAGGGAAATTGTTGCATTTAGCAACAACACACCTAGTCACACTACGCGCGTTTGAATATGAAACTTTGTAATCAATTATGACCATTGCATTACCCATTATAGTCACGATCCCGCTGAATATGCACGCTATAAATTTGAAAATTTATGGGAAGACAGATAAACAGATAATATACGTCTAATAATCTTGAACACTGAAGGGTACTATTCCCTGGATTTCTGTGAATTACTTTTAGCAAAAGGTAGTTTATGCAGTACTTACTGAACATACCTTCCGCTGCCGTTTGTTGCCTTTACCTTCCATCCGTAACTCTTCACAAATTCACAAAACAAAACCACATAAGGAAAGAAGAGGGAGCGTTGTGATTCTGCGTATGTCAGTGATTCATTCGCTTCCTCACTCTGTGACTAGCCAAATGCCGGGTCAGAGGTAACACTTGCAGCTTAACGCAAAATACAACACCAGTTTAAGTACGTATATCACCGAATACCAGCGATCGGATGAGGGGTTACCTTGTGACTACCCCAAAAAGAATTCCGTCTTACTCCACCAGCTATTCAAGTAAATACTGATCTGGACGTTTCTTGAGAACGTATGCAATGACGTGCGTGGAAAAGTCGAATTACGCGTATTTAAATGTTGCTTGAGGAGATCGCATTGTCGTCGCTTGTTTCATTCGTCGTATTTATTACATATGAGTGGTGTTTTGCTATGCTCTGTACATGTATGGTGGAGGCGTCACAGTGTATAGCATCTTTGTTTAAATTGATGTGTTTCTGCCCTTGTGTGTAGCACCCACTGTTACTAAAGTGGCAACGTCCTTTGTATGACACGCCTGCGAGGCATCACATGTCCGCTTCCACGTCCTTCATATCTACTCCATCGGTACAGTACAACTACACGCTTTGCAGCCATTTTGTTATTAACTCGTTCTGCATTGCCCTGCTTTATGGGCGGCAGCCACATTTTCAACAACAGTCGCGTCTTGATGGTGCTTCATCTTATGCCAGTCCGAAAAATTCAGTAAAAGTAAAGCAGTCCCGTTACAGGCCTGGAATGGCCCAGAGGGTTCCAGGAAGTAAAGGTTCCCAGATTTCATGACAACGGCACAGGATGGTGGTTTGGTTGTCAGCCTTACGCAACGGCCGCCTTTACCCCCAGGAAATGAAATTCAGTACAAATATACAATATTGGGTAATACAGTGTGTCCCACTCGCTACTGAACCCGGCATTTATTTAATAATTCTAACACCAATGAAGATATTGGAACGGAATTAGAAAAGAAGTACGTTCGTTGTGTGAGAAATGAAGAGGAATGTGTCTGTAGTGCGCCTAATTGTTGCGACACGGTAAAATTATTAGAGAAGTGCCGGGTTCGGTAGCGAGTGGGACATCCTATATTTGGTGATGTACTGTCATTAAGATCATGGTCAATGAACAGTGAATAACTTTCTTACCACCTGATCTGTAGATCTGACGCCAAGTTTTACGTCATTGCAATACAAGTTTATCACTTTTTTCATATAATCCCATAAGAAGCAACGTTTAAATTTGAATTATTATTTAAGAACGTTAATTTTTTTGTCACGAGAAATGTAAAAGAAGTTTTTTTTTAATTCATGCGTATGTAGAATGTGACTCAGCGAATGTTAACTTGTTGAACTAATCATTACAGTTGCGCTCTTCTGGAATCTAAAGCAGCGTATATTGGGAATTCCATACCGACTTTTGGGACAACCTATCGGTCTCATCTTCAGGGGTCAAGCAGTCGTGTATTCTTGGGCTCCTTTTTGGACTTCTTGGCCATTGAATGTAGGACCAATAATTTGTCCCAAAACGTCAGTACGGAATTACTAATCTAGGCTGCGTAAGATCCCAGAAGACCGCAGACCTCATTTCAACTTGCTGTCACGTACAGCTGTCTGGTTGGGGTCCATTCAGCCTCTAACAGAAATGATTAGGCCTACTAGCGGTATCTCCTGGGCGTAAAGGCGGCCGGTGCATAGGGCTGACAACCTTGTCGCCTTCATGTACCAACTGTCTAGAAATTCTGGGTGCCTCATCCTCGTGGAACAATAAGGGTCTGTCTAGGCCTGATTATTGCTCCGACACATTTCCCCCTCATATTAATCATATATGTAAAGACTTCTGCCTAATAAGTGGACATACATACAGCACAAACAAATGAGCTCAATGAAGATGGCCAAGAACTGAGGCAGAAACATGTATGGGTAATAATTCATGAATGAAAACATGGTACAACCAGTTGGTATTAAATATTATACATGTAACATAGTTACACGGGATTTGTACAATGTTCAGTGTGTATCGGTATTGTGCATTGGCCTAACAGTATGTGAGGACAACCTTAACAAAACCTGTTCCTTTGCAAATGGTTATTCTAACAGCTGTGTTTACTAACAGAGCAACATGGTGACCAAATCTAATTCCTTTAGTTAAAACGTTTTACCTCTTATTGTTTTAAAATTTCCTATTTGCGTTCGAGAGGCTTCTGTTTCGGCTACCAGCCGAGGGACCTTCTGCTTTGAAGGCTTTCAGTAATACCCTTCAAGGCATAATATAGTCCCTGCAGCGAGGCTGCATCCGCTTACTTCCGTAGGTCCTCCTATTTGTTGTCTGCTTTTAACCATACGTTCTGACGTCATACTGTGTAGTTCAAGCTAATGTCCACACCAAATAAACCACAAACAAATAAACGAAATTCACATATTGTATGAAAATCATCTTTCTCTCTGTGGACTCTTCTGGTCGTTTTGTCGTCAAATATAATTATATTTGCAAATTGTTTTAATCTGTTCCTGCTCATAGTGGCAATATAAACAAAATAATTCTTCGTTTATCTTCAGTGGCTGTGTGACAGTCACATCTTTCAGCCGTGGGAATGACAAAGCCCACATAAGCCATGAATTCAATTTCACAATTTTCTGGCATGACTAATTACAGTGCCTCATGGCAGATATATTTGACGGCAATCCCTAACAGTTCTGGTGTAAAGAACCTTCCCGAAATCCGACTGACATATTTACTCTTTAATTATGCCTTAATCCTTAACGCACTTTTGCGTTGTTCCAAATTAATCCACTCTTAACAAAAGACAAAGGTACAGTTTTCGCTGTCGACGCCATGAAGTTATACAGGCGACGTAAAGGCATAACTCCGCCCAATTTTAAGCTCGGCGCTATATGGAGGACAGTAGTTAAATTCACACGCCGGTCACTTCATCAGGTATGCAAGCAGAATCATAGATATAAGTTCTTCCATTCCTAATAACATCATTTTTCCACTTGTCACCCCTCCGTTTTGAGGCACAGTGATATTACTTAATTTATTTCATATTCTTATGTTTGTGTATTATTGCGATAGTTGGGGTTCACACGGTGCTGCCTACCCACAGTACTGTCTTCTGGCTTGTAAGGCCGTGTAGTATGATAGAAATTCACCGGTACTGTGACTGAACCTGCTGACTTCATCTCCGTGTTAAAAGAAGATGCTTCTACTCTGAAAATACAGACAGCGTGTTTTACCGAAACGTCGATACAATTCTACCACAAAACATGGCGTCACATCCTAGAAAAAAAATCATTACTTATCTGTTTATTTTGTAATTAACGACGGTCGGATAAAATATGTTGCAGTAACATGGTTATTAAATAATTAATACGAAGAAGCAATAAGACCGGTAGTGTCGTATGGAGCGGAAGCATGGACGTTGGCGAAGAAAGAACAAGCTGTGCTAATTTTTGAAAGGAAAATATTTAGAAGAATATATGGTCCTAAATATGAAAACGGGGAATGGAAAAGTCGGACGAATCAAGAACTAGAAA
>Ga0123357_10013914_pt1 | contig 10474 bp, 4 predicted proteins | sample TergutEmb28metaG_FD_89873 | JGI IMG/M metagenome (GOLD analysis project Ga0123357, IMG submission 89873) | Embiratermes neotenicus P4 segment gut microbial communities from Petit-Saut dam, French Guiana - Emb289 P4 | ecosystem: Host-associated > Arthropoda: Insects > Digestive system > Gut ...
GAAGAAGAAGTAGTAGTAGAAGTAGTATTAGTAGATCTAGTAGAAGTAGTAGTAGTAGTAGTAGTAATAGAAGTAGTAGTAATAGTAGTAGTAGAAGTAGTAGTAGTAGTAGTAGTAGTAGTGGTGGTGGTGGAAGTAGTACTAGCAATAGTAGTAGTAGTAGTAGTTAAAATAAGAATGATAAGAAAACGTAATACTTCAATTCATTCTTCACAAAAGACACAAATCATCTCCATCACAGAAACCAGCCACTCAATTATGTTTGCAGACAATATCGGTGTTTATTCTGAGAATCATACGGAACACATAAATGAACTCTATGGGTGAGATGCAGAGCTTTTCAAGCAAAAGAATTTGGTACATGTACTGACGACTGCGCCCGAAAGGGTTAATTAATTAGAAGGAATGATTTGTCCTTTTTGAGCTGAACACAAATATTCTACAAGAGTATACAATTTAAATTCGGTGACCCAGCGTTCTTTGTGATAAGTATAAAACTTTCGTGATGCTGTATACGCGGACAGAATGACACAAAATCCATGTAGCTCTGTTCCTTTACATACTTTTCCTCGTTTGTTTTCCGTCTATGGGATGTTGAGGCTAAGAAGAAGGTAGGAAAAAGAAGAGAAGACTAAAGTCAGTGAAGGCGAACTACTGAGTTGGTTCATTAGTTTCATGTGTTGTCACCCCAAAAGAAAGGGGGAACAGTAGTCCGTGTTCCATTGCTGTATGGAAAAGAAAATTCCAGTAGTTGCTAGAGTTCATTATTGTTGGTTGGGGTCTCTGTGTTTTTCCTTCTGCAGTCATGGCTGGTTTTCTTACGGGCACACATAGCTCCTTAATTATCAACTTTGCCAATTTGGCTTTTGCTCAGAAATGCCCCACTCTCCCCACCTCCCCTCCTCGCTCTTCTTCATGACTCCTTTTCAATTCTTTCGCAGTCCTCCTCCAATCTACTTGCTGTCAGAAAGGAAAAGAATAACTTCTTTCTCTTGAGATGAAGGAAATAAAAAACCCACATAACTTTATTCACTGTAGTTTCCTTTTATAATTTTATTCCTTTAACAGATTAACACCAAACAAGTCTACTTTTTCTTTAACAAAGTAATGCAACTAATTTATAAAGAAGTTAATTAATTGATATTAACTGCGCAACCTACAATGTTGCAGACCATGAGCTACTATGTGTTGCAGTCGCAATTGCTTGTTACCGCAACTTTCACTGCTTCTACTGGTAGAATCTCACTCTTATTTTATCAGTGAAAATTGGATCGCTGATCCCGGTACTGACTTCCGTAGGAAAAGCATAAACCACGTCTTTCAAATCAATCTTATTCTTAATATCCCATGTCTGCTTAGGCCTTCCAAGTGTTGCTTTGCTTACAGAAATCCCATTTAAAATTCTATATAAATTTCGTCGAAAACCTTGAAGAAAAAGGACCACTGCCAAAACTTAAGCATAGATGACAAAATAATAATAAACTGTATTAATGAAATAGTATGAATGTTATAGATCAGACACAGTTGGCTCTGAATAAGGAATAGTAGAGGACACGGTAATTAACCCTGGGTTTTATAAAATTCTGTGTAGTTATTGATTCATTATAGAACTATTATTGTTAGCTTCTCATGAAGGTCTATGCTCCATAGAGTCAGCTTCTTTCTTATCTATGTGGTGCATATACTGACCATCGCATTTTCATCCTCTTGATAGCTACAATAATATTCCCTGGCGTGTCGAACAAAAGGTGTAATATTTAGATTGTTCAGAATTTCGCAATTCGGGGAATATCGATACGAGAGTTATGTGCAGAGTAACAGTGTGTGTAATTTGGGGAAAAAAGTGGAATTTTTGCAGGAATCTTCTGGCTCTATTCTTCCTCCATTTTTCTGAAGATTAGGGCCGTACGTTCATCCAAAACTCTGGCAAAAATTAACCAAATGTTACGGCTTTACATTCCCAAAATTCCATGAGAGTAATGTGAGCACTTTGATTATGAAGATGGAGGACGCAAGCTAGCCCGAAACTTTGGTATTTAGCCACTAAACTATATGTCGCCAAATCTCAGAAGACAGTGCTCTTCAGATTTCGAAATTTTGTAGCCATCTATCCACTAGATTTTACCATGTAATATTTAACAAAAACGTAATCTGATTTCGAGAGCACCGCTTCTCTGAAATTATGAATTATTCCATACTCCGTGCACTTCTACTTGCTCGGACTTTTATTCATTTCTGAAACTAATTCAGCTTCTCCCCCCTCTCCCCCACCACATATATATATATATGTACACAGGCAGGAACCAAAAATAATTTCAAAAGAGTGCTTCTACCCATGACTGCTTCCTCCCTGGTTTCAAGCTCCCAAACCATCAACCAACTTCTGACCCTTAATGCACTGCCGATCAAAGTTGGAATTTATAGAGTTCACAATAATAGGCTACACCACAGCATGCTGCTGGAAGTCTAACGTTCCCGTAAAAGGCGGCCGAGCTATATGCTAGATTGTTAGAACAAAACGACGTAAAAGTACGCGGGACAGATCTCCAGGGACTCGTAACAAACCGATCACTCCAGCCGGCGTAGCGGGTGGTTTCAAATGTGCCCACTTAAAAAACCTAACGTCTGCAGCAACAGAACACTGCTAATACCAAAGACTAGTGGAGACATCTGCACAGTATATATCTCAACGAATGTCGTGCTTCTCACCAGGAAAACCTTTGGTTCAAATCCCGTTATCTGGGACTGAGTAACTTCACGTGTATGCGTTAGCTTCCCCATCTATTTCAGGCCATTGTACCACTGCAGTTGGCCACGACCGCTTTCTCCGCAGAAATTCCTGCTTATTATACGCCATATTTATTATCATTCGACGACTGGACCAGAGGCCAATCTGGGATGCTGACGCTTTCTAACACTGTCAAAGGTCTCTTTAGCGACGCTGCCTGTATCTAGCTCTTTTAGCATTGAAGGCAAATGGAAAATAAACGAATAAAATACGTAAAAGGGAAAATGAAGTTGCAGGTGGAAAACTTGTTGCCATATCACTTTGTCCATCACATTATTAACACGGACCGCCATCGTCAAATAAATAACTGCAATAAAATAATCAATAAACAAATAAGTAACAGATATTTATATAATACCTATTTTAATATCATTCAAATATGTCACCTTCTCTCATTCAAGTGTCCGTTTCCTCCCAACAAAATAACATCTGTCTGTTCGTTTGCATATCTTTCTAAACTACCTGATATGGGCAGAGAATCTTAACTACGTCACACCACACTTCATAATGCTCTGTCAGTCAAATTGTACATTATTATGCCCCAAAATTCTCAGAGTTTGTTCCCAGTTTCCAACATTTATTCACAATTACGTTTAATTGTTTAGGCCTACTAAATCCAGCGTTTCGGTCCTCTAGAACACAGTGGTGTTGTAATTCTATTAACCCACGGCCATTTCCTGTCGCATGTTTTAGAATTTCTTATAAAGTAATGTATAATAATAATTCAAAGTTTAGAATGATAGTTGTTGAAAATATCATCAAATTGTTTGTGAAGTATTTGGCGACACATTCAGTGCCTATATTAAATAGCATCGGTGGCAGATTGCACACTACCACGTGCTCTTAATATAAAGAGAGCCCGAGTTTCATTCACACAGCATATTTATGTGTTTTGTGTGCTTCTCGTAATAAATAGAGATTACTTTCCTAAACAATATTAGTCTTTGTAAAGAAGACGGACTCTGCTCTCTGTACGACAGGAACGGAATCATTAAACACATTTTATACGAATTTCACGCCCTACGGAGTTAGTATTCTTCAGACCCATCGATTGACTTTCAGAATTATCACTATTTTCCCTCTCAATGTCGTAAGTTGGATAATCCCTTGGATCTTTTTGAGGCAAAATGTAACTTTAGCACTTTTCACTGGGGCACAGGCGACGTAACGGGAAGAATCATAGCAACTGATATATTCGTATACTTTGACATTTCTCACACCCAATTGGATAGAGAATACGATTTGCAGCGTTGAGTGTTAGGACAATCAGCGAATAATAAATTAAGTATGACGTTGAATAAGACGGTCATTACGATATTTAGGCTACTTTTCGGAGTCATTCATGACGGACTGCTGAAAAGAACACGAAAACCTCAGAATAGCCAATTTCCAATTTGAGATTTGGACTCGGAACTGCCTACCTATACAAACAGTACGATCGCACGGATTGGCCGATTTTTAATTTATGACGTGTTTAAGTATGCTGTTAATTACTCAATATGTATGCCAGCTGTTAAAAAGGTGACAAGTGAGTAACAAACCGGAAACAAATCTCGAACCAGCTATGGCGACCTAATATACGGCATGTCACTGTCCTGGCATCTGTGAAGAACGAAATAATCCGTGACTGTGTGGGGGTAGAAATATTTGTCTCTTGTAAATACTGAGCAAAATTTCAAATTCGTAAAAACTACAGAAATTCTTGACTGGCTTAGCAAGTATTAGTTCCTCGCAACTACTGTACTTCATTAACTCTGTTCGTTTGTTCCTTAGTTATCTCTCCATGTACGTGAAAGGATAAGGAGCCTGGGGATCGACATTTGAAAGCTGGACCTTTACAATAGGAAGCAAGAGAACTATAGGGATTATGAAGTTACCTAGACAGACAGACAGACAGGGGAAAACTGGTAAAAAGGATTAGTCTCAGTCCCTGAACACGCTGTTTCACGGTGCACAGTGAATTGCTGACTTTCTTTTCTTGGACTGAATGACAAGTACATTACCTAACAGTCAGGACATATTTCTTTTTGTATATTTTCTAGTGAGATTGTACTAAATGGTGAGAGGTGGCTTTTCTACTTTGCTTGTGGGATTATTTAGTTACTTCTGCTAATTATCGGAGAGCAAGAGTCTTTTGATATTCGGTACTTCCTTTCTATTTGTTATCTGAACACTCTGCAAGTGCAGTCACATTTGGAAAGCTTTCAAGATTCTGTTACGTCACAAGTACAGCATTCACCAAGAATGTTACAAATATGGGCCATTCATTCTCGCAATGTCTGTCTGCAATTAACAGCTAACAAATGGCTAAAAATATACTCATTACATTCGATATCTTATGTCTTAATGATGTTCGTAAAAAGTTATAGAAAAGTTCAGTTAAAGGTGGGCAACAATAACGGTCATTTCACATGAAGTCCTACATACTTTTCTGTGTACAAGTCATGAGCAACTAGTCAATCAATTCATCAAAGCGTAAAGCAGTTACATAAAAAGAGTAAAGAGAAAAACTAAACGGATGAGAGCCTCTATGTGTCAAGTGCATCGTTAAGCATACGTTACAGTAAAAGACCAGTAAAGAAAAATGACTTGCGTGCCGCGACAAATCATTAACAAAGAAACGGTGGTTTGGTTTAAACCAAAGTTTATATTGGGCGTGTTTTGAATATTGCGCAGCCTGTTTCGCGTTGTGTGTAAAGGAGCGTAAAAAACTAGCATTCCCAAACCGAAGGCAAAAACGTCACTTTTGTCATATCGTGAGTAAGTTTCTTACTTTTTGCTATTTTGTGAGAAAAACTGAACAATGAATACACGTGGGGCTAAGATGCAATAAAAGCCTAACAATTATCATTATATTTAGGTGTTTTGAACCTATTTTAAATATTCAATCCACTTTGACTGAATAACCATTTATTTGACAACTATGTAAATTATTAAAACCAAGCAAGAACTACGATTGAAATAAAGTTATTGTAACTTCTGTGTCTTATAAATTCACTATTGTGAAGGCGTTGACAAATTTTACAACGCATTTTAGAAAACTTAAGTCGCCACTGGATACAAAATATTTAAGAATAAACCTTTCATTTTAGCACAGATTCCTGGTAATGTTTAGCGATAAGCACAATCAGGATAAAACTTCTTTATTAGGATTAAACACTAGACAAAAACCTTTAAGAAACAACAAGAAATAATGACATACAAGATACATTTTTCATACATGACTTACAGCATTTGCAACATAAACTTCATATAAATAATAAATAAAAATTTATTACCTACCACAAAGAGAACAGGTTACGTCTCCATTATAAGACAGGTCGATTAGGGTTGTTAAGTAAAAGTCTAGTTATTCATTGTTAGTATCTTGTAATGAAACGAATGCACTCTTTAGGCGAAATGCAGAGAATTTTACGTTAAATCTGGTGAAATGGAGCTGGAAGCATTTCCACCTCAATTAGGTCGCACAGCCGCCATATTCGTAGTATATGATTATGTAACGAACTAAAAATTATAATGTTTAGGCCTTTAATGATATTGCCACGATACGAGTCACACATAAATTTCTATTGTCTGGTGCGAAAATTGTAGCAGGACAAAAAGACCCGAGCTCAATGACCTTACACCTGAATTTGTTACACATTAAATATAAGCCTACCCCTGTTTCTCTAGGATTGTGCGCTGTAACGCTGAGTGATTGGTGCCCAAATTTTCGAGGCAAATTGTTGGTCTTGTCTTCAAAGATCGAAATGTTCGTAATGGTCCCGAAACGTCGGGTACCAAAATCACCAAGTGAGGCAGCGCCACGTCCTAGAGAAACGGCGACATAAATTGCAGGGTTGGGAAAGCCTAAAAGCTCGCAAAGTGTAAACAGGTTAATAAAAACTTAAGAGTACATTTGAACTCGACCACACTTTCGCTTGCTATCATAGACCAAGAAGCGAACAGAAATAAAGAAGGAAACTGGAAAACCACGGAAAAGTGCGACAAAACGGAGGGAACGGACATTATTTGGCATCAAAATACGATCGTCCTTTTCTCTCTTTTCCCCTGTTAGATCAGCACATTCAAACCGAGAGGCCGTTCTACAGTTGATCAGCTACGATGCTGGTTGCTAGTATCAAGGGGCCAGCAATTTTTTGAATAATTGACCGGAGTCCGGTTGAAAAATGAATTACTGGGGAAAAAGAACCTTCCACAATAATGTATCGTCTTATATTTTATAGGATAGACTTTATATATAGGAGCCTTAGAAAGACGAGAGGGTGGGTGGTGGGGTTGGAGCAGGAAGACAGTTACTGGGGCAAAGTGGAAGAGCAGAGGTCTCTAGGCTCCGACCCCTATCTCGTTCTACAATATTATCCGTGTCAAATTTTAACACTCCAGGGCTGGTTTATGTCACCGGTCAGCTATACATTATACATATATACTGATGGTATATTCCCCTTCCTCGATGGTGGGGTCATCTCTACCCCCGTTCCCTTCTTTGAACCCCCTTCATCGTCAGCGTCTTTCTCACTTCCTCTTCGTTACTTCAATGGAAACTTGTCCAAATTTACGAGTTGGTAGCCAGCTTCGATCTGGCACTTGCGTGTATGTGTTTCTCTCATAGTGTGTAGAATAACGCAGGGGTGTCCATACAACACCGCTGGTTGGAGGTAATTTCGGTAGCGTATTATTCATACTTACGCCAGACAGTTAGAGAGACGAGTTTCATAGAAAAGTTTCTTTATCAGTTTCAAGTGAATCTTTGGCAGTAGTATTAGTGGCTTTACTACGCGAAAATCTACAACTTAGATTTCATTCGGTAATAACCGTATAAATGCAGTAATAATTTTTATATACCGCATGATTTAACGTTACAAACCTAATTTTGATCGTTTCAAATGTTTGATTGTTTCAAATGATTCTCACAAGAAACAACGTCTATTCCCTCAATAACATCAACCACTAGGCCCACCTAGCGGATATGGGTGAAGGTCTGTGCGAGACATGAACTGAATGTTTGATAGTGAAATTCCAGGGCTCACATTTCGTCTTTTGTCCGAACACAGAGAAGTAGGATATCAGTTGGACAAGCTGTCAGTGCCTAAGAGAAAAGACCCCTCTTGTGTGGGGAAATATTTGAAGAAGGAGCATAGCCAGCTTAGAATCGGGAGGTCAGCACTTCAGAGCAATTCTGTGAAATGAGGTAAGTGGATCTGAAGGGATAATACCAACTACACATCCCTGGCGAATCCAGACTTCGTATGCCGTAAAGTTGCCACGACAGCTGACGTACTAAGGGCACAGTGTAAAGAGACACTGTGTATCGTTTAAGTTTTGGAAAGTTAACCTATGCCTTTATCTGAACGTGTTGTCTGATCAGTCTGTTGTCTGGTCAGTCTGTTTTCTGATCAGTCTGCTGTCTGATCAGTCTGTTTTCTGATCAGTCTGCTGTCTGATCAGTCTGTTGTCTGATCAGTATGTTATCTGATTAGTCTGTTGTCTGATCAGCCTGTTGTCTGATCAGTCTGTTTTCTGATCAGTCTGCTGTCTGGCCAGTCTGCTGTCTGATCAGTCTCTTGTCTGATCAGTCTGTTTTCTGATCAGTCTGCTGTCTGATCAGTCTGCTTTCTGATCAGTCTCTTGTCTCATCAGTCCGTTTTCTGATCAGTCTGCTGCCTGACCAGTCTGTTTTCTGATCAGTCTGCTGTCAGATCAGTCTGCTGTCTGATCAGTCTGCTGTCTGACCAGTCTGTTGTCTGATCAGTCTCTTTTCTGATCAGTCTGTTGTCTGATCAGTCTGCTCATTTCAGTACTTTGGTTGCGCCGGCATTATCTGTTCATTTTAAGTATCCGTTTTTATGTAATTTCGCTTCAGTACTTAGGCTACATAGCGTCGAAATCTGCAACCTCTTCCTCCGCCGATTTAAACCAATGCAATAATTCAGAATAACTGCCTAACTTGTTTGCTCCTTTTGCTGACTTCGCAGAAAAATTTATTTGTGTTTTCATCCAGCCCAATACAGCGTGTTAACAGACACATGCTGTCTTTCCAGCGATCTTCCTAAGCAGCTATTCCCACTTGACCTGTAAGTTACACTTCCTTAGTGTTTTATCACGTACTCGACCGTACTCAACATTTCGCCGAACATGTTGATAGATTTTTCGGGCTAATTGCGAGCTATAGTGCTTCAGCCTGTTGTGTAGGTGTGGTTGACGTTTCGAAGTCATAAGGGGCTTAAAAATTGTGTGCGCATGGTAAATATGGGTTTATCCTTAAGCAATATGAAGGAGGAATCCTCATTTTACTCCTGTCTTCCAATTGTACAGTGTTCCACTTCGACGGCAAAGACAGCATACACGATGTGCTGAATTTAATAGCCTTGGTGTAATCATAATTTAATTGGTTAAAAGCTGATGTCGGCACTGTGTATGCTCATGTGTTCGCTGCTCCTTCTTTTTTGAATTCTAAGTAACTGAATTTCTGTACGAAAGGAATTCCAAAGCCGTAGCTCAATTCTTTCGACTGCCTTCAAAATTCAGATTATCAGTTATTTCTCTGGCGAACCACAGAACAAATGAGACAAGAAAATACAACGCGCACTCACACCACACTCCTGACCAGAGGACTAGGGCTTCAGAACGTCCCTTCAATATCTAAACTAAAATAACACTGCTAAATTTGAAAAAAATTTTGGTCAATGCAGAGAGGAGCATGTCATTTTATGTTCTTTTACCCTTGCATCTCCATACATCTGTGTAACAAAAACCAACTTGTTGCACTGTTTATCCTTAGTTTATTTCGTCATTCAACCTCTACATGTTTCGGGCATATTTGTAGCCCGTCATTAAGAGGAGTACTGTATATATACAACAACTGGTACGTGTTGTGCTTTTCCGTTGACTGTCCGTTGGCCGGCGAACAGACAGTCAACTGAAAAGCACAGCACGTACCAATTGTTGTATATATACAGTATACCTCCTGATGATGGGCTACAAATATGTCCAAAACATGTACAGGTTGAATGACGAAATAAAGTAAGGATAAATACTGCATCAAGTTGGTTTTTATTACACAGAAGCATGTCAATTGAACGTCTTAATTCCCGTTCTCGTAACGTGTATAAATGCAGTTAGTTGCCGATATTTCCACTTTATAGTTCCCCCTCCGCCCCACTACTTGGAATGGCTCGCCCCAGGAATGAACTCAGGGATGGCCAGTTACAATCATCGCCTTTATTATTACCTGTTATTTCGTAATAACTTGGTTCTTTCTTTGCGAATTTTACTATAAATATAAAACAGTACACGACTTGCATCGTTTCATTTAAAATTGAAAATACTTATAAATTGCAGTACTGAAATGAAATAAAATATGTAGTCCATCTGTCACAAGTATATTTTTGTTATTTTATTGTTTCAAATGTTGCCAACTGGTTTTGGCCTGACTGGGACATCACATGGCCAATATTTATAAAACTTAAAAATGCTGGTGTATACAAAATAACTCATGATTATCGTGGGATCCCATGACATTGACAAATTGTGTTATATGCACCAGCATTTTTAAGTTTTTATAAATGTTAGCCATATGATCCGTAATAAGTGGGTCCCTGTCACCACGGCATTGCACGTCCTCAGGTTACGGATGGAGGAACAGCCTCCGATATGGAGGGTAGCTGTGAATATATTGAATAAGCA
>Ga0123357_10013915_pt1 | contig 10474 bp, 4 predicted proteins | sample TergutEmb28metaG_FD_89873 | JGI IMG/M metagenome (GOLD analysis project Ga0123357, IMG submission 89873) | Embiratermes neotenicus P4 segment gut microbial communities from Petit-Saut dam, French Guiana - Emb289 P4 | ecosystem: Host-associated > Arthropoda: Insects > Digestive system > Gut ...
GTCACAAGCTCCTGATAATGGATATATTAATGTCCGAAACATGTTGAGCACATAAGAAGTGAAATAAAATAGCAAGTGACATCAAGTTGATCTCTTATTCTCCAACTGTCACAATGATGCACGGTCCAATAAACGTAAGATTAAAAAATCCAATTGTCTGGGTTTCCTGCGTTTCCAGTTGGCTGGTCTTCCAAATTAATCCGGATAAGTGGAATTCTACTGTATTTTTGTAAACAATGCATTATAGGAGACCTCATTCTTTGAAATGTATTATAATGTAAAATGTAACGTTTAAAATGTTTTGCTTCACATATAGATAGAAATAGATATGATCTGTACTGCTCATTCAATATTGTGCGGGTGATAAAATCGAGAAGAATGAGATGGGCTGGGCATGTGGCGTGTATGGGTGAGGAGAGGGGGTGTATAGGTTCTTGGTGGGTAAACCGGAGGGAAGGAGACCACTGGGGAGACCTAGGTGTAGATGGGTGGATAATATTAGGACCGATCTCCAGGAGGTGGGATGTGGGTATATGGACTGGATTGGGCTGACCCAGGATAGAGACAGTTGGCGGACACTTATGAATGCGGTAATGAACCTTCGGGTTCCGTGAAATGCGGGGAATTTCTTGACTAGCTGCAAACCACTTAGCTTCTCAAGAAGGACTCTGCACCATGGAGTAAGTAAGTAAGTAAGTATATATATGCTTGGTTATATCGGTGCAATTTAACCCAAGGACATTCTCCTGATGTGTGCTGCATTCTGCAGACCACCGTTTCAGAAGGACAAGCTGCATTCATCAGCTTCCTTTAAAATGGCCTCACACGTACGTACCAGACTACACAGTATCGGATCCCAGATGAGGGTTATGTTCGTAGTCACCACTGTCTGAATATCAGATTTCAAAAAACGATATTACGTGATGACCTGAATTCAGATGGTTTGCTTAGTTGCTGTCGGAAATGAACACAAAAGAAACCAACACTACTGTCTGAATGAGTGCGGGAGGGAAATGGTAGCTTATCCCCCACTTTCCCTGCCTACCAAATTCCATTTGCCCTACTCTTCACCTCACTCACCTTCAGTGAGGCAAACATTGTTATCTTACAGAGTATGATGGCATGCAGTTTGGTAGATAAATACCCCATTTTCGTAGGGATGTCCTACTGCCGTCTTCACGGTAGAAAAAAATTTATTATTCTATCCTGAAGTTGTAGGCAAGATGTTCCACTGACATGTTGGTACGTGTACAAAACACGTCACACAACAGAAGACATTAATCTGAATAGCTTTTGCCGTCTGTCTGTCTCACTTCTATTGCAAGCTGTGTTTTATACACAAGAAAGTTTTTCTGTTGTCTCTAGCGAAAACAAAACTTTAACGAAGATCTCTGGATTTCATACAGCTGAAGTAGCAAATAACTGGATAAAATTCATTAACGAGGAGCTTCATAAACCATATTCATCACGTGATCTGTTAAGGTGATTAAACCAGAAATGTCATTCAATTGGTAGCTCTCACGATGTAAGGTTTCATATTCACATTTCGACAAGGAGACGAGGTATCCTGACGGAGGTTTTCATTTTTCTCCTCCGTAACTCTAGACATGTCAGGATAGTACCTCACATTAGGCCATGACCGCTTCGTTCCAAGTCCTTTCCATATCACTGTTCACTAATAATTATGCAATTTAACATTATGCTGGAAATTCAGTTGAAACCGAACATAGACGCACAGGAAGCAAAAGGCCATAAGTGTGAGCATGTAATATAAATACTATAACTTACCGCATGGTAGATATGGTGTTTGAAATGAATTCCTTCAGCTGTCAGATGTGCTTCATTTCGAAGGAACCGAAACACCTGGAGAAAGTATTCTAAATTTCCTACGACACTTTTCTTAAGATTTATTCCTTATATGAAAAATCGTCTGTACTAAATTTTGCTACATACTCACGAACGAAATAAATGTTTGTTACACTCTCTTCACACATCTGTTACACACAGCAGACTAACCGTACTCTAAGTTGATGAATGTACCGTACACGCGGCGATATGACTGGCGGTATAAGTCATCGCGCAGTAGCCGCAGTTTATAGGAAAGAACTTTAAACAGTGTTAAACAATGTCACCAGATGTGGAGCGTTTCTCAAGCTTGAGGGAGTCGTTTCCAACATCTACTGTAACTTGCGGTAAATTTTATTTCAGAAAGTGTAAGGCACTTAAACTTGAAATGTGGCTGGGTTCGGTTTTAAAGAGAACTGTCTGTGTAATGGAATGTGGCTGACAGGAATGTTTTATAAATGAGGGTTGGTGGTATAATCATGTGTCTAGGAGCTACATACGTATTGATGATCATGATGATAATGATAATAATAATAATAGTAGTAATAATAATTCGAATATTTTCAATTCAATTATCATTTATTAAAGTGTCAGCTTAATAGCGCAGAGACCAGTTACAAAACTAACACAAAATGTTTAGAGCACCGAAGAAATAAATACAAACAACGCAACACAACAACCAATGACATTTTACTAATGGCTTAAATCGAAACACAGGTGAGCTAAATAATTAAAAAATTAAAAATATAACTCATATGAAAAGTGTTACTTGTTTATAATCTGTTTCAAAGATCCAATTTTGCTTACAAAATATACCCGTGTCGCTGCCTACCGCAACTGAGACGCGAATTAGGTGTATAATTAAAACCATAACTCAAACTAAACTTGTTACTAGCTCAAATCCTGTCTCGAAGATCTAATATTACTGAATGCCATAAGAATGAAAATTAAAATAATGAATTAATTAAGAATTTTAACTAAAGAATGTAGCACGTATGGTTAATAGACTTGAGCGTGCATGAAAGGATACGAGTTTTGTTGAATGTGCTAATTACAGTTCACTGAATTTAAAGGCACAGCGCCATGGAGTTCTTCGTGTACATGGTGCATAAAGGAGCGCCTGTTAAATGGCAGGGCAGCGTGTCAAACTACAGATTACGGAAAAACCTATTTCATTAACTTTTTTATTACCCTTTTAATGATCATTTATCAACTTTGGACATGCCGCAACTACTGATTGGGCGTCACAGTAGACCCTTGTAAAATTATAACAGTAACAGCAATAGTCTTTAATAGCCTTAGTGTTCGGCTTGTGGAACCGGGGGACACAAATAAGTTCTTAAAGTGTTCTGAGAACTGTCAGATTTCTTTTAGACCGAATTAAACACTCTTTAATAGCGTATAATTGCTTTTGGGCCTGACTGCTTGCATAAATGAGCTTTATTTATTTCATGGCGTCCTCCAAATATCTGACTAGACTATTGTCGGTTGGACCGCATGTCGGCTATTAGAGCTATTTCAGCCTCATCTTATAAAAGGATAAATTAAAACACATAACAATACGGAAGGAAAGGTGGCGATTCTTTTGAAATTAAAAAGCGTCGGCCTTAGAAATATTTGGGAAAATACATCGACGGGTTCATGGAGGTTGAGACGTGCAGATCAGTCGGCGTCATGCCGTGTGAGTCAGGGAGCCTCAAACGAAAATACGACATAGATCATAATCATGTTCTTAAGAAATATGGTGCCGTATAGTTTGGAAGGTATCGAAAATTACGAAGATTAAAATATACAAAATTTTAATATTTATGTTGTTTTATGTGGGTGTAGGAACGTTGGAGGAACAGCTTTCATTGTGGGTGGTAGAATATAGAAATAAGCAGTCGCGGACAGCGGACAAGGGGTGGTCCTCCAGCTTGCGGGTTGGGTGAGGTGCTAACAGTACCGTATCGCAAAGAACGTACAGTGTTACGAAATATTGCACAAGGCCTTGGACTTTGACGGATACCTTGTAGCTCAGGATAGGGACATGTGACTGACGCTTGTGTATGCGATGCTGAACTTTCGGGTTGCATAAACTGGGTGGGGGGGATTTTTTGAATAGCTGAGAAACTGTTAGCTTCCCAGGAAGGACTCTGGTCCGTGGAGCTAGTTGGTTAGTTAATATGGGTGTGAAACTTGGTATCCCACTTTGACGGAACAAGATAGATGGTGGCTACTTAAAATCAGGGTGCTGAGGAAGTTATTTAGGCCTATGGGGGATTAGGTAACTGGGACTGTAACCGACTGCATAATGAGGAGATTCATGATCTGTACTCCGCACCAAATATTGTGCGGGTGACCAATCAAGAAGAACTGGATGGACCTTGCATGTGGCAGGTATGGGGGACGAGAGACGTGCATTCAGGGCGTTGGTGAGAAACCTGAGAAAAAGAGACCACTTTGAATAACTATGCATATATGGGAAGACAGGATTAAAATGGAGTTCAAAGCAGTAGAATTGGGGAGGGGCGCGGGCCCTGAATTCCTCTGGCACACGATAGGACAAGTCTATGGTAAAGCTGAAGTAGCTACTGATGCTTCTTGCTTGTTTTCGGCTCGTTTCTAGGCGACCTTGGGAATGACCATTCTACATGGGCAACCTAAGGTCCCAACTGAGGACCCCTAACTTTGCGCACTTTCGAGATGAAGTATTGTATGCAGTAGATGGCAGCAGGTTCCAGAAATTTCTACGGCGACGCGAAAAACCAGTTTTCTTCTTATTCCATCAAGCTATACAATTCGTGTTGGAATTTCCACACTTTGCGAATTGGTCTTACGGCTGTCTGACTTGAAACCGCTAATTTACTCCTTAAGAGACGATGCGGTTTAAATTCCAACTATTGACCAGGATGGAGGGGTTTTAAAATTTGCGGTGACCTTAAATATATTCACGCCGGCAGGTGCACTGAGGTCTGCAGTATGTCAAGAATTATGGTCCGTACAGTGCACCGAGATCGGCTTTGCAATGTTAATAACAAACGACATTCTACGTTGCTGCTACTGGCTGTTAATGACAAACTGGCAACAGCGAACTGTGACGTGGGATAGGTACAGATCCCGGTGTTTCGACGTGACGGAAGATGATAATATATTACGATTGTACGCTTGTCTAAATGACCTGCTGGGGTCACAAGTCCCATGAATTGACAGTCGCCACATTCCTCTCTCCACAATTCTCTCCTAATCACCCCCTAATCATCTAGCAGTTATAATCACATGAAATTTGACGTTCATAGGGCCGTGCATCCTAATGTATTTCTATAGTGAAACCAACCAGATGCATCAATGTCTCAAATTTATCTTATTAGAGTAACAATCTACGTGTTTCGGACGGTCTTTCCTTCTGAAACATGTAGAGTGTTACTCTAATAATATAAATTTGAGATATTGATGCATCTGGAAGGAGTTCCATCTCGAACCCGCTAGCAAGCAGATAGCAGTATCTGTTTGACATATACCTATTGCAGTATGTACAGTCTTTAACTCCTGATGATGGACGGAAAGACCGTCCGAAACATGTAGAGTGTTACTCTAATAACACAAATTTGAGACATTGATGCATCTGGTTGGTTTTATCACAGAAATTCACATGAAAGTTGGTAGAAATGGCTTTTGTTGGAGTCAAGCACTGTGGACAGGTTGTCATCGCCGAAAAGGTGGACGACTGAAGTGGACTCGTATATTTTTTCCGCGACGCAGTGACTGCAGCAGTCAGTCTGCACCCCTCGGTTTCTCTGCCACTTTTGCATCATCGTAGCTGGTACATCCGTCTTTCTAGTTCTAGCCGCGCTGTAGAAGGAAGTGGTATTATCTGGAAAGAGAGAACCGGGATAGCTCAGTCGGTATAGCGACTTAATACTGGCTGAAGGGTCCGGGAATCGAATCTCGGAGACGAGGGGCTTTTCCGCACCCATCCTGGACCACTACCAGCATCCTGTATACAATGAATACCGGGTCTCTTAACCGGGGGTGCACCAGCCGAGGCGTGGCGTTGACTAGCGTCGAGTTTAAAGAAAGCGTAGAGGTATAGCAGCTGTAATCCCCTCTGGACCATAATGGCCTGTTGCAAGGCGAATTTTACATTCTTTTAAAGTATTGAAGGGGCACGCCGTAGCGCAGTTGGTTGAGGCACCGCGCTACAAGTCGGAAGGTCGCGGGTTCGATTCCCGATGGTATTATTGGAATTTTTTATTGACACAATCCTTCCGGCCACACTATGGCCCTGAGATCGACTCAGCCTCTAACAGAAATGAATACCAGGAGTACTTCCTGGGGGTAAAGGCGGCCGGTGCATAGAACTGACAACCTTACTACCTTTGTGTGCCGAATGTCTTAAAATCTGGGAGCCGCAACCTCCTGGAACCCTCTGGCATGTCCAGGCCTGTAATGGGATTGCTTTACCTTTACCTTTAAAGTATGGAAAGTCTTTCCCGTCACGTCATATCAACCCGGCAGCTGAGAGTTGAGGGGTAGGTCTGTGTAAAACACAGTTAAGTGCGCTGTAAATAAACTCTCAGCACACTGCCTTCTGCAGGTAATAATCTTAAACAATGTTTCCGATGTGAAGACTAGTGGCAACTGACCATGTGGCCAATATGGTGCCTGAGTTCCCTCCCGTTTGCAATCAGCCAAGCTCCGGTCGAACGCAAACTCCTCTACAAGCCCCGTGATCCTGGTGAACTGTACAGTGCAGTGACTTCTGTTTGCAGCAATGAGATGTATTTACGAACGCTGTTAAGATTTGCCGTTACCCCGCCCCTGGCCTGTGCGTCGCACTTCTCTGAGGCATGTCGCGGTAGAATTACTTGCCCCGGGCTGTAATTAGGTAGACAAAGAATAAGAAGTTTCATTACTCTCATGCCCGTCAGCCGTGTGTGGCCTCAGTATAACTTGTGTGTGGTGGGCACAGCTCACTGTCTACCTTCGGAACGGTGTTAACATATCGCGGCTCTCAACTGGTTTTATCTGCAACACGAGGAATTGCTCTACCACCCTATCTGACTTATACAGAATGAAGGAAAATCTCAGTGCACCCGTCTGAAGTAGAACAGACACTCGCCGAAGTTAGCAGTTTCGAGACACGCGATTCCAGAATTACGAAATGTTTAAAAGGGTTAGCAAAATACATTTATGAAAAGTGGGCCGAAAATTTTGCTTGAAGGAATGAAAGCGAAATAAGACGAAGATGGAGGAAGAGGAGTGCTGGGGGTTAATACAGGCGAGTGGGCGGCCTTGCTGCGGCCGATCGGGTTACCATGTATTGGAGTTTGGATTTCAACTAGGCATGTATTATTTTTAATAGGTGCCATCCCGTTGTTTATCTAATATTCAATAAAATTGTTTATACCTTCTTAATACAACTATAACACATTAGTTTCTTGGTTACATGTTTCGGTTTTTACAGAACCGCCTTCAGGCCAATGTTAACCATAGTGAGGTACATTCAGTGTGTACATACATTATAGGATCACACAGTGTTTACAAAAAATCATAACAATCACAAAAACTTTTCTTGTAAATAATGCAAGTTTAAGATCTGTAATAAGATAAAGCAGGTAAAGGAGTCCCATTACAGGCCTGGAGTGGTCCAGAGGGTTCCAGGAAGTTAAGATTCCCAGATTTCGTGACAACGGCACAGGAAGGTGGTAGGTTGTCGGCCTTAAGCACCGGCCGCCTTTACCCCCAGGAAATACTCCCGGTACTCATTCTGCCAGAGGCTGAGTCAACCCCAGTGCCATAGTGCGATCGGAAGGATTTTATGTCAATGAAAAATCCACTGACACCAACTGGAATCGAACCAGCGACCTTCCGATTTGTAACACAGCACCTTAACCACTGTGATACCGCGGTCCCCCTCTGTAAAAGGGTTTATTTTATAATAAGAGACATACCTAAGTATTCTTATCGGTAAACATATATATATATATATATAAATATATATTGTATACAGTATATGTATATGTATATATATGCGTGTGTGTCTGTTGAAATAATGTATACTACGGGAGTATCTTCGTACCGATAAGGATACTTACATACGTCTCTTATTAATTATAGAGTATACCTTATTAGAGACTTGAGGGTTCTTTGACCGTGCATCTTCCTCATGAAATAATGTGGAATGCCAACTGTGCTCGGTGCGGATGGTGCCTTGCGAGTCGCACGGCACCATCCGCACCGTACACACGACCCACACAGCAGCTCCCAAGACCACCACCCATCCAAAAACTCGGTGCAGAAAACCATATGCTGCAACTCAACATCTAATGCTCCTGATGATGATGGGCGTATGCACCCGAAACATGTTGAGCTAAGAATATACCAATAAAATTACCTTGTTGCATCAAGTTGACATTTCACATTATTGTATTACAGATCTTAAACTTGCATGTTTTAAAGAAAATTTTTTGTGATTGCTATGCCTTTATGTAAACACTGTGGAATCCCATAATGCATGTACAAACTGAATGTACCTCCCTATGGTTAACATTGGCCTGAAGATGGTTCTGTGAAAACCGAAACATGTAGCCAAGAAACTAATGGATTATAGTTGTGTTCGGACGGAATAAATTTTATTGAATAGACATACCTTGTTGACGATGTGTACATTACATCCTCACGGGCGAAAAACCTCGACGTGCGCCTGACCTTCCGGCACGTAACTTACAGAGTAATTCGGAGAGTGTCCGTGTAGGTTAGAGTGTAAATTACAGTGCATGCACACTGGTTACGATTGCAATAAACAGATGTGCACGAATTTTCCAAAAATCTAGGAGCCACCCCAAAATTCTAGGCGCCAGAAGGGTGACATAGAGCAAGAACCCGCAATATTATGCTCCGCCTTACAAAATTTTGTCGACCGGGCGATTTAGCGCCTGGGATTCGTGCACCGCTGACAGTAAGTGTTGGAAGTGACCCTCCATGGGAATTTGGCAGAGGGCATGCACGGCGCCTAATGTATCCTATGTATGGGACGTCCGCGCTTAGCCCTTTGACGCCTAACGACCCCTATAGTGGTCGTACCGCACCACTAACCTCTAAACGTTGCATTTTATATACTTATTCAACAAATACAGGTACTGAATACTTTAAGTATGGTATATACTCTCCGTCTTTTCTCTTCAAAATGCAGTTTGTTTCATAATTCTAACATATTTGATTCCTGTTTTATTCACGTTTTATATACAGAATTTGCTAAAATTTAAAAAATAATTCCGGCGCCAAAAGTTTAAAGAACGGTGTAGCGCCCTTGGTACAGAGATCTACAGGAGCTTTTACGTCACCCTGTATTATAGTCTGTAGTGCTTAGCCCTACAAGTCGCGGGAACCTTATTACAGGTCTGTCGCCAACAAAGCCTGTGGCAGTCTTGAAAACAGATAATAAAATGTAACATTTGGTTGTGAGTAAATTCTAAAAGTTTCTGCCATGGCCCAGTCCTACTGTGTGTTCGAAATACAATATATAATTTTTTTTATCGCTACTGCTTCAGGTTGTACAATTGGTATCAGGACATCCAATCTTGAAACCTCAACCCACAACCCTTCGCTTGTTGAATCAACCCCTTCTAGCCAATACATTATTTCTGTAATGGGTTATCCAATTCCACACAGAGGCACCGCATTACAATACTATACCCACTTCACTCTCAGAACTTGTTATATCGATAAATATCCAATCTTGTGTATACGATACACTGTAACATCGAACGTCTGAAGGGTCGTTAATAAGGTCTGCCCGAATTCGACCTCAAGTGTGAGATCCAATTAAATGAAGGGTTGTGAATTCGTTTCGTCTCTTACGATATGATATAAGCTGTAATTTCAAATGTCCCGGTACCCTTGTTGGGGGGGGGGGTCTCGGACTTGAAGGAAGAACAGCTCAAGTCCAGGTCGAATCTATAACAAATACTTCTGAGGGTGCATGAAAGACAAAAGAAAATAGGAACCGCTGCAGCCATGTTAAAGTAAAGCATCCTTAAAACCAATTAATAGAGGCAAATTGTGAACAGCCACGCCAAGAAGGTACAACTTCACGAATTCTTTGCCTGGAAGTGACTAGTCCGATTCGTACGTCTTCACCTTAAACCCCACGGGAAAGGCCCTCTGTACCCATGCAGTAGGAGGCTGGGTGTTATCGAGGGCCGGTTTGGACGTCTTGGAAGAGAGAAAAAGTCCCTTGACCCTGCCGGGAATGGAACTAAATTAATCGATCCTACAATGTGTAGCCAAGTGACTATCCTAACATTCAAAACGAAGTATTCCAAGTACCATAAATTGAAGCCCATGATGGCAAGAGCATAAAATTTGTGTGGTGTACATATATGTGGTGTCCTTGTATTTAGTTAGCTTGCGCACCATGGACGATTATAGGGTGATGGAGGAATATCCCAATGAATTCTTAACTTTCGTCAAGTGGTTAAAAGTATTGAGCGGGAACATCTACAGGGTAGTGACTGAGACCTATTCGTACGGTGGAAGTAGCATGTCCAACGGAAACGACGGTATGCTTTTTCTCAGTGGCGCCGGTAACATCACACGCAGAACGAGCTGCGCATGGGGGGGGGGGGGGGCAACAGAGAGAGGGCTA
>Ga0123357_10013916_pt1 | contig 10474 bp, 4 predicted proteins | sample TergutEmb28metaG_FD_89873 | JGI IMG/M metagenome (GOLD analysis project Ga0123357, IMG submission 89873) | Embiratermes neotenicus P4 segment gut microbial communities from Petit-Saut dam, French Guiana - Emb289 P4 | ecosystem: Host-associated > Arthropoda: Insects > Digestive system > Gut ...
GCTATTTCAATTCTAGTCTCCCCATCTACGTTTAATTCTCCCAGAAATTCTCAACCCTCAGGTTCTCCTACTAAAAATTTGTTCGCATTTCTCCTACTTCCTACGTATGCTATTCGGCCATAACCTTATGTGTTTTTATGCCATATAAGACTTCTGTGAAAGTGCAAATTATTATATTCCTTTTTTCCATTTTTTCGCCTGCTGTCACATTAATTCCAGCTTTCACTGAAATGATCTTATTTTAACCTTATGTAGACCTACAGGAGAATGTGATAGCTGTACAGAAGGGAATTCTGACGTGGCAGAGGTGATGGATTGTTTACAAAAAGTCACAGTAGGAATGTTCAACGTCAACAGTGGTTGATGACGAAACGAATTATTCCGCAGGATCAAGCAGAATTTGTAATAATTTCAAAGTACACTGTAGGAGCAGGTGTTTATTTGCGCCTTGGAAATGAAAATAAGCAAAAACGATCGTAGTAAGTTCACCTTGTCGGCTTGGCTGCTATGTCCGTCCGTCTGTCTCTTCGAATATGTAATCTTGAAGGTAACTAAATAGATTTTTCATGAAACGTGAAGAAATGGTGTCATGCGAAGTATGCGACAACTTCAAATTGTGGAATGTCGGAAAGAATTAACGCACCAATTACCTCCAGACTGCCACCCAAATCTGCATGAATGTCGAATGTAGTTCGGTAAATGTTAAAGGGAGTGAAGAATATTTCAAACAGTATTCGCAGCTTTAGTTTTCCGAGGTAATTAAGAAGAAGTGAATGAAAGCGTCAGAATTCCTACGTACGTACACTTCGTACATCTTTAAGTTTCGTATTCCCTGAGGGGCATGCTTACTATTTCATGATATTCTACCAGTCGAAATGCGTGTAAAACCAAAGAGCTTGAATGTTACCTTCTTAAAACCCACTTCTGAATCTTTTATAATCCTCACACTTCTCTATCTTCTATAGTTTAGAAGCTACAGATGTGTAAATTCCACAACACCTGACAGTTGTTATTGGTTTTCCAACGCAACTTGTTCTAGCGTCGAGTATAACTGTGCGTACTTTCCATTGGCACCACTCGTGGCATTATTACAGACTGGGAGCGATAATGTTGGCTAGTATTTGTAACATACTTATGCAGATTCAGCAGTTATGATACAGCACGCCTTGCGACCGTGACACGCCCGTGCCGACACCGATATCCCTAATGACATGTCACAGTCACGTAATTATGTGTGTTTATGAATAAAACAACTACAGTTAATCATCAATTTAGAGCATCTGTCATGTGGTCGTCCTTAATGGAGTATTTTGCAGCTGTACATTAGAGAATATATATTATGTTAGTAGAATATCTCTAGATGTGGGCCTACGCATAGAGCATCGCATGACCGTATTGATTTTAATGAAAATTGGTGTTGCAGCTCTACACTAATATCGCTATAATCACCTTCAGAAAACAAGAAAAACATACCGGCTTAAAATTCTGCCCTTCTCTGTTTATAAGGATTATATACCGCCCCATAATTTTTATGGCGTCTTTTATATCTTCTTCTCATCGAGTTATGTCGATACATCATCTGTCGAGGTTCGGTATTCACGTACTTTCATAAATTCATATTGGTATGCATGCATAAAGATTCCTTTTCTTCAAATAATACATGATGTGGGATAGTGTAGTCCGGACCGTTACCAGACTGATGGTTGGTCTGTGGTTCGATTCACAACGAGTGCACATAATTCTTCTCTACTGCAAAGTGACTAGCCTGGGACCTACTCATCTTCCAATCCAAAAGGTATTAGGAACAAATTCACAGAGTTAAAACCGGCCGAGGCGTGGAGCTGATCACTCATCTTCTTCTATTGCAAAGGCTATAACACAAGGAACTATAGTTCCTATCATATATACATATTAAGTTTTTATGACGTGATGATTACTGAAGACCAAGGACAACTTTATTTTTACAAGCCATGCAACAGGGCGAATTTTTCTTATGTACGATGAAGCAGTCTTTGAGGTGTGTTCAAGGAAGAGAAACCACATCTACCTTTTTTTCAGACAGTGAAGATTGGTTTTTCACTCTCTTTCCCAAGGTAATGCAGTTGTCCAACCAGCTCTAAACACATAGAACACTGAAGGAAATAACTGTATTATCTCACACGCACAAAACGCGACTGTACTTCCGTCCAATGAGATTTTTAATGGAACATATCAGTGACTGGTCATAAACAACAAAAATAACTGCCAAGGTCGACTGAAAACTCCTCAGTCAGTATCAGTGGATTTGCTCTGTTACATTTGGCTAGGTTTTAACGGAAGTGAAGATGCATACTACCGTCTTCTAATCTAAGATTTCATGTAATGTGTTAGGTGGGCAGCCCTGTAAAGTAGAAACACACTGCCTTCATCTTCAGGGTATAAATATTTCCTGCAGATGAGCAACACAACTTTCATATGTGGTAGAATATTACCCTCAAGATGAACGTAGTACCTTCCTCAGTAACGTTTGTGCACACCTGTAAGACTACACGGCGACTTAACTTACAAAACCGTACGACTGCCAGTTACTACGCCTCTCACAATTCTCGAAAGTATTTAGAAGGAAGAATGCATAGCGAAACTTCCTTGCCCATTCTTTGCTCCACAGTCACATTCCTTCACTTGCAAACAGCTATTTAATTAAAAAGCAAGGAAACAGTGCAAAGAAATATAATAGAAATTTAAATGAGGCAAAAAAAGGGAAGGGAATGAAAAAAGTTGTGTTTGAATTTTTAATTTCCTGTCTTCTCTATTGCCAATTCCATTATTTGTTTGTCAGCATTGTTATCAGCAATATTTCGGAGTTATAATATCTGTCTATTGTTCAGAATTAGAATTCCGAATAAATTCGCGCGGATTTTAATAAAAAGAATTATTATGTGATTAAATACAAAAAGTACTTTGTTTTGTGCTTGTATTTGCATGTATATGTTCTCTATGTAGCACGTGAAGCCACAATATCAGTCGTAAATTTTAAATCTTCCTTTCCATATTTTCAGCCATTCCGGATATAGAATAGTACTGAGCAATGCTTTTTGTATGGTCTCTGATGAATGCATCAAAAATGCATTGAATACAGGGATTAATACGTGTGCTGTGGTTTACAACGGCTTAATTCCCACGCACAATTCACACATACAGTGCAACGTTGAATTCATCAGGCTGCTTTCACTACAACGGGCAGGTTCGCACAACGCTAATGCGCCAGAAATTACTGTCCAAATCAATGGGCTTGAGTCCTAGTTTGGATACCGGATGTCCCTAGTGGGAACTATATGCCTCACTGGTCATTCCGCAGGAGGTGAATTATGGTAGACTTACCTTCGTAAGAGAGTTTTCTGGCTGATAGTGTGCACATAATTATACGTTTGTACCAACATAGCCTAAAAATACATTTTGTCCACCTTCAGGATAGTAGCATATTTCGGAAGACACCATAATGTCTTTGTTTCTTTCAATGCGCTGTGGATACTGACATAAATATTACAGGCTTAGAACGTGAGGGCGCGGACGGGATGTAGGCTATCTGCCTGACGATAAGAACAAGTGGTGGACTGTTGTGAATACTGTAATGAACCTTCCTTGTCCGTAATATACGGATAATTGTTTAACTAGCTGACGAAATACTAGATTCAGAAGTTTCTAGGACGAAAACAACACTGTCGCTTACATGTACATTATGCCTTAAATTATTTTGAAAACGTATTCAATTCTTGTTTTGTTTGTGTGAAACATGGTAGGCGCGCGTAAAACCTAAATATATGCTTCCGTCTAATAGCCGTGATAATTACGCCTTTTTAAATGGTCTGTTGACAGTGCATCGTGATATAACCATACAATAAGAACCAACAGGATGTACTATTTACTTTCAATTTATTTCAATAATTAATCTCTACATGTTTCGAGAATGCTTACTGCTCATCATCAGGAGGTACTACTCTGTACATACAGTAATTGGTATATTCTTAGTAATTAACCAACTTAATGCACAAATTCTTGTTTTATAATAAGTTTATTATAAAACAAGAATGTATGCATTAAGTTGGTTAATTACTAAGGTTATACTGAGATGCACGGTCAGAAAAACATCACAATTGGTAAATGTCATGCGTTTATGTTGACTGTCTGTTGACAGGATCGTGATGGAACTGTTCAATCCCGACCCATCCCGATCCTGCCAATAGCCAGTCAACATAAATGCATAACAAATACCAATAGCTGCATATACAGAGTAGTACTTCCTGATGATGAGCAGTAAGGCTGCTCGAAACATGTAGAGATTAATTATTGAAATAAATTGAAAGTAAATAGTGCATCCTGTTTGTTCTTATTGTACGGATGAAATATCTTGTCGAGATAAACCGGCCGGCCTGCATATTTTGTACGGCCCATTTTTTTCTGGGTCTGTAACAAATAATTTTGCAAACTGTACACTCCATGAGAAAGTACACTGATTTGACGACGTTGTTATTCTTTTTCCAAGTTGAATATGCTTTCATACCTGCAAGTGTAATCTCATTTTCGCCCACAAAAAAGTGCGGCTTTCCCTCGCCGATATCGGCGAAAATCACAAATTCCCAATGGCAATGTGTTTAGATTCCTTATACCTAATTGAACCCAAATCGTATCATAAATATTGAAGATATGAACTAATTAATTTTGGCCTCTAAGTAAAGTGTGGCTTTCACTGGGCTGATTTTAAAGAGACCGACTACTGGTCAACAATTTCTATTCTGAATTTCAAGAAAGTCCGGCAGATGGTTAGTCACCAATGCTGCGTCACAAGCAGACGGATGGACGTCGACTTAACATAACATCTTCTTGCTCCGTTTCCTACAAATACTTAAGACGATATGAAATGTAGACGAAGCGTCGCGGTTCTGGTGCGTTAGTTTATTGTGTTTTGTGTGAAACCTGTAAATAAAACATGTGGAGAAATAAATTTTATCCTTCTCTACAACTTTGAAACACTTTTCCACTCGCACACTTAAATTAAGGAGATACAATAGAAATGCGCGCAGAAAGTCTGGTATGTCCTTACGTAATACGTCTTTTAAGGGGACAGAATTTAAAGGAAGATGCCGGCAGGCTTTACTAAGCCCACACAATGTCAAATTTAAAACAAATCCGTTTAGCTGTTACCGACTGCTTACGTGCGGATTGGCATGGCGATATCGAGAGAAGTCATTTTTAAAATATGTTTCAAAAATATTACAAACACGCGCGCTCTTAAAATCGTAAACTTTTCCTGGCACCATTCTGGCATTTAGCAGTTCATTATAATGCGGCAGGGTCATTGTCCGAAACGTCGAATTTTTTGTCTGCATTGACAATGTTAGCCACTTTAGATAGCTTTATAGCCCTGAGTCAGCGTGAAAAATTTATAGCCTGTATTTTACATTGCTAATTGCTTGTTCTGAGAGACGTGCGGGGTATCGCCACCGAGTGGAATTAAGATCCTTATTGACGTCTTGGAGGAACATGGCTACTTATCTTAGCCGTTCGAAAAACCTTAATCTGAAGGCAACATTTTCTCTGAAAATTCGAGAGCTCAGCCAACATTCTCAGGCTATCGAAACCTTAAGATAATATCAAAATTAACAGTTCCAGTAACATGAACTAAATTTAGGAGGCTCAATCTTTCAGAACCCTTCGCCAGTATAGAGATGGGTCCACACGTGCTGTGTGTAACAACAGCCCACAACTAGTCAAATGGAGCAGCCATCTGGTCTTGCCCACAAGCGCTCTCCATCATGTGACAGAGAGATTAACTCAAACCAGTTACAGTCTCATACACTGGCACCATGGATTGCTATAAATAAAGTACACAGCAGCCTGAAGACCGCAGGTTATACACTGAATTGCTCTCGCATGCAAGTTAGCAAAATTGTTTAGGACACTTTAACACAGTATGATCCTCTCCCTTACTCGCTTACTGTTAAAAAGAAATTATTGAATTAATGCAAGACTCAAGAGAAATTTAGCCTGAAATATGTGGACAATTTAATATTAGCGATATGCGAACAAAAATTCCAAGAATCAACTAATCAGTATAAAAGCATCCTTGACACCAATTTGGTCAGCACCCGTATAGCTAATGACGTAACATAAGCATTACAATAATAGAGTAAATTGCTTCTTCTAAGGGGGGTAAGAAACGCATTGGAAAGGGAATATTCACAGTGGAGGCCCCTACATCTGGTGTTTACTCTGAGACTTATTTGTATTTTAACCCTCTTCTACATACCAGTAACAGATAAAAAATGTCCTTCCCATTTTTCGAAAATATTTACGCCAAAACAACGTCCAAATTGGAACATGAAGTACACGACAAGTCAACTTTCTAGGCATCGCCTTATTTAGGAACCTTGATTGTATAAAATTTTCTAACTTCCGAAAACCAAATTGCAAACAATTGTGACATTTATTGACTCATTTTATCCCCTTGAATATGAAGAAGCCGCAATTTAGTATAGAATATGAAATGGATTCTTACCCCACAAAAGCCACTACAATAAAAAGTTATTAGCGACTCGGAATATGCTTTATAACAATTAATATCACGTCAATAGCTCCTGAAACAAAGAACTCAGAAGACACACCCTCACAGAAACAAAAAAAAGCACAGGAAATTTGATTGGGTTAGTACATATAGAAGGAAAAACCAGACTCCAAACTAATTAACTAACTAACTCCATGGATCAGGGTGCTTTTGAGAAGCTAGCAGGTCCTCATTTAGTCCGAAAATTCCCCGCATTTTATGGAAACCGAATGTTCATTACCTTATTCATAAAAGCCTGACACCTGTCCTTATTCCGAGACAGATCAATCCATTCCGTGCCCTCCCTCTATCTCACCTTTTGTAAATCCTGGGTCTTCCAAGCGACATCCATTCTTCAGATGTCCCCACCAATATCCTGTATGCATCTCTCCTCTCCCCCATAAGCGCTGCATGCCTGCTTATCTCAATCTTCATGATTTTATCAACCGGAAAAAATATTTGGTGAGTAAAGATCATGAAGATCCTCATTATGTCGCCTTTTCCATTGCTCTGTTAATTCGTCCCTCTAAGGTCCAAATAGCTCTCTGAGTACCCTATATTCAAAAACCCTCAGCCTAAGTTCTGAAGGCAAAAACCAAGGTATTTAAAAATGTCGGCTTAAATCTTAAACGCAAAACGAATAATTCGAATGACAAATTTCTGAAAAAGAAAAGAAGTAATAACGTATTACCTCGAATTTCAGACGCCCTATAATTTACGATTCGCCCAAGTTTTAAAAAGGGATTTTAAAGAAAAAAGTGTTGCCAGCGAACGCATTTAATTCTACATCGAACTACTGCTCTTTTAGCGACGCCACTTCTTCTTTGTTCTGCGAGGAATATTATGTTTTAGAGACTTTCGAAGAGCGAAAAATAATACATTGAATTTGAAACGCACCCTAATTTTCAGTTCATAAAAAATGCGAGAAAATTTGCGTCTTGATTTCGACGTAACACAATATTAAGAGCAACAAAACATACAGTAGAATGTATAACTTAATATGTCCTGATAGTTTCAAAATGTAAAATATGCAAATTAGCTGATTATTCTTACCTCATCTTAATAAACATGTTCATTCTTTTCTAAATTGCACAAGTACTTGAATATCCGCCCAGAACTATGCAAATCGTAGACACATTACATTTCACAACAAAAAAAGTAAATAAATAACACGATGGTAACATATTTAATTGCAGTGAATCCATAAATGGTACAAAATTAACTGGTAATTAGAGAGTTGTTACCAATCTAATGTTTCATATCGTAGTACATATTGAATAACTCAAGCGGCGGCACTGGTCTAATAAATATCAGCTTTCACAATACACGTACTAAGCAGTTATTAGACCTCTGGGGTGCACATAACCAAAAGTCATTTCAGGCAACCATACAACCCGTCAGTACCGCAACCTGTAAAACACTAATTGTGATTCCGCATAATATACTGTTTAGATAGTTCCATGTGTTTCTTTTATAAGAATGTGCCCTTATAAGTAAAATAAGTACAGTTAGCTCTCTATATTTTTATATCGAATAGGTTCAAAATACCCCGCTTTCCAAAAACAGCTTAAACATTCACAACGTCTTATCCGCTAGTAAGTCATGTCAATAAATTAATACGCTGAAAATTCCTTATATTCATGCTGCAGAATCTTAAACATCGCCTAATGCAGTCAAGACAGTTTAGTTCATAACAGGATTTGGAAAAGCTGACATCAGTTTTTGCGATTGTTTACCAAAATTGTCCCAGCTATAACAGAAGGGGATAAGAAAACGGAAATAATTTCGATAAAAATTTTAAGAATTTATGGGCAAAATTTAGCTTTGTTATAATTGTTAAAATTTCCTAGGAGAACGGTCAACTACAACGTATGCCGACATATGTAATAAAATAAAATACAATACGGTATGATTAACCCTTTGACGCCTAAAAACCCCTATAGTGGTCGTACCGCACCGCTAACCTCTAAACGTTTCATTTTATATATTTATTCAACAAATACAGGTACCGAATATTTTAAACATGGTATATACTGTCCGTTTTTTTCTCTTCAAAATGCAGTTTGCTTCATAATTCTAACGTATTTGGTTCTTGTTTTATTCACATTTTATATACAGAGTGTGCTAAAATTTAAAAAAATAATTCCGGCGACAAAGTTTAATATGGCCCTACGCACAATTGTGAGATTGGAGACCTCAGTACCCTTTTTTAAGAACCTATCTTCATTACAGTATTTTCCCCCCGTAAATACATTATTTACAACAATATCATGATGATTTGTTTGTTTACGTCGAAACCTACATCCGTGCTATAAAAAAACAATTTCTTTTATCCGTATATAGTTCTGTTGAACCTGATTACTAAAGGTTTTTAATCTTGTTCACTACTGCAGATCCTAGATGAAAGATGACAGCTGCTTACCGCGTCCTACAAAAGAGCTGCAGTTTTATTACCTTCCACACAAGTCAAATTCCTAGACAATTAAGTCAAATTCACATCCAAATACTCTGTTTCAGTAAGATTAATTTTAATATTATCCTCCAACTTATACCCAGACAGAGTTATTCTACCTTCGTATGACGAATCTTTTTCGACAAAGCCCAATTTCAGCTTCGAGTGAAGCAGGAATTGCATTAGGACAGCAACTAAATTGAGATCCTTAAGATTTTACTTCGTGAACTATGTCAACCATAAGACTTTAGCTTTCGGATTTTATTCGCACCATGTGTTAAAGCTGTATCCACTTCAGAGTATTCACACTGAAGATGTCAACTGATGGAACATCTTCAAAGTGTGAGGAGGTTAAAAATATAGGCCCAAACAGAATTTATCAACAACGTATTTCTCAGGTATCCAGTGTAAACTTTTTGAAACGAATTTAATTAAATCTACATTCTTTCAGAGATTTTAGACAGGCTACATGCGGACGGCTGGACAGAAGCAATTTTGTGTTTGAATGATGGCAAAAACGTTTACAATTTGAAACACGCACAGTATACATATAAAAAACCGAAGGTACGTAAAAGTTAGTAATTTTCATTTTGCACTACAGAACAGAGGGAATATATAAATATTTTGGTGGGGCATTTTAGTTTACATTTAACCTAGGGAAAAGTTTGTTTCCGTCACTGATGTATCAGCATTCAAACTGTGGACGTTAGTCATTTCAAATAAAAAGTTGTTTCCATACTAATAGGAAATATTTGCTTCAAATTAATACATGTATTTTAAAAAGGTTAATTATAAATGTTTTAATTAGCAAGGCTACAATTCAACTCCAACCATATAGATATTTCTAGGGAATACGTTCCCTTTAATGAGAGTCTCATGTTCAGTGATATAATCACAGTTTCTAGCTTTTACGCATTTGGTTTGAAATATAATGAAAGTGGAAAAATTACAAAACTTTCCTTTGCACCAGATGTTCCATAATGAATTTTCTCATGCAAAATTATCGGCCTGACTAAATCTACTCTACTATTCTACATGTTCACATACGAGTTTAAGTAATTGTCAACCAGTAGAGTAACACGTACAGTGAACTGAGTTACTGTATTGCGTATGCCCACCGCATAAATACGAAATTACCTTCTGGCCTGCTTTTGAAGTTTTAAGTGTCATATTCTTGTACCATTCTCCGTTTACTTTAATTAATTTATCCCTAAACAACACTTTTGCCAATTTCCAAATTTTATAAGAAAAGTCGGGCTTATTGTGTCACCCCATGCCATTTGTTTATATTTTTGGGGATCCAAATCTTAAAACATTCTAGAGAAAATTTACTGGTTTTATTAACATATTATGGACATTTTGCCACTAAAAAGCATATCAACCTCGTATTTTTAATTTTCTACCACCAATAATACCAAATGCAAAACCGTGCAAACTTCTGA
>Ga0123357_10013918_pt1 | contig 10472 bp, 7 predicted proteins | sample TergutEmb28metaG_FD_89873 | JGI IMG/M metagenome (GOLD analysis project Ga0123357, IMG submission 89873) | Embiratermes neotenicus P4 segment gut microbial communities from Petit-Saut dam, French Guiana - Emb289 P4 | ecosystem: Host-associated > Arthropoda: Insects > Digestive system > Gut ...
CTGTACCAGGAAAACATTCGATAGATTCACTACAAAAGACAACTATACTTGGAACATCACACATAATACGGAAAGTACTGCAGTGTGAAGCTTGAAGCCTGAGGGGTGGGGATCACCGCTGGTTCAGGAGAAGTACCGGGAAGAAAAGGCTTGTGACAAGAGACATCCATATCGTATAATAATAATAATAATAATAATAATAATAATATATTTAACAGCAAATGGGCTGTCTCCCGGTGGCAGTGGTTGTTATGCATGTACATAAATATGAAATAAGGATCTAAGAAATTTAAGTCGGGAGGGCTACATAAGAAGCATGCAGTAACAACTCCGAAACCATCTCAGCATTCGCTTTTAGACAGAGGAAAACCAAGAAAAACCTGTGCCGGGGTGGCCGGTCGCAGGATCGTCCTGATACTGACTTATAGCCAGCAATCCGGCAATTTCTTGAAGCCAAAAGGAGTCCGCGGGCACAAACGTTTGGGAAACACTTATAGGGTACTGAGTTGATGTGTCTTAACGTGTTTGGCAAACTGTACAAGTTGCTAAGGAAATGTTTATGTAGCGTGAAATATAGAATCACGTTGGTGGCTGGGCGAAAGAAGTTTGTTTACGTAAGTTTTAATTGTGTTCAGTAATGAGCAAGGTATGTGAGCTTGCGTACGGGACTTAGCATAAACATGCCTGTACCTTTGTTACCAAGTCACTTTTGTGCGAGGGCGTTTAGAAACATGGCGACGATGAGAATGAATTAGGTTATGTCCGATAAGTTAACGTATTGCTTAGAAGTAAGTTGTGACCAGAAACAAAACAGTAATACGGACAGAAATCTTAAGGCCTGACGTCACGGCGTGTTGCTTATTATTCCTTCACATCCGGAAGGTCTTGTTTCAAGCCCAGAGATCGGCTATGTTCACTGAATTTTCTCGTGCTTTTTCATTACTTTCAGACAGATGCCGGTTTGTGACGTGTAATTAGGTCATGACGGCTTCGTTTCTCATTCCTTGGAATTCGCTATTTACTAATAACCATGTAATTTGTTTTACCATGATTTGACAGCCACTATCGGGCTAGGGCTTTCTCATTGTCGAGGCTTCACGATAACACTCAAACACACCACACTCGGTAGGACTCCTCTGGACTAGTGATAAGCCTGACGTAGAGATCTCTGACAACACACAACACTCACAGCAGACAGACAACCATGCACCAAGCAAATTTCGCACCCATAATCCCAGCAAGTGAGTGGCCGCAGACCTACACCTTAGACCGCGCGGCCAATAGGGTTCGACAGAAATAACCATACTGTCCGACACTGTGCAGCCTTTGCTACTGAGAGTGTCGTTATTATGCTGTACGTACAGTGGGCAATTAGGCTTTATGATTTCTTCCCGAAGGTCCTTGCAGCCTGATATTGTACGCTTATCCGCGTCTAGTTCTCATCCTTACAGAGTTTAAATCAAAATTTTGTATACATTTCTCATGTCCCATGTGCTGATAAGTCCTTAGCCCGGCCAGGAAGGAAACAAGCTGCGCCTGTCAAAAGTGTGGTGGGCAGAGGAATGGATTGATTTGGCTTGGGTAGAGACAGTTGGTGGACTCTTGTGAATGTGGTAATGAATCTTCAAGTTCCATAAAATGCGGGGAACGTAGCTTGTTTCCTTCCTGGTCGGGCTAAGGACTTGTCAGCACCCCTGTATGTACACCCATCTCATACTCCTTGATGTGACCATCCTATTACTGTTTCGTTCGGAGTACAAATTACATCCTCCTCCTCCTCCTCCTCCTCCTTCTTCATTGTCTCCATAATATCTCATTCTTATAAGGCAAGCTTTCTATTGTGCTGACCACAAATTAGTTCAATTTCCAGGCAGGCGAGCGGATTTGCTTTGTCAGGGCAACGGCTGTTTTGTTGCCGCTGTTTACTTCATTTAAAGTAAGATCAATCGTCAGTCATCGTTGTTCACTTTGATGATTCTCTCCCTAGCCCGCGTTCTTCTGCAAATAACAACATTGTCCTTTTTGCCTATCTGACTTTATATGGAATCACGAGGGTGGGTCACATGAAAACCTTAAATTGCATGTTGCAAGCGGGGCCGCCAACTTTACACTACTACTGCGCCGTTGTGTTGCATTCTTGCATCGTACTGCCACCTGTCCGCCACTCTTCAAACCGTCAGTATCACTGTTGTCAACTTACAGACAATCGAGCTGTGGTTCGAATTTTTATCGCACTTTTCAGGTTTTCATTTGACGCTCCCTCGTATTTTTTTATCGGCGCACTAATTCGGTAGAAGAGAGTGGAAAATTGTTTCTTGGACCTAACTCCCTTCTCAGGGATGAAGCGTGTTCCGTCAGTTACTTTCCTCGTACCCGTGTTTGGGCTCGTTCGCATAGAGGCAAATTAGCTCTTGTTAATTTTCGGTATGACCTTCTGTCCGTTTGTGTCATTGCGCCTCCCACTGGACGGATTTCCATGAAATTTGATGTCTGCAGCTTTTACAAAAATCTGTCGAGAAAATCCAGATGTGGTTAAAGTCGTGCAAAGTTTCAGGCACCTTGCATTAACCCTTTGACGCCTAATGACCACTACAGTGGTCAAACCGCACCGCTAACCTCTAAACGTTGCATTTTATATATTTATTCAACAAATATAGGTACTGAACATTTGAAACACCATATATACTCTCCGTTTTTTTTTCTTCAAAATGCAGTTTGTTTCATAATTCTAACTTATTTGGTTCCTGTTTTATTCACATTTTATATACAGGGTGTGCTAAAATTAAAAAAATAATTCCGTCGCCAAAAGGTTAAGATCCAAGTACCTTTTGTTGTTGCCACTGACTGTAAATCGCCATAAATGCTCCCTTCGACCTGAATGGTGTGCGGCCCTTCGTCCGTCCGTCTCTCCGCGTGTATCAACTCGACTCCTACTGGACGGATTTCCGTGAAATTTGATATTGAGGACTTCCATGAAAGTGTTTCGAGAAATTTCAAATTTGGTTAAAATCAGGCAAAAATGTCGGTCACTTTGAATGAAGAACTGGTTGAGTTTTATTGTTACCGGCGACGTTAAATATTGGAATTGAGATCTCATATCAGTATCGACACGTACTATTTTATATTTCTTACAATTTTAGAACTTTTCAGACTCTTATATTATTACCAGATTAGTCTGAAGGTGATTAATTTAGCCGGGACATGTTGCAAGTATCATGACAATAAAGAAGTGTGTTAGACGGTGTTGAAGTACTATTCGTTTATGTAGCTTATACAGCGGGATACCAAACACCATATTGTTCAATTTCCTGCAAAATCCAACTGGGGGTTGCAATTTCGGATTTTTCTTATGACAGTACTTCTGCTGCTGGAATGGTAACCCGTTTTATTTATGCATATCCTACGAGTGGTTTATGTTAGCGCTTCTTGTTGTGTTCGGGAGGCCTTAGGTTCATGTCTCGAGCTACATATGGGCGTTTGTGGCTGTCTTCAATGACTGCAGGCAAATTGCAGTACGGTACCTCATACAAGTCCTCCACCACCACTTCCACATTTTTACGGTTATTACTAATTGCGTCTTTCGACGCCGTATTTCCTGCAGTGACAGTGTGATTAAGAAGTACGTCTTTATCCAGTATTGAAGCTACGTGAGTTTGTTAGGTCTTTAATTTACAGTCGTCGTGTAAATGTATGCACAGGGTGTTGCCTGTGTTAAAGAACTGAGAACCGTCACAAGCGAGTATAAATAAGGTGTTACTGGCGGAAGGGAAGAATCCGGCTTCCCTTGAAACATTTCTTTAGGCGCTTTTGCAAAATGGCGAAAAGAAACTATTAGCTTCGTCATGCCTGTCTGCCAATCGGTCCTGCCGCCTGACCGCATGTAACAACTCGGCTCCCACTGGACGGATTTTCATGAAATTTGATATCTGAGTACTTTTCGAAAAACTGTTGAGAAATGTCAAGTTCCATTAAAATCTGACAAGAATAATGGCCACTTTACATGAAGGCTACTAGTCTCGTAATAGGCCGAAAACTTCAAAATGTTGTATTCTTCCTCCCCATTGGTTCCTAATGACTGACGCGTATCTTTTAACTTAACATATGTAACCCCCGCATAAGCGTGTTCTACTGGACATATTAATGGGCTACGGTAACTAACACGGTATCCACCCCCTCGTGATTTACATTTCGAAATGTCAAACCCTTGATTTTTGGCTGTCCCAGCAGACTTCAAAACTCCTTTAAACTTGACGTTGACAAATACGTAACAACTAGAATTCTCTTTTGTAAATACTTACCGCACCTTCTATCCTATTCTAACCTCTACTTGTCTCTTTCTTCAGTTGTCTGTATATCCTACTTCACACATGACCCTTTCTCACTCTCTGCCCTGTAACCATCCTTCTCTTTGCTGTTCAACTGACCTTTTGTATCCCTTACCAGATGCTTCTGACAACCCTCATTCGGAAACATATGTATCCCTACATTTCAGAAAATAATTTTGTACCTTCTAATCAAATAATTGTTCCCACCGGCTATAAGTGGGATACATAAAATTGGATCATTTGTCACGTAAAATGTTATACAAATTGTGTAATAAAAAGTTAAAATATATAAAATTCTATTAATTATTAACTATGTTACATTTATACCTAATTTATCAACATTTCCATGTTTCTAATTGTTGACATTAGCAGTATTTACATGCAGAATTCGTAGAATTTTAGAAATTTCCGAAGTCCAAACCGCGGTTTACACTCGATTATCTCGGTGAATGGTATGGAAAGGGTGCACGTATAATTCGGAATCACGGATAATCCGTAATATAGACCGTACTGAGCCACGAATAAAAAATAAAACTATATATTTTTTTTTCACATTCGTACCGTGCATCTTGATGTTATCAAAGTTTTATTTATTCACCAACTGCTGCACTAATGAGTTGTCTTAAAAACAATATTAATATTTACATTAAAACAGCTCCGACATGTTTCGGTGTTACAGTTACACCATCATCACGAAGCGCTCACTGATGATGATATAACTGTAACACCGAAACGTGTCGGAGCTGTTTCAATGTAAATTTTAATGTAAATTTTAATATTGTTTTTAAGACAACTCACTACTGCATCAGTTGGCGAATGAATAAAGCTTTGGTAATTCATTTTAACAACTGTAACTTTAGTAAGCACAAATTAATGCGCTCCCTGATGGTGGTGTAAATGTAACACCGAAATATGTCGGAGCTTTTTTTTTTATCTCAGTAATTAACCAACTTGATGCACAAAATTTTTGTTTTACAATAAGTTTATTTCATGTCTCTACATGTTTCGAGCACATGCGCTCATCATCAGGAGGTCCAAATTGCATTACACAGCCATGATACCAGAGGCTGTGTAATGCAATTTTGACCTCCTGATGATGAACACATGTGCTCGAAACATGTAGAGGCATGAAATAAATTTATTGTAAAACAAAAATTTTGTGCATTGAGTTGGTTAATTACTGAGATAAATATACTGAGATGCACGGTCAGCAAGACGTAAAAAAATGTCGGAGCTATTTTAACGTAAAATTTAATATTGTTTTTTAAAGACATTTATCTAGTGCATCAGTTGGTGATTAAATAACGCTTTGGTAGTTCGTTTATTACGTACACAATAAATACCTAGCTTATGCTTACTCTTTACGGAAACAGTCTTGTTTATATTGAGGGCTTTGTTCGATCACTTCGTTTCCGCTTACTTCATTAGTCGTTAGCGATTAACGACTGTGCACGGATAATCGTAGTGAGTTAAAGTTAGTATTACGACATTTATGAAGGCATATAGCGGCAGTAGAGGGGTAAAGCGCCACTCGACTTTAAAGTAGGTATTGGATAGGAGTGGTTAGCTTCACGACCCGGCCGCCTTACCCCTTCAGGTAGAGGCCTATGTTTTTGAGGTCAGATCATTCTAAAGGAGTTGTATATTTGTGTTGTCACTCGGTTTCTAACGAATTTGACTGCTTTTGCGTGGAACACAAAGGGATGATAGCACGAAGGTTAGATCGATACAGCTCAAGAGAAGGAGTAACCTGAAAGAGAACATGCTGGAAAAGTAATATATTATTAAAAGTGACGTCTGAAGAATTATTGCTGTGGAAATATTGGCGTGCTGCATCGAAGTGGCCGGTAGAAGCGCCAGGGGCGGGTTGTTGTGGTGATTGATATGTGTTTTTGGACTCCTGAACAACTGGTATTTCCATGTACCAACGTATTTGCCTAGCTGCTGAAAGGTATTTCTATGTGCATGCCGGAAACGATGTAGTTGTGTTTGTGTGGAGGAACGGTTGTCAAAATTGGAGCGAAACAGAATTGCTACTACCTGCTGCGCCCGAAGCGCTTTCTAGGTTGAACGACTGAACGTGGACATTGCTGTATGGACGGTCGTCTCCGTAACGTAGAGGCCAGTTGAAATGTGATGGCACACGCGCAGAAACCAGATTCCGTCTTTCGGCGAAACGGACGATTCTGTTTAAATCGGCTGGGGCGTCAGTGCAGTCGACTACTGGCAGTCGAGGTGTGCGCATCAGCGGTAGTAATGCTGGATACACCATGTTCCGATGTAGTGTGAAGGGTACTGGTTACCCACTCCATTCGCCAGTTTCCCCTTCACTTCCCCTCCTGTGCGTCACCGTGTGCCATCACGTTTCAGCTGGAGTCTGCTATATTAGAACCTCACTTATCCGGATTGATTGGGACGACGAATCATCCGGATATGCAGAAAATCCGGATAATTGGATTTTTTCTTTGAAAGCAGGCTGCATTCGCAGTTTGAAGTTCGGCTGTTACTATTTACGTTATGTACAGCGTGTAAGCCAGTATCGGTGGCCGCGAGGTCTGAGGCGTAGGTCCGCGGCCGCTTGCCAGCTGAGTTTGTGCGTTCGAATCCCACCGTAAGCATGAATGTCTGTTGTGAGCGTTGGGTGTTGTCAGGTAGAGGTCTCTGCGACGAGCTGATCACTCGTCCAGAGGAATCCTACCGACTGTGGTTCGTCGTTGTGTGTGATCTAGAAACTTCGTGATTGAGGAGGACCTCGCCCACTGGGGGCTGTCGCGTCAAAAAGCAAACAACCCGCATCTAAACCTTTCGACCACTCGTGATATGAAGCTCTAGAAACATAACACTGTACTGTACTTGATCCGATAACCGGTAATTTCCAGGTAAGGTAGTTTTTTTTTAGAATTCTCGACAAATTTACCCGAAGGGCTAAGCCGACCCTGTTAACCAGCGTCCGGATAAGTGAAGATCTACTGTACCTTATCGTGCCAACTGTCTGTGACTAATTCTTGCCTATTTTACGTATGTATTTCACATGCATATAGTACTGCAAATGGTCGAATGCTTTGAGAAGGTGATGGGGAATTGTAATAGATCCGGCCCTTTAAAGCTTTCTGGTCTTTGATGTTGATCGCTTTATTGGATCTTGACAACGTACAGCAGTGGGCTGTTTCTCCGACATTGCGGGATACTTTGCGCTTCAGCATCAGGGTCGACTTAATTAGCTACTGCGACGGTGAAGAGAAAGACCCGTTTTCTCCGGAAACGTGGGAAACCTAGCCTACTTCCACACTGTGCCGTTAGGCAAGAACAGGATAAGTATGACTCTTGCCCACAGACACTGGGGAAATCTGTGAAAGAATATTACGACGATCCGTGAGACACTGGTGAAATTTTTCCTGTCCACACGATGGATGGCATACCGGCGTGGGGGTTGGGGGTGCGTGGGAGTCCAGGTTTATTTCCACCCAACCTCGGCGTAGCTAGAGCCGAATTATCAATTTCGGCCGCATTACGTCCATGGGATTGGTCCCAGAGCCGGTCTGGACGGTTTGGGGAGGAAATAAATATTTTTTCCCTGCCGGGATTCGAACCCCTGAACGTCCAGCCCGTATCGCAACCACTGAACTGAGTACGCTAACCTGGCCTCGATTATATATATATATATATATATATATATCTTCAGAATAAGGGGCTGTCCCTAATGGTGTGTAGGAATTCTACACCTCTTCGTAAAATGCTCTTGTGTATGGCAGGCAAAGATACGTTTCGGTACAAACGGAGGAGCTTTGCAATGTATTCTGCTAGCCTTATGGAGCCGGGATAGCGTAGCCGGTTTAGCGACTAGGTCCCGGTTTGGTTCGTCCAGAGTTTGAGTCCTAATAAGGCTAAGAGTTTTTTCTGTTGTCCAAAATATCGAGAGCGTCTCTGGGTACCGTGATTTTTTCCTGGGAATGTAGCCTCCTGGGCGTAATGTTAGCCACTCATTTCATTCTAGCGCTGACGTGAAGAATGAGTTGAGCTATACCTCTACTCCCCTTTACGCCTTCGTGGCGTGGACAGAGGACCTGTGTCTTTAGTTATACGTTTTACTGTTTTACCGTGATCTGGTTGCTGTGTGTGGCCTATGTTCTGTACTGCCCGTCGTGTTGATTGTCATTACTAATATGCAATGTTTCTGAAGCTGATATCCACGTACTTAGTTGTGGTCTACTGAATGCTGATGTCATGTAGTCTGGTCGATAGTGATCAACATTTCAGAGAAGTCTGCCAGCTTCATTTAAAGAGTTCAGCTGCTGAAGTGTCAGTTTCAATGTGTTGTGTATACCAGGTATGTACAAATTTTACAAAAAAAACCAGGTACCACTTTAAACGTCTAGGCGCTAGAACGGTGACCTGAAGCAAGTTGTATAGCGAGAAACCAGAAATATTAAGCGTTGTTATACAAAATTAGAAGCTCGGGCGACTTGGCGTCGGAGATTTGCACCCCTGGTTTGTACTTTCGAAGTACGGGCCTGGATACCTTAATTCCTCGTTTAATTTTGGGGTTAGATTGCAACGTATAACGAAACAGCATATAACGGAGCATTTTATCTCCTATAATCATTGATTAAATTTCCTACCAGTGTGGCCGATGAAGATCCCGCAATCTTCCACAAATTCGGCGTTAATCCGAGTGCGGGAAACGTTTATCGAATCTCTTGTTATTGAAATATGTGAGCGTTAAGGCGAAATAACGTAGTCTGGGACAAAGTTCAACGAACACAACCAGCAGTTTGTTGTCCTGGTTGAATATATACTCACATCCCGATAACATGATACCAGCACTAAGGTACTGAATTAAAATAGAAGCTGCAGACAATAAATTACTTTAGGGCTGCATTTGTCAAAAAGGGAAATGCATTAAAATTGCAAGCATGGGAACAGCACAGGTACAGGATTGCCTCTGGAGACCTGTATTGTGCCCGCAAATGTAGCATTAATAATTCTTGTTTTCTGTTCGTGTAATTTTGTGCTGTTGGCTAGACTGGCGCGACAGCACAGTGGCATCAAGCGGCGACAAGTTTGCGGGGCGAAACCTTTTACAGCCCTATCTGCTTTTTGTTACGTGAAAATTAATTTCTTCAGCTCTTGTGTTCATACTGTGACCATTACCCAAATTGGCAGCCATTTGGACACTGTGTGCCGAAACAATGTAAATAAAACTGCTTAAGAATTACGACACCCCTGCGGGGTTATTAATTATCATTAAGTTGATTTATTTTAAAGGCCGGGAATGTGGTTGGTACAGAATTTCTGGTAGCCTGGGGCAACAATTAGGGTTGCTCCAAAATTAATGCAGGCCCCGGAATTTTCTGAGAAGGACCAATTGTTTTGTGTGAAGTGCAGGGTATTTCTAAAAATGGAAGCTATATTTTGGATACGTGCTGTATGGACCAAAACGCGCGGTAGCACAGTGGTTAAGGTGCTGTGCTACGAATCGGAAGGTCGTTGGTTCGATCCCAGCTGTTGTCATTGGATTTTTCGTTGACATAAAATCCTTCCGATCGCACTATGACCCTGAAGTCGACTCAGCCTCTAACAGAAATGAGTACCAGGAGTATTTCCTGGGGGTAAAGACGGCTGGTGCGTAAGGCTGACAACCTACCACCATCCTGTGCCGTTGTCACGAAATCTGAGAACCTTAACTTCCTGGAACCCTCTGGGCCCCTCCGGGCCTGTAACGGGACAAGAACGAAGAAACTTAACATAAACATATGTCCTATTGTTTTCCCGGTATAACCGCTTTAAATATCAGAACATGAGAAGGGCGGGATCGTGTTTAACGGTGCAAGGTTGACACTCAGAGCAAATGTTGTGGAAGGTTTGTATGTGTGCTCTATGAATTTGAGAGTGGCAATAACATTCCATCCATTTTTTTATGTTTTGCTGACCGCGCATCTCAGTATAATCTTAGTAATTAACAAACTTAATGCACAAAATCTTATTTTATAATAAGTTTATTAAATGTCTCTACATGTTTCGAGCACTATGTGTTCATCATCAGGAGGTAAAAATTGTATTATACAGTAATCATAAGGTACATATGCTCCACTCTAATTAGTGTATTCTACAGCATCTGGTATCATAACACCTGTAGGTGGCCGTCCC
>Ga0123357_10013919_pt1 | contig 10472 bp, 3 predicted proteins | sample TergutEmb28metaG_FD_89873 | JGI IMG/M metagenome (GOLD analysis project Ga0123357, IMG submission 89873) | Embiratermes neotenicus P4 segment gut microbial communities from Petit-Saut dam, French Guiana - Emb289 P4 | ecosystem: Host-associated > Arthropoda: Insects > Digestive system > Gut ...
CTACCTCAGAACATGGTGTATCCAGCATTACTACCATTACTACAGCTGATGCGCACACCTCGGCTGCCAGTAGTCGACTGAAATGACTCCCCCCCCCCCGGCCAATTTAAATGGACTCGTCCATTTCGCTGAAAAACCAAATCTGTTTTCTGCGCGTGTGCCATCACGTTTCAAACGTGCATTACCATATTTCTCGTAAATAATTTCATTGGTGAACGCAGAATTGAAAACGAAACGTACAAGACATTTACTTATTTTATGAGATCCCTCATTTCAAAAGAATAGGTGTTACTGTAAAATAGTTCATTTTCGTACCGTGCACTGATGTTCTATTTAGCAAAATACTCTCATGGCACTACAATACACTAAATATTCTCTTGTATGTAGTAATTATGAACAATAACTTGGCGCTGAATGCTTCGGTATTTAGTGATCCTCAGGAAGATCAATAACACTACAAGTGAAAAAACAAGTTTTACACTATAGTGCCTGTACCCGTCAAAATTAAAAATTTAATTATGAAAAAATTATTTTCATAAATACTACTACTACTACTACTACTAATAATAATAATAGTAATAAGAATAATAATAATAAAGTAAATATATTAAATTTAAGTAATATTTTAAGTAGTAATTTTATATTGTGAAATTATTGTTGTAAAACACAATATAAATGTTGTCTACACGAAAATCATAATTTAAACAAAAATAGCAAACTAATGCAGTGATTAAATACGAGTCCACAAATATTTCACATAGTTTTATGTTTATGGTTCCGTTCATCGCTGATCTATATTAATAATTGTCCAACGAGATGCAACACAAAGCAGTCTACTTATTATTCTACAAGTTCACTGTACGTGTTTCGGGTGTCAACCACACCCACAATCAGGAGTACGCAAAAATTTAACTACAGCCTGCGTGGCTAAGCTAGCTTGGCCACGTTGGAAGGAGGTAGCTGCACAAAATTATGACCAGTACCGGAGGCTGTAGTTACAGTTTTGCGTACTCCTGATGATGGATGTGCTTGACACCCGAAACATGTAGAGTGAACTTGCAGAATAATAAATTGACTGCTTTATGTTGCATCTCGCTGGACAATTATTAACCTATTTCTTATAAGTGCGCAGGTATTTGTGATATTCGTTTCCTTTCACTCACAAAATGCATTTACGTAGATTGAGGTTCGGAAGAAAGAGACTCCTGATGTCACATGCATTGCATTTGTGTTGAACGAACTGTAATGTTCTGCAAGAGCATAAGTGACCCTATGACATATGACCTAAGCCCATATATGTTTGACAGGATTCCCTTTCAACCTGACACAGTAAGTTCCTCAGTGTAATTGTAACTGGCTCCCTTCGAACTGCTTGGTCTAGTTTTCCATCTTAAAAACTGGTGCTACACGACCCTCTTTACTAATGGACCACATAATTTAAACTCCTAGCCAGAGGTAATGCCAGACCCGTGTCACCATGATGCAAACGCGCCAATATACAAGTACGTTCTAAATGTAGTGGAATTCCCATTATTATATTTATCATATCCTGACAATAATGCCTTCGAATAGACCACTAATACTTCATCCCGCGACATTTTCTCAGTCACCAACAATCAACTAGATTTGTTATACTCTATCAAACTGTGTACGTTACGCAATTCATGGAGTCAAGGCTGTGCCTCTGCTTAAGTCCTATTTTATGAGGACATATTTGGAGCAGAGGAAGAGCTCTACACATTCTTTACGATAACGCTAGATAAAGGTGAATAGTTAGCGTAATGTTTCGGCGTTTTTTCACTCCTTCTATTCATATTATAAGAGACTGAGTGGACCCCAAAATGAGTCTGGGAGCTGTAGCACAGGAAACACTGTAGGTCTCTACCCGAAATCAAATTCCTTTCACTATAATTAATAAGCTACTCCGAACTATAGTTTAACAAACTAATCCAATAATAAGCTAATATAACCATGTCCTTCTACACAAAGCAGCAGCTTCTCAGCTTTATATAACAACTGCGTATTCATATTGTGCAGCCTTCGTGTGTTCAACTCCTAGTAACTTCACCGATTAAAGACTCTACCAACAAACGCAAGAACGTCAGTTACACAAAAACTAGAAACGCTTTATATGCTCCATCTGTCTATGATTGTTTGTGTAATACCCTATATTTTCTAAGCCCTTAACAATTTTTACGAAGTGTCAATTAATTCCATTACAGCTTTTCTACAAAGATTCGCCCTATAAATTTTGGTTCCAATGTCAATTTTCTCTACAGTGACTTTCATGCATGTCGATGCAGATCTAGTTACAATTATTGGTTTCTGGTTATACAGTCCTTGTCCAAACCAAGGTTAACAGTAATTTAATCTGAAGTGGCTATGGGTACACGACGACAATAAACATGGGTAGATTGTACATTTTGTGGGTAGGAGTTTGGAAGGGAAGTTTTCTGTTTTTCCTATCTATAGCCCGATATTTAACAGGAAATCGCTTATTAATTATTCTGTTCTTTATTTAGACTGCAGTGAGAACCGTGTATGTGAGTGTATGTGAGTGTATATGAGTGAGTTTCCAAATCATTTCGAGAGGCGTTCTCTATCTTCAGGACACCAATCGGTAACACGCACATGTTTATTTGGCTCAGTGGACCGATAAATAGGTTATGGACGTAACACAGCCCTAGGCAACGCAGACAAACATTACAGCTAAATCATCACGTGGTAGTGGCTGAAGATGGAAAACATAAATATTGTGACACAGTGGGTTGCGCTATTCGCTAAATAAACAGAAATTAGATATCATATAAGGAGACTGCATTAAGAAGGTTCAACGGCACGTGATCTTTACATTAAACATTTTTTTCTGAATTATTTTTCCCTTCTAACATGAGTGCAAAGGAACAAATGAAGAGCACTAATGTAGAGTGTGTGTACTCGACAGACAGACATAATATGATACCTACCACAGATTTAACTATAATAAGCTTAGACATAGCTTGGTAACAGCATGGACCCTTCATGTAACCCACACCGCCCTACCTTTCTGACAGATGCGAGATCTCGTGCCCACTTTACCCCCTCCCTACTCGTATAAATAACCCATGCATGTTTTGTATAACTGCTTAATAAGTATTTCATGTACAACCTGAAGATGGCCATTATCAAGCTCCGAAACATGTAGTTGTACCTTATGTAGAAAAGACTCTATATTCTACCAATAAATATAGTTGTGTTAGACGAGTACACACACTGTACACTAGTTATTTCATAGAACACAACGGGGATGACGAACCTCATGAAAATGAAGAGCACCAAACGTCACTCAGAGTAACAACTGTTTATTGCAATTAAACCGTTTTGACGTAAGTTTTGCTTCGACAAAAACAGCATTGTGTAACAGAAGTGTAAAGTACTATATATTTAGAACAAATTACCCTACTAAATATTGTCAGGAATTATGTTAATTTGATGAGGAGAATACAAAAAATTACCATAAAGAATACATCACAAAAACTGTCACCAGACAGTAGAGAAAATGGAGTAGAGATAATCGTTCATGTAATTATACACCAAGACGCAAACACCGGGGAAATAATATTAAAACTATACTTAATAAAAAGTCTGAAAATATTTTAAAATGTAGCATCTAACAGAAATACATAGCTTACAGATACGAAAAACGTTCATGACATTACTAATAAACAGATAGAGGAAAATTTTACAATTTTGTTCCAGACATGTTACATTTAAGTCTCTTTTCAAAATTATGAAAATCTAAAATACAAACCAAAATCTTCATGGTCTTCATGTTGGGACAAATAAAGGACTTGATACAAACCAAGAATTTCTTTTCTAAACGACCCCTTTTATTTTATACAAAGAATCCATACTACTAGTACTTGAACGGAAGCGATCTATAAAATATTTGAAATATATATTTATTTAGTTATAAAGTCGATATATCGACACTGTCAATGGTTCAGGCTGTCTAACCTCCATTGTTCTGATGCGTAGTGACTAAGAAATTTAAAGGGATTTGGTCTAATTTTGTCCAATATCCCGGAAGCCCCCGGTTCAATTTTTTAACCTTCCAAGTCTCTGTTCCGAAACAGAATACGACGCTGCGGTGTATCCTCTGAAATGTGAAGGATATAACAAGTAGCAACAGACGGTATTCTATTACATAAAGATTAACTTCCATGTAAGCCTATTATTGTTAGGCCATCGAGCGCTACGGAACTAAAATAGGAAAGAGGATAAATGAATTTATCTGCAATCTTTGTACCGAAAGGTCTCGGAAGATGTCCGCTTCGAAGATGAAGAATGGGATAAAGTTCTGATCGTAAGAAGATGGTAAGGCTTGAAAGTGGATGAAAATGTCACAGGAGACCGTTCAGTCGTGGGATTTGATATTAGCGATGTTGAAATATCCATTCTAGTTACGTCCGTATCTGTTACATGACTGGTGCCTTATAACTAGCCAGCAGTACTTTTAATGCAACTACACAGAAGAACGCCGAGCAATAGCCGTGGGCCGTATTTGAATCCGCCGTGCAGAAGTCTGAGCATTTTACGTGGACGAAGCCGTTGTTTGGTCATCGCAGTGCAAGAAACGCTGTCGAGACGGAATACGCTTCTAGAACGTCCAAATAATTTCTCCCTGCTTGAGTTTTCTAAAAATGTTCGTAACATATTTACGTGCCGACATTTCATGTTTTACGCACTCTCTCCAATTTACCACGCCCATCTTATTTAGTTCAATTGAAGGACCTTCTAAGTCATAGGACTACACTACAAATACAATCTGAAGCTGCTGTTCGGGTCATTCTGCGCTCACCTGTCACATTACCTCATTCTAAAACGAATAATGTAATCAGCAGGCTCTTAGGCTGTTAAACTATTTGTCTTAAGAGCAACACTACATTCCAGTAGAGCTGCCTGTCTGGTTGCTGCTAAGGCATGTGGGTGATTTGAGGTATGTATGTACATGTATATGTATGTACATGTAGCTAGGTACCACACGAAGGTGACCGGTTAACTTCAAGAGCCATTTGCTGTACTCACGGTGAAACAACCTACACTACCGTCTGAACAGAAAGCCCAGTGGGTACCAGAATCAGTTTGCATGTGTTGCAGAAGAGAACAAACTCTTATGCCTGCAGAAATACAAAACACAATTCCGTGGTCTTCCAGCTCGTAAGCCGAGGAACTTTACCGAGTCAAATACCACCAGCAGTAGCAGCAGCAGCAGCAGCAGCAGCAGCAGAAGAAGAAGAAGAAGAAGAAGAAGAAGAAGAAGTAATAACAACAATAATAATAGTAGTAGTATTAGCTATTGTTGTTTTAATAGTACTATTTGTTGTTTAAGTAGCAGCCACAGCAGTAGCAGTAGTAGTACTAGTAGTATATGTAGTAGTAGTAGAAGTAGCAATTTTAATAGAAATAGTAGTAACAGCATAGCAAAAGAAGTAGTAGTAGTAGTAGTAGTAGTAGTAGTAGTAGTAGTAGTTGTTGTTGTTGTTGTTTTTGTCGTCCTCGTCGTCGAAGTTATCGTTGCAGTAGTAGTGGTAGTATGTCCAGTCTGTCCAGTCTGTCCAGTCTGTCCAGTACTGTTATGAAACTGAAGGCAACTACACAGAAACACGTTCCGGGCTTCCAACTCTTCATACAAGGCTATTGCATTAAGGTACATGAGAAGCTGTTGGAATAAGACAGGAAACAAGACATACGTACAGAACTTCAGTGGATGAACCTTTAGGGACAGCATTATGTAGAGACCCAAGCAGAGATATTAGGACAGCAGATTGTGTTGCTTCTCCCATTCCCGGACCCCAGAATTATGTTTGGCTGCAGTAACCTGAGGTCACAGATTTATAACATGGTAAACTGGCCGAAAGGTCTTGGGCAGTTATTAGCTTAATGTGGATTCACGCAATCAGGTGCTGTCGAACACCTAAAATTGAGTTGTTATTAAAATAACTTTACTCTCTCAAAACACGTCTTTTGTTTTTCATGTTACTCGTGCCGTGCGTTTTCTTACTTACAATATATTAATCAACAAACTAACTCGATAAAATACAATAAAATACAAACCATAAAATATACTTGTAATATGATAAGTATCCATTCTACATGTATCGGTGCTGAACTGCCATCTTAAGGGAGTCTCTGTGAAGATGGCACTTCGGTGCCGAAACTTGTAGTAATTAATACCATGAATTATATTTTATGATTTTTATTTTATTGTAGTTTATCGAGTTCATTTGTTGGTTAACATATTGAATGTCGTCTTGTTTGTTTAGTAACCACAACTGCCGCCACTGCATGTGCTATCCTTCACGAAACATAATACAAAGTAAACGACTGGTTATATTATTTACTTCACAGCTTGTTACTAGGAAATTATGAGGTTTAACGGCGACCTTGCAGAAGGTAACTGTCTTCTGAAATGTGATGCCCTTGAGTATAGTGAGTACCGACAAGCCCCAGGGCAACCTGATGCCTCCTTCATCGGGAAAGACGAGGAGCGGTGTTCATACAGGTAGCAGGTTCAGCCGAAGTGTCTTTAGACGAAGAACATCGCAGAAACCAGAGCCCTTATAATTACGGTTAGTGTCACTTCCGGTGAGCTCAAGTATGAAAAGTCTGGCAACTTTCAAGTTTGTTGGTCGTAAAGGAATTCCTTGTCTCATAAGAGAGAGAGAGAGAGATGTTCAGGTAAAGTTTGCCCCTGTTTTAATATGCATTCAGCATTGACATCTTGCCTCGTTTTAGAAGCAGATTCTGCAGTCATTGTCTTAACTAGAAAGGTGTATCCATAGCGCTGGAGATTACGGATGGCTGGAGAAACTCAAAGTGAGTAAATTATTTCATATTTCTTACAAATGGAAACTGGTGATTACTATTGACGGGGTATACATAAATCGATAGAAAATATCTGAGGGTTTTCTTTGGATCCGATAGGCACTCAGTATAAGGCCCACAAGACACATAGCAGGAGTCGATTCGGATTCACTTCCTTGCCAGACATTCGCCAGTATGTTTCCGGTAACTGTTTTCCCTGCTACTGTAACCCTGCCCTCATGTTCAGAAATGCTTCTTGTCAACTACAGCACAACCCGGATATCCTTCTCACATGTTGTGGCGTCTGATGACCTCGGAAAGTGTCAGCAGTTATATCATCCGCTTCAGCACCACATCCCTCCCACATCTCGCAGCTGTAAAGTGTTATTCAGAAATGTCCGTACCTCCAGATAGAAGTAAGTAGAGGCGCTGTCTTCTGAGAGATGAAACCAGTAGAATACACACGAAGTTATCTTGCCCTAGGAAATAGTGACACTCATAGGTATTTATGCAGGAGGGAGGGATGGAGGGGGAACATTTTTTAGATTTCAAACGGCACAAAACACATTACATTTTGTGACCTTATATTCCCGCTTGATGTCCTAGCAAGGATGTTTAGAAGCCACACGATAACGTTGTGTCTGTTGAGTCGGCCGTTTGAGAGGTGCAACCCCGTACCTGAAAAAGAAGCTGCTTTACTTTTGCAGAAACTATCTCTTTTTTCCTTGAAAGTCGCAGAAGAACTCGTACTGCTTAACTTTGTCATTTGGTTTGAAAGCGATCAATAACTGTAACTTGGAAGCCTAGAGTTTCTGGAGAACAAGCCAGAACGTAGTTCGAGGCGAAATCATCTCACTGCTGTAGACTTCCGTCGGTGGCGGCGAAAGATTTTCTTTACACTTTACAGCCTTTCGTTTGTGTTGAAAGAGTAACTTGGAGTCTTCTTTTGCAGATACAACCTTTGTTCCCAGACTGCTTCAACCAGGAGTAAATTGACTTACGTCCTGGTGGGTCTTCCTGAAGAATCTATAAAACTCAAGTTAAATTTTTCACAGAATTTAAAGTGAGTGTGTGTCACATAGATCCGCATACGGGATAAATAAAAAAAATAGATTTTACTATAAATAAGCCATTTTGAAACATGTGCTTCCTTGGCACACGAGAAGGAATGACTTTCTGTTGCGGATGTAAAAAATAATCAAAAAATTTGCCTAGGGATTGTTACATCTGTGACTACTATCACGCGCATGTTTACGGTGGCACGAAAGTCTGAATATGTTTATCATCATCATCATATATCTTTAATGGAGTTGGGCCACTTGTTGACCCGTTCCGGTCTCACGTATCCAGAAGTCTCTTCCAAGGTCTACCATGAATCCTTCTGCCAGTTGGGGAGTAGTATTTCTTTACCCTGGGTAATCTATTTCGAGGCATTCTATTTAAATGTTGTTCCGTGAGACTTGCCAGTGGTTAAAATTTACCCTGAATGGGTTACGGGCCCAGAGTAGGGTAAGTCCAATGGTAGGATTGCTACCTTTAGCCTCTGGATCGGCATGTTTATGTGAAAATGTTTATATCTTTGTAAAATGCCCTATAAGCATAGATATATCCTCAGAAATGAACCAAAGCATTTCTGTAGAAGAGAATTTCTCTTTAGCAGTCCACGGTCAGTGAGCATGTCAAGAAAGTATTCGCAGGTTGAATGCTGTGACTTTGAATTCCATAAACGGTAGACATTTTTTTGCTACCGAAGCAACGGTCAGGGGCTCAAGAGTGATTCTCTGCCATGGAGCCAGTTCAGCTCATAAGGTATCAGATATTCTAAAAAAAATACGCCAAGGCCTTGTTTTAGCCCGTTTATGTTCCTGAAAACGTGGACGTAAATAAAAAAGGGCGAATTTAAAAAACCTTACCATAGGAAAAAAAAAGAATTAATTAAATGGAAATAGTCCAGCCAAAGAATGTTAAAACGAAACGGAGAGGGCACTAAGTAAGGGGTGGTGTAAATTGGTAAAGGGCTTCAAAGAAAAAGGCGTAAAACAAAGGGGCGTGAAACAAGGCGTTGGTGTGTAAATGATGTGAGTTACGCCACTCTACTACGAAGATCTTTCCGACAGAAATGTCTAATTACATGTGTTACGTATAGTTAGCACGCGGCTGGGAACTACATGCGGTCCCAAGTATACGACCGCTGAATTACCATATGAATACAACAACCAACTTGTTTGTTTGTTTTGCGGGTTTCGTTCGTCGAGATAACCAAGCACACGATTTACTGATTTTCTAGGCAAATCTCCTTAAGCCGGAAATGTTTCCTGAACAGCAACGCAGTCTGTGGCGGCGAAGATACTGTGCACTGTTCAGTTCAAATCTGTACAAAGCAGTTTCAGCGATAAAACGCCAATACTGGTATTCCAGTCTTCGACTGTGGCAAGCATGTCACTTTTGATGAGAAATGAAACCAAATATTGAAATTCTAACCCCAGAACGTTTCAGTACGTAAATATATAATTTACATAATGTGAAATGCCAACATGATGCAACAAGGTAATTTACTGATGTATCCTTAGCTCGACATGTTTCGGGCGCATACGCCCATCATCAGGAGCATTAGATGTTGAGTTGCAGCATATGGTTTTCTGCACCGAGTTTGTAGATGGGTGGCGGTCCTGAGAGCCGCTGCGTAGGTCGCGCGTACGGTTTGAATGGTGAACTTGTTTCATGAAGAAGATGCACGGTCAAACAACCCTCAAATATAATTTACAGTATATATCAATGACACTAACTTTCGAGAAGGCTCGCTGAAGGAGCAGTTTCACATTCGCGGCATAGCAGCGCGGTCTCACTCGAATTGGCACGTGCCAGTGTTCAAGGAATGGGGGGGGGGGAATTCCACTACAGTTACTCGAAGATTTTAATGCCAAGTGTGGAGTTCTCAAGAAGTTGTCAATAAAGATTCAATTATAAGAGTAGGTTATTTCGAGTCGAAACGTAAATATTTACATACGCTTGGAAGAAGCTTCGGAACGGTCTGCCAGTCGACACGGTGTGTGATTCCAGAATATTTTAAATCTTCACCATTATGCATTTTTGATATCACAATCACTTTCTACATAGATATGTTATTTACAATGAGAAATGTGTCTGTAAATTTAGTCATGTTTCGTTCTTAGCCGCGGTCACAAAATTTCGAGAAGCATTTAGGCTATTATTTCGGTCGTGTCCGTCCGTCCATCCGTCTCCGCATGGAATAACTCGGTTTCCACCGGAAGGATTTGCATGAAATTTTATATTTGCGTATTTTTCGAAAAAAAAATTGTTGATAAAATTCAAGTTTCACTAAAATCAGACGAGACTTACCACTACTTTGCATGAACACCGATATATATTATTGATCATAACTCGCTCAGTTCTTCTTACAATGACAAACGTATCCTACAAACGTTGCGGAGGAAATCAAAACACGTAATTTTTGTTCAATAATTTCTATTTCTAAAATCGTGGCGTTTATGAGATAATGTGGAAAAATACCGTACAGCCAGACAGGCCACAGATGACAATATAGCGCGTGCTCATTGCATACTGGATACCTAAGGATACAAACACACAGTACATATATATATATA
>Ga0123357_10013920_pt1 | contig 10472 bp, 10 predicted proteins | sample TergutEmb28metaG_FD_89873 | JGI IMG/M metagenome (GOLD analysis project Ga0123357, IMG submission 89873) | Embiratermes neotenicus P4 segment gut microbial communities from Petit-Saut dam, French Guiana - Emb289 P4 | ecosystem: Host-associated > Arthropoda: Insects > Digestive system > Gut ...
CCTCCCCAATTAGAACATGAGCCCGGGGAATCATTATTTAAAACCACTCTCTGGTATCTGCCCTCTAGGTAGGATTTAATTAGTTTATGAGTTTTTCCTGTTATTCCATAAAACTTCAGTTTTATTAGTAATATGCTGTGATTAACACAATCGAAAGCTTTCTGCAAATCGCAGAAGATGCCTCCAACCATCATTTTGTTGTTAAGGGCATCTAATATTCCATCGATTAATTTATAAGAGTTCGTCAAAATTTTCTATCTTCTTTTCATATTTCGGTTCGACCAGAAAAGAAACAAGGATACTTGGAATACAGTGCCAATAGCAAAACAAAAACAGATTTACAGAAGGAAAAATTTCTGAACCTAGAAGCTGTGGGCCGCTGTGGAACAGATACTGCCACAAAATCAGCCCAAGTGTTTTGGAAACATTTCGACAATGACTGTTATGTGTGTGTCTCATGACGCACAGACCGGTAGTGACCATTACTGGCACACCAGAACAGAGCTACAGTTAGCAGCAGCACAAGGCCAATTTTCAACCACACAGACAGCGAGAAAGTTGTCAGTATCTTTTCTGTTCCAGGAATAGCTTTTGGAAACGGAACTATTGTCTTAAAACTTCCAGGGAAGGAGGTTATTGTGGCTTCAAACGACGACGACACAAAAAGAGGGGTCAGAGGAAACATTCCCAATACAATTTCAGATAAAACTTTATCTAATTCAGTAAACATTTCCATATATGATTCGAGTTCTATATTTAGTGACGGTGGAAGGAAAAAGTACCTCAGGTTCAACTACTCACACACATATTTAAGTATCTCAACTGATACTACTGACTACTGACATAATTTTGTGTGAAATTTTCTGTTACAATCACATAGGGGTCAATTCATACTGTGCCTACTTTAATTGGACTATCCATGAAATTCTTTGGATCTTTTGCAGGGTACAAACCTGCATTATGTGAAAATGTGAGATTATTTTCAAAGACCCATTCATCAAGCAGAATGACGTCCTGTAACTCTCCACAAATTGCCAGTTTAAATGGGAACCAAGTGTACAAATTCAGCCTGTCAGCTGATGCCTCTGTGATGCTTAAAGCATGTAGTGGACGATATGCAAATTGGTTCGGTTTCAAGACCACCACGTTGACAATTCTGGCCAATTGCCACAATACAGAACATAAGTGAGCGGCTAGTAATTGTCCTGATTCTTTGTTGCTGTCAGTTACCACCACAAAAAACCTACCTGTTGGGTTCCACGATGTGCTCTATTTCAGAATCTCAAGCTGATTTTCAATCGTCTCGTTTAAGCTGCCTCCCTTTCCGTTCCACACAAACAGAATGTAACTGTGCTGTAAAACTGATGTGTCTGCAGTGTCATCTCCACTTAGTCGGAACAGTTCAATCGGCCAAATTATTCCCTCGTGTAACTTTCCCAGGAATACGCTCACCGTCTGCAGATCGTCCGTCTGTGGCAGAGGATCACTGAGAGGGCTGCGGGCGACATCCGTCATTGTGCGTTGCAGCGAGACGAGGAGAGGTCTTGCTGGTGCGATGTGTCTGTGTGCGACGGTCCACACACACATTACAGTGTGCAGCTGCTCTGTGGCCAGCGTGTTTTGTGTCAGCGCTGAACGAAATTGGGTGATGGCAGTCAGCAGCAGTAGCATGCTTATAAACATGTCGGCTCCTGCCATCTGCAAAAACAAGTGCATTTGATTTTGAAGAGTTCGCGATTCAACGGACTTCCAAACTTAATAATGCTTTAGTTAAGAAGCTATTATTAGGGGTTATTGCCATGTGACCCAGGTTAATTTGGTATAACTTTTGAACAAACTTTTTGTTTGAAAGTGATTTTTTTATGCCGAATTTGGACTAGAATTAATCGTCGCCAGAGAGTGTAAATGTTGACAAGTGTGTACGGCGTCAAACCCAGTAGCCGATAGCCAGTACAGTGAATGGCAGCAGGCACACTAATGTCAACGCTGATGTGATTTAACGAATTTAAATATCTGTATATTATGCAGTGAATTTTATTTCCGTTTAAACATTTTCTGCCTTGTAAATATACGAAAATCGAAAGTTAACACCATTTGTGCCCTAGCAATGTGCGAAATGTTGTAATGTTAGTGAAGCGCTTCACCAAATCAGTGACATTCTGTATGCAGTCCGCAGTACCACACTTCTGCAGCAAGCTACGTAATTACATTGCTGCAGCAGCTAGCTGATCTGTGTTCTGTATCGCATTTTGCTGCTCTCTGTACCACATTCATTCCGCATTGTGCAGTTGTGCTGCTTATGGCAAATATTCTTCTGATTGTTCTGTTTGAGTCACAAAATTTCTTGGAACGGTGGTCCTTACTTCTGCAAAGCGGAAATATATTATTATTATTATTATTGTTATTATTATTATTATTATTATTACTGTTCCCTTCCACGCCACACTCCCATGGACCAAATCCCTCTCATTCCCAACACTCAAATTTTCTCTCTATGTCTGTCTTCCCTGCACAGTATATCTGACAACGCCCTTCGTTGTGTCTTCCTCCAATCGTTGGACGTTTTCTTGGCAGTTAATATCAAGGTCTCTAAATTTAAACAATACACAAAACAAGATATATTTAACTACTGTTACTGGAACTTCATTCCTGCAAAGAGTTTATAACTTTCTGTTTCTTCGCAAGTACTCGTCATTCACTATCTAACCAACAATCAAACTCCATGGACCAGATTTCTTCTTGAAAAGCTAATAATTTCCCAGTTAGTTAAAAAATTTTCAATTTGTATAGCTCCTAAATACTCATAAAAATATTTTTAAACCCCGTAATTGCTACTGTCTGATACAAACCGGGGCTTCGACACCTTATTCCTTAGAAATCCTCTTTAATATTATCAATGGCCCCGACTTGTGCGCGATCATAACCTTCCACCTGCCAAATCTCATACCAAATTCCCATTCCTTAAATCGTTCCAAAATGAGTTCCGGTCCGAGACTTTGAGAAATATTCCGTAACCCAGTAAGCTGTTACGGTGTTGAGTTATTGGCAACTCTGCCAACCAACAAAATGGAAAACGCCACTTGTCGGATTTCCGCTTCTACTTATTCGGTATATTAAAACTAACTTCCTAAACTGTACGCCCGTCTCATCCATAGAAATGTGAGTTAGGTTACACAGTTCTGTCAAGGGTAAATGTATTACGAAGGTGATAAGTTAATTTTTTCTTCTTATTATTATTATTAATGTAATTATTAAAGTGAAGTTTAGGGAAGGGGTGAAAAGGAGCCTTTATGGGAAAAGTCTGTATGGGTTGTAAAGTGGTTAGAAGTGAAGGGCTGTGTTGAATGCGTGAGTAAAATATGTGTGGTGAAAAATACTGTAAATTGTATACAGTACTTTCTTACCTTGGTGTCTTCAACGTTTACGTGTTGTATTTTAAGAAGTCTTGTGTGTATTTTTATTTGTTTTGATTTTATTGTTGTTATTTTTCTTGTGTGTATTGTTGTTATTTGTGTTGTTTGTATTGTTCTTAGTTGTATTGTTTGAATTGTTGTTAGTTGTCTTGTGTCTATTTTTAGCTGTGTTGTTTGTATTGTTTTTAGTTGTCATGTTTCTATTGTTGATAGTTGTCTTGGTATATTGTTTTTAGTTGTGTTGTTTGTATAGATTTTAGTTTTCTTGTTTGTATTGTTCTTAGTTGTATTGTGTCTTGTGTATTGTTGTTAGTTTTGTTGATTTTATTGTTGTTATTCGTCTTGTGTGTATTGTTGTTAGTTGTGTTGTTTGTATTTTTGTTAATTGTCTTGCGTGTATTGTTTTCAATTGAAGGTTATTTTTACAGTTGTCTTGTTTTATTGTTGCTATCTTAAGTGTATTTGCTGTACTATTTCTGTACTGCTGTTTTTATTTTAGATGCCGGACTGAAACGTGAATAAAAGAGTAACAAAGTATGTAAGAAATATGAAACAGACTGCATGTTGAAGAGGAAATAACGGAGAGTATACACAATGTTTAAAATATTAAGTATATATACATATATTTGTTGAATAAACATATAAAATGCAACGACTAGAGTTTAGCAGTGCCGTACGACCAGTATAGTTTAATGTTCTCTACTGCTTAATATTCCGTATGCTTAATGTTCTGTACTGCTTAATATTCTGTATGCTTAATGTTCTGTATTGCTTAATTTCTGTACTGCTTAATGTTCTGTACTGCTTAATGTTCTGTAAAGCTAAATGTTCTGTACTGCTTAAAGTTCTGTACTGCTTAATGTTCTGTACAGATTAATGCTTTGTACTCTTTAATGTTCTCTAATGCTTAATGTATTGTACTGAATAATGTTCCGTATTGATGAATGTTCTCTATCGCTTAATGTTCTGTATTGCTTAATGCACTCTACTGCTCCATGATTTATATTGCTTACTCTTTTGTACTGCTTAATTTTCTGAACAGTTTATTTTCCTGTATTGCTTAATGTAACGTAATGATTAATATTATGTACTGCTTAATGTTCTGTACTGCTTAATAATCTGTATGGCTGAAGGTAATTTACTGCGTAATATTCTGTACGGCTTAAAGTTCTGTACTGTTTAATGTCTTCTATTTCTTAATGTATTGCTTAATATTCTGTACTGCTTAAAGTACTTTATTGCTTAATGTTCTATGTAGCTTTATAATCTATACTGCTTAATATAATCTAGAGCTTAATATTCTCTACTACTGAATATTCTTTTCTGAATAATGTACTCTACTTGTTATGTTCTATATTGCTTAGTGTCCAGTACGGCTTAATATTATAATATTATTATGTACTCCTTAATACTTTGTACAGCAAAATGTTCTGTATTGCTTAAGGTACTTTAATTTTTAATGCTTTTTATTGCTTAATTTATTGTACTTCTTAATATTTTGTATTGCTTATTGCTCTCTAGAATATAATGTTCTTTACTGCTTAATGTTCCATACTGATTAAAGTTCTGAACTGATTTATTTTAACTACTGCTTAAAGTTTGTACTCTTTTATGTGTTGTATTGCTTAATGTTTTCTACTGCTTTATGCTCATTAGTGCTTAATATCCTCTAATGCTTAATGTACTATATTGTTTAAATATCTGTACTTCTTAATGTCCTGTACTGCTTAATGTACTCTACTGATTAAAGTTCTCTATTGCTTAATGTTATATACTGATTAAATTTCTACAAATTTTTATGTTAACTGATGCTATATTTTCTGTAATCCTATATGTTCTTTATTGTTTAATGTTCTCTACTGCTTTATGTTCAGTATTTCTTATTATTTTCTACTGCTTTATGTACTATATTGCTTAAAGTTCTGTAGTGCTTAATGTTATGTACAATTTAATGTTCTTTACTGCTAAATGAGCTGTAATGCATAATGTTCTCTACTGCTTAAATTTATCTACTGTATATTTTCCTGAACTGCTTACAGTTCAGTATGGCTTAATGTTCTCAAATGCTTAAAATACTCTACTGTTTAATGTATGGTACTGCTTAAAGATTTCTACTGCTTAAAGTTCTCTACTGTCTAATTAAATATACTGCTTAATGAAATGTATTGCTTAATGTTCTGTACTGCATAAATAACTTTACTGATTAAATTTCTGTACTGCTCTATGATCTGACAAATTTAATATTCTTTATTGTTAATATTTTCTACTGCTTAAAATTTCTACTGGTTAATATTAACTGTTGCATAATATTCTCTACTGCTTAATGTTCTGTACTGCTTAATATTTTCTACTGCTTAATGTTCTGTACAGCTTCTCATTTGGCGCCGGATTTTTTTTTATATTAGGACACCCTCTATATAAATTGTAAATAAATTATTAACCAAGCCTTTAGAAATAAGAAACAGACGACATATTAAAGAGGAAAGAAAGGAGAGTTCATATAATGTTTGAAATATTCAGTAAATGTATTGGTTGAATAAATATGTAAAATGGAATATTTACTGGTTAGCGGTGAGGTAGATTTCTAAAGTCGTCGTTAGGCTTCCAAAGTTTAATGTTCTGTATTGCTTAATGTTCTGTACTGCTTAATGTTCCGTATCGCTTAATGTTCTGAATTGTTTAATGTACTTTACTGCTTTATGTTCTGTACTGCTTAATGTTCTCTGCTGTTTAATGTGCTGTAATAATTATTGTTCTGTATTGTTTAATGTTCTATATTGCTTAATTTTCGGTACTGCTTAATGTTCTGTACTGCTTAAAGTTCTTTACTGCTTAAAGTACTTTACTGCTTAATGTTCTGTACCGCTTTATATCCTGTAGTGTTTAATATTCTCTACTGCTTATTGCTCTGTATTGCTTAATGCTTTTTACTGCTTAAAGTTCTTTAAACATTAATGTTCTCTACTGCTTACTATTTTGTATTGCTTAATGTTCTCTATCGCTTAATGATCTGAACAGCTAAATGTTCTGCATTGCTTAATGTTCTGTACTGCTAAACTTTCTGTACAGCTTAATGTTCTGTACCGCTGAATGTTCTCTACTGCTTAATGTACTCTACAGATTAATGTACGTTATTGCTTAAAGTTCTGTACTGCTTAGTGTTCTCTACTGCTTAATGTTCTCTATTGATTAATGTTCTGTATTGCTTAATGTTCTCTAATGCTTAATGTTCTTTATCGCTTAATGTTCTGAACTGCGTAATGTTCTTTATTGCCTAATGGTCTTTAGTGCTTAATGTCCTGTATCACTTAATGTTCTGTACTGCTTAATAAACTCTCCTGCTTAATGTTCTATATTGCTTAGTTTTCTGTACTGCTTAATGCCCTTTACTGCTTAATGTTCTATACAGCTTAATGTTCTTTACTTCTTAATATTCTTTACTTTTTAACGTTCTGTGATTCTTAATGTTCTTTTTTTTTAATGTTCTGTATTGCTTAATGATTTCTACTGCGTAATGTTTTATACAGCTCGCCCAATATTTTGCTGTTGATAAAATAAAAATATTAAAATATGTAGGGCTTTTAATGCGTATGGGGAGGAGTGTTTAATAGGGAGGTGTTTGTTGAATGGGGAGGGGAGTGTTGTATAGTGAGGGGAATGATGTATAGGGAGGGGAGTGTTGTATAGCGATGGGAATACTGTAGAGCGAGGGGAGTGTTATATAGCGAGCGGAGTGTTTTATAGGGAGGGGAGTGTTGAATAGGGAGTGTAGTGCTGTTTAGGGAGGGGTGTGTTTTATAGGGAGGGGAGTGTCTTATAGGGAGGGATTGTGGTATAGGGAGGGGAGTTTATTATAGAGAAGGGAGTGTAGTTTGGGAAGGGGAGTGTTGTATAGGGAGGGTATTTTTGAATAGGGTGGAGATTATTTTATACGGAGGGAAGTGTTTTATATGGAGGGTGTGTTTTATAGGGATGGGGGTGTTGTATAGGGAGGAGAGTGTTGTATAAGAAGGGGATTGTTGTATGGGGAGTGGCGTGTTGTATAGATTGGTGAGTGTTTTGTAAGGACGGTAATGTTGTAGATGGAGGGGATGTTTTATAGGGAGGGAGTGTTTTATACAGGGTTTGGTGTGGAAATATGGGGGAAAGACAGTACTGAGGGGACACCGGCATAATTTGGAGGATAATGTTAAGATACATCTTCAGGAATTGGAATGTGGTTTTATGGATTGGATCGACCTAGCTCTGGATAGGGAAAGGTGGAGGGCACTTGTGAATGCGGAAATGAACCTTCGGGTTCCATAAAATTGGGGGAATTTCTTGACAAGAAACAAACCGCGTAGCTTGTAAAGAAGGACCCTGCTCCATGGAGAAGTTAGTATTTTCAGTAGTAGAAACAGAATTACGAAAGGTATTCATTCCTCAACAGCATTCTAAATCTGTTATGAACACCTTTCTTCCATTCACCCTAATCTTGACTTCTTACTTACATTCATTCTATAACTGAATCCTTACAGACAATCAGTCTATAGTTGAATCTTTCTGGCATTCAATCTATAATGTACTCAAGTCTTACATTCAATCTATGACTTTACCCATACTGACATTTAGTCTGTTATTGGCGCCTTACTGATATGTAGTATGGTACTGACCCCTTATTGATATTCAGTCTATCATTCACTCCTTACTGATATTCAGTCCATCATTCACTCCTAACTGATATTCAGTCTATCATTCACTCCTTACTAATATTCAGTCTATCATTCACTCCTTACTGACATTCAGCCCATCATTCATTCCATATTGACATTCAGCCTATCATTCACTACTTACTGACATTCAGTCGATCATTCACTCCTTATTGATATTCAGTCTATCATTCACTCCTTATTGACATTCAGTCTATCATTCACTCCTTACTGATATTCAGTCTACCTTCACTCCTTACTGACATTCAGTGTATCATTCACTCCGTACTGATATTCAGTCTATCACTCACTCTTTAGTGAATTCACTCTATCATTTCCTCCTTACCAACAAATGGCGTGACGAAATGAAATATATAACATCCAACACAGTAAAGGAAGTGTACTTAAAACTGCACGATTGAACAAAACAGCCAACTGTCAGTAAGTTACCAACCTTCAGAAGTTCAGATTTGTTGAAGAAATTCCCGCAGTCAGTCTACAGAAGTTGCTGTGAGCTGGACGATCCCAGATTTCGAATTCCTGTAAGGGCGAAAGATTTCTGTCTTCTTGACGACTTCCAGAACGGCTCTGGGGCCAAGGAGCCCCCTGGTTAGTAGGCACTGAACTTCTTGCACTGGGATAAAGAGGACGAGACGTGAACCTAACAACTCACCTTTATCTAGTGCCCAGGTGATTATGCACAATGCAAAGTTTCCGTTGGTGTTAACGTTTGCACTTAAATGAGCAGCAGAAGATGAAGGCTGTGCGAGTGCCTGTAACTGAGATGTACGGTATAGAGTGGGCTGGCTGCAGTGCAGATTGGTACAGCGCTGTTGCTGAAAGTTAGTGTCTTTTGCTATTTGGTGTGAATTGCTTACATCTTCAAGTGTTGGACTGCCTGCACTTTGAAGATGGAGGCAGTAAACTGCAGCGAAATTCGATAATTATATAGCGGTCAGCATGAAGTGATAACTGAAGGAACATTAATTTCTAGCTATTTTGTTGAGAACACAATGAATTATTAAAGACATTTTATTATTGTTGATAAAATTAAAAGGTTCTTCCACCGTCGAGTTTACGGGCCTTGACGTATGTAAATATGTATCAAAAAAGTTAAATACATCAATACTTTCCATCCAATTGCCAATTATAATCTCAAATCTTCTAGGAGCTTCACTTCAAATTTGTTACTAAAATTTCATATCTATTTCACATTTCTTTCCAGCCACATCTCACAAGTGCCTTCTCACACCACATTCTGTCTAATGTTTTCGACAAGGCATTCCATATTACATTTTCCTTCAAAAGAACGGCTTCGATAATTTTATATGTCTTGTCAGGTATTAATTATTTAAACTTGTATCAGATTACAATTATTAACACTTCACACAATTCAAAAGCTACATCACAGTGGTCACGTGAGCTGTCGACACACAACGTGCGCGCACAAATCTAAAAGAAATATGTGAGAGAAATAATGTCCAATTGACTGCATACAATTCAGTATAATATCGGAAGTTTTAAAGAACTGTAACTCTTACGCCCCAGGCGCTTTAGTCACAGGAAATGTTCATGTTACTCATATCTGTTACAGGCTGAGTCGACACAAGAGCCAGAGTGCGAACGGTAGAATTATGGCAATGAAAATTTTAAATGATTCCGGCTGGGATCGAAACAACCAACTTCAGATTTGTAACACTGCACTTTAACCACTGTCCCACCGCGGTACTCATATATACATATTTGTAGCACAGCACCCTAACCACTGTCCCACCGCGGTCCCTATATATATACATTTGTAACACAGCACCATAACCACTGTGCCACAGCGGTCCCTATATATATATATATATATATATATATATATTTGTAGCACAGCAACATAACCACTGTGCCACAGCGGTCCCTATATATATATATACATTTGTAGCACAGCACTTTAACCGCTGTCCCACCGCGGTCCCTATATATATACATTTGTAGCACAGCACCATAACCACTGTGCCACAGCGGTCCCTATATGTATATATACATTTGTAGCACAGCACTTTAACCACTGTCCTACCGCGGTCCCTATATATATACATTTGTAGCACAGCACTTTAACCACTGTCTCACCGCAGTCTCTATATATATACATTTGAAGCAGAGCACCATAACCACTGTGCCACAGCGGTCCATATATATATATGTATATATATATATACATTTGTAGCACAGCACTTTAACCACTGTCCCACCGCGGTCCCAATATACAGGGTGTCCCAGGAGGAATGTGCCAGACTTCGGGAGGGTGTTCCTTATGCTAAACTATACCGATATAACCCAAAACACCTAAGTCCAAAGTGGAACGGTTACGGAGATAATGGCC
>Ga0123357_10013921_pt1 | contig 10471 bp, 6 predicted proteins | sample TergutEmb28metaG_FD_89873 | JGI IMG/M metagenome (GOLD analysis project Ga0123357, IMG submission 89873) | Embiratermes neotenicus P4 segment gut microbial communities from Petit-Saut dam, French Guiana - Emb289 P4 | ecosystem: Host-associated > Arthropoda: Insects > Digestive system > Gut ...
ATCGGCAGCAAGGGCAACGATATGATTAACTTCAACAACTGGACGATGGCCGGCCTGACCACCAAGACCAACGCCAACATCCTCAAGAGCGCCTACGACGGCCGCTGGACAGGCGAGGGAAGTTCCAACAAATATCCGCGCCCCAACACCGACAACGCTTTCAGTATGCGTTTCCCCGACTGGGCGGTGGAGGATGCCTCCTATTTCCGTGTGCAGAACGTGACACTCTCCTACACGCTTCCATCGAAGATATCTCAGAAAGCTAAAATGACCAGAACCAAGGTGTTTGTCACCGGCAGCAACCTGTGGACAGCCACCCGCTACACCGGCTACGACCCTGCCGTGAACACCTTCGGCGACCAGTCCCTGCAGCCGGGGGTAGATTTCGGAACCCTGCCCGCGCCCCGCGTCATCTCGGCAGGTTTGGAGTTGAATTTCTAATCATTAAACCTCAAAACGATGAAAAGACATATCATACCGGCAACCACACTCCTGATGTGCGCAACTCTGTTTCTGGCAGGTTGCTCGCTGGACGAAAAACTCTATACCGACCCAACGCCCAAAGATATTAAAACTCAGGACGATATCGACCTGATGGCCAAAGGCATCTACTCGGAACTCAACGACGCCGCGGCTTTCAAGATGTCCGGCCCGCTGATGATTATGCTCACCGCCGACGACCTCTACGGCGACGACAACGCCAACGCCGACTGGAAAGCTTACGGCCAGAAAGAGATTGACGCCGCATCGACCGGAGCTTTCTGGGATGTGATGTACCGCTCCATTCGCAACGCCAACTATCTGTTGCAGTTCGTCTCCTCGCCCGACGTGAAATATACCTTTCCGGACGACGCCACCAAAGAGGCGTTTGTCAACCAGGTGGTCGGCGAGGCGTACTTTGTCCGCGCTTTCTGCTACTACTATCTGGTCAGGCTCTACGGCCGCGTGCCTTTGCGCCTGGAGGCTACCGACGTGAACAGCAACTTTTTCCTGCCGCGCAGCGACGTGGAAGATGTTTATGCTCAGATATTCCGTGACCTGACCGTCGCCAACGCCTGCCTTCCGGTGGCCACCGCAATTCCTGCCACCGACCTGGGACGCGCCTCGAAAGGCGCTGCGCAGGCTATTATGGCTTCGGCGCGTCTCACCTTCGGCAACTGGCTGGAAAACAACGGTAAAACCGGATGTGAAGAGCAATATTCGCAGTGTGTGCAGTGGTGCGACTCGGTGCTCCGGCAGGCCGACGCCGGCACCTATGCGCTGCTCGACAACTGGGCCGACCTGTGGGACGTCAACAAGGAGACGGGCGCCTACAAAGAGGTGCTCTTTGGAATCCGCTTTTCGCGCGACCCGATTAAATCGGCGCTCGCTTCGAGCGGTTCGGAGTTCTGTTTCCGCTTCCTGCCCAACAATATGTACGGAGTGACCGGCAACACCGGCAGCACCCCTGCGGGCAACGGCGACGGTAGCATCCGCTTCCATCCCTATTTCTACAACGACTACATCAGCAACGCCACCTATTCCAACGGCCGCTACACCACCTACAACGACGAGACCACGGGCGACAAACTGCAATTGGACTACCGTTTGGACAGAGGATTTTTCACCCGCTGGAAAAACGACAACAACGGCAAGATGATTAACTGCGTGCCGCGCGTGGTGGTCGATGCCTGGGCGCGTACCGATATGACCAACAACACGGGCGTGCCCCAAACCTGCACCTTCTCGGCCAAGTATGTTGACGGAGCGGGCAAAGACCAGCGCAACAACGAAAACGACCTGTTCATCATCCGTCTGGCCGAAATCTACCTGCTCAAGGCCGAAGCGCTCAACGAACTCAACGGCCCGACCCAGGCGGCTGTTGACGCCTTCAACGCGGTGCGCCAAAGGGCACAGAAAGCCGACGGCACGGCACGCCTCTATCCCAAACTGCTCACGCTGGCCGATGTTGCCACCAGACGGCCTTCCGAATGCAGATATTCGACGAGCGCGGGCTGGAGTTTGCCGGCGAAGGCGGACGGTGGTTCGACCTGGTGCGTATGAAATCGCCCACGCCGGGCGAGGTGATGCACACCTACCGCTTCAAACTGCTGGCCGACCAGTCGAAATATTCGCGCACGGCTCCCACCTTCAACAAAACGACCAACACCTGGTCGGGTGCGGCGGCTGTCAACTGGAACGGCATCCGGCGCATCTGCGAGGCGGCCGATATGACAAAATACCTGCTCTACCCGCTGCCGGTGAGCGAGATGGACAACAATCCGCAGATACCCTATTCGGAGCAAAACCCCGGCTGGTAAAAGAGAGATTAAAAAGTTAAAGTGATGAAAAAGCTGTTATATTTTTTGGCGCTGCCTCTGGCCCTTGCCACGGGGTTATGCTCCTGCTCTAAGAGCGATGCCAACGCCAACCTGTTCGATTACCGGCTCACAGCCGACGTTGAGAATATCTCTGCCGCCACAACCGGCGCAACCCAAACGGTCAATATCGCCAGCAACGGGATTTGGACCGTAATCTCCGATGCCCAATGGTGCGTTCTCGACAAGACCCTCGGCACGAAGGACGATTCGTTCACAGTGACGGTGCTGCCCAACGACGGATTTATTCCGCGCGAGGCAAACATCAGAATCTCTGTCGGTTCGGATGCCGTCGTGGTCAATATTCCCGTCTCACAGTCTTCCGACAATTATCAGTTGCCCGATGCTATGACCTTCGGGATGGGCAAGGAGACGCAGAACATCTACATCGAGGCCGCCGACGGCGCCTCGTGGCAGATTGCCCTCGCCGATGAGGGCTTCGGCACAGACTGGTTCACCGTCGCGCCCGCTTCGGGCGACAAGGCCGCAATCGTCAAGCTTACCGCGGCCACCAACCAGACAGGTGACGAGCGTAAAGTGAAACTGAGCATCACGGGCGCAATCACCAAACAGATTGAAATCACCCAAGGGGGCGGTTTGGAGCAGCCTGAGGTCACCGTGACCGACGGCGCTATGGCTCTGACCCTGACCTGGGCGCCGGTCAATGGTGCAAGGGCTTATCAGGTGATGGCTTACGACGCTTCGGAACAGGTCGTCGCGACTTCGGCCGAGATACCTGCTTCGCCGACCGACATCACTTACGACGTGAGCAATCTGCCTCAGTTCCAGGGCGGTGGAGCGATATGGAGCGATGCAGCTTTTTCGGGAGTGGTCACCTTCAAGGTGAGGGTGCTGACCAGCGACCCGGATACATTCGTTGACAGCAATCCCACAAGCCAGATGCACAGCCACTTCGACATCTCCAGCGGCGACGGCTCGACTGCCGCCACACCTTTCGTGCTCACCAAGCCGCGGCACTTGAACAATATGCGACAGCTGCGGATGGGCCACTTCTATCGTCAGGATGCCGATATAGACTTGTCGGGTTATGCCAATTTCGCCCCAATCGGGACGAGCAATGCCCCGGACATCGCCTTCCAGTCCTCTTTCGACGGCAACGGGAAGAATATCTCGAACCTGAAGGTCAACTCTCCGACCCAGTACACCGGTCTGTTCGGAGATATCTCCGGCACGGCCGCATTCTCCAATATCACCGTAGTCAACCCTGTTGTGTCGTGCACCAACACCACTACAAATGCCGCCGCGGCTCTCACCGGACGTTTTCAGGGAGTCAGTATGACCAACTGCCACACCAAAGGCGGCTCGGTTACGGGAGCTTCCAGCAATGTGGGAGGCTTGGTCGGAGCACTGGCCAGCGGCGCATATCTTGACCACTGCTCCAACGAGGGCACCAATGTGTCGGTGACGGCGGTGGGCGCTCAGACGGTAGGCGGCCTGGTAGGATATTTCAACTCGCCGAGCGGCTCGATAAAATACTCCTTCAACACGGCCAACGTTACCGGATACAACAATGTCGGAGGTATTGCCGGCGGTCTTGGACAGACTAACAGCAGCATCGAGTATTGCTACAACACGGGCACCATCTACAACCAAATCGTCGCCGCCAATAACCCGGGCATCAACGCAACCGACGTTACGGCCGGCGGCATCACCGCCCGCCTCAACAGCGGCACCGCCAACATCCTCTTCTGTTACAACGCAGGCGAGGTCAAAGGCGCCTACATCGTCGGAGGCATTACGGGAAAATTCGTATCCGTGGCCTCGTCCATCGCCAACTGCTACAACACGGGAACCATAACTCTTGTCGAAATCAACGCCGAGACCTCTGCGGGCGGTATATGCGGAACTCTTGCCGCCACTGCAACCTCGACGGGCATCATCAACAACTGTTATAACGTGGGGACGATAGCCGCCTCGTCGGTCAACAACCATATGGGCGCCATCGCAGGCTGGCAGGATGCCACCAGCCCCAACACCGCCATACCGGCCACCACCAATGTAACCAACGTCTTCTTCCTCAACACGCTGGCTACGCCTAACGCCATAGGGCAGGTGCCCAACACCCCCGCCGGTGCTCCTCAGACAGCCGCGGCTCTGAAGACACAGGCCACCTACTCCGCGTGGGATAGTTTTACCACCAACTGGGAGTGGCCCGATGCACCGGACGCAGGGCAGGAACACACTGGCTATCCCGTACTGCAATTAACAATTAATAATTAATCGCCACAGGGTCAATGCATTAAAATCTTGAGCAGCGTAAGTAGAAAATGAATAATTATCAGCATACCAGCTCAAAGTCCCGCAGGGACGAAACTTTATTAACCGTAGATGTTAATCTACGGACAGGCCGGGAACACACATCAGTCCCGCACGGGACGACACTTTTGGAAATGGATAGTGTCGTCCTTGCAGGACTGAGGTTGTGGGCGTTGGTTTCCGCAGGTTACGCTGCGCTCCACCCGCGGTTAATAAAGTGTTGTCTCTGCGAGACTTTTAATACGTCGACCTGCTAACCACTAATCACTAACCACTAACCACTAACCACTAACCACTAATCATTAATCATTATGAAAACTAACTTATTGATAATTCCAATAATGGCTGCTATGATAGCAAATTGCGGGTGCGCGACCCAACCGGCTTCCCTTTCGAAAGTCAATCGCGCCGACTTCCAGGCCACCATCGACGGCAAACCCACCGACCTCTATTACCTGAAGAATAAGAATGGTATGGAGCTTACCGTGACCAATTTCGGTGCACGCATCGTCGAACTCTTCGCCCCCGACCGCGACGGGAAGTTCGCTGACATCGTGCTGGGGCACGACCGTCTCGACCAGTACGTCAACTACGGCAAAACCGAGCGTTTCCTCGGCGCAACCATTGGCCGCTACGGAAACCGCATCGCCAAAGGCAAGTTCACCCTCGACGGTGTCGAGTACACCTTGCCGCTCAACAACGGCCCCAACTCGCTGCACGGCGGAGACAAAGGGTTCGATATGCTTGTCTGGGATGCCCGCCAAATCGACGGGCAAACCATCGCGTTCCACCTGGTCTCTCCCGACGGCGACCAGGGATACCCCGGCACGCTGACGGTAGATATGACCTATCAACTCGATGACAACAACGAACTGATTATCACCCACAAGGCGACGACTGACAAAAAGACCGTCGTCAACCTGACCCACCACTCCTTCTTCAACCTGCACGGCGCGGGCAACGGCACCATCAACGACCACATTATGACCATCAACGCTTCAGGCTACAACCCTGTCGATTCGACGCTGATTCCCGACGGGCCTGTCGCCGCGGTCGAGGGTACTCCGATGGATTTCCGGACTCCGACAGCTATCGGCGAGCGGGTCGATGAAAACTTCGTGCAGCTTCGTTACGGCCACGGCTACGACCACAACTGGGTGCTCGACCGCAAAACAGCCGACGCTCTGGAGCAGGCCGCCGTGGTTTACGAGCCGACCTCCGGCCGCGTGATGGAGGTGTGGACAACCGAGCCGGGTATGCAGTTCTACGGCGGCAACTTCTTCGACGGGTCGTGGGCGGGAAAAGGTGGCAAGAGCTACAATTTCCGCGCTTCATTCGCCCTTGAGACACAGCACTTTCCCGATTCTCCCAACCGTCCCGATTTTCCTTCGGTTGTTCTCGAACCGGGGCAGAACTATTACCACAAATGCGTTTATAAATTCGGCGTGAAGTGATGTGGCTGTATAAAAAGGCACACAGATGACACAGATACAACAGATTTTCACAGATAAACAAAATATTGTTTTTTTGCAATTTGTTAATTATCAATAATATGAAAATCCGTGAAAATCTGTCTCATCTGTGTCATCTGTGTGCCAAATTATTTTTGAGACAATCCAAATAAAAAATGCGCAAAAATGAAAAGGATTTTTTTATTGATGCTCTCGCTGGCCGTGGCCGCAGGCGTGGTGTCGTGCAAGAGTTCCAAGAGTGACGAGCCGGACACTCCGCAGTCGCTCACCTTAGATACGGAGAGCATCACCGCGCCCTCCGCCGGCCTGACCCAGACGGTGCAGGTCACCAGCAACGGCAGCTGGAAGGTTGCCTGCGATGCTTCGTGGTGCAAAACGGACAAAAGCAGTGGTTCCGGCAACGGGTCGTTTACCGTTACGATTGCGGAGAACACAGAATCTGTTGACCGCACGGCAACTGTCAGTGTAACAGTCGGCGATGTGGCCAAAACCGTGGCGGTAACTCAGTATGCCTCCAGCTACACACTGCCCACGCTGCTCGAATTTGGCCGCGACCAGGAGGACAAAACAATTTTTGTCAACACCGACGGCGCGTGGAGCATCTCTCTGGCCGATGTGGGCAGCGGCACTTCGTGGCTCACCGTGGCTCCCTCCACGCAGGGCACCGGCACCACTTTGGTCACCCTGACCGCTGCGGCCAACAACACCGGAGCAGACCGCTCGCTGAAGTTGACGCTGACAAAATCGGGACAGGGAACCGACATCACAGTCACTCAGTCCGGCGGCCAGCTGGCTCAGCCTGTGGTGCAGCTTAGCGACGGAGCGGACACGCTGAAAGTGACCTGGGCGGCAGTGCCGGGAGCCTCCGGATACAGTGTGGAGGCTTACAACGGCGCGAACGAGGTAGCTTCGGCAAATGTCACGGCGACACGTTTCGACCTGAACAACTTTCCCGAGTTCGCTGAAGGCCCCTCGCAGTACATCGGGCCGGTGCAGATTGTCGTTAAGGCGCTGACATCCAATCCCGACATTTTCTCGCAGAGCGAACCTACGGCGGTTGTCCACAGCCACTACGACCTGTCGAGCGGCGACGGCACCTCGGCGGCAAGCGCCTTTGTCATCACCAAACCGCGCCACCTGAACAATGTGCGCAGTTGCCGAACCGGTTTCTTCCGTCAGGAGAGCAATCTGGATATGAGTTGTTATGCCAATTTTGTCCCCATACCATATTGGGAAGGGGTCTATGACGGTAACAACAAGGAGATTAGCAACATTTCCATCACCAGAAACGTAACCAACGGCGGGCTGTTCGGTCAGGTTAACCTGAATGCTGACCAGGGAACAGGAGGCCCCAACACGAGGGCCGAACTGAAGAACATCACGCTGCGGAATCCGAAGGTCGTGTGCACCCTTACCACCGGCACGAACAACGTCGGCGCTCTGGTGGGCAACTATCAGGGAGTGAATCCGATAGTCAACTGCCATACCATCGGCGGTTCGGTGACGGGCAGCAACAACAACGTTGCCGGCCTGATAGGGATGATGCTGCAAACCACAGCCAGTGTGGTGGTTGAAAATTGTTCCAACGAAGGCACTTCGGTAACGACGCCCGAAGCGGCGGGTTCGGTCGGAGGATTGATTGGCTATATGGAGTTCACCGACCTCTCTCACTCCGGCACCGTGCGCAACTGTTTCAACACGGGAACCGTGACCGGATTCAACGCGCTGGGCGGTATCGTAGGCGATGTGAACGGGAATGTTATCCTGAGCCATTGCTACAATTCGGGTACGATTGACCAGAAGAATCTCTCCACCACTACGGGTGCCAGCGCTGCCGGCTCGATTATGGCGGGCGGCATCACCAGCCGTCTGCGCGGCACCACTACTCAGGCTCCACCCCGTGCTGAATATTGCTACAACACCGGCGAGGTGCGCGGCGCCTACCTCCTCGGAGGCATCGCAGGCAGAACCGGCAATGTGAACGCCGCGATAGTCAGTTGCTACAATCAGGGTCAAATCACTATCACCGAGTTTATCCCTGCTGCGGGCACCTATATAAATGGAACCAGCGCAGGCGGCATCCTTGGTACGGCACAGGTGGTTGCTCCCAACACTGCTATTGTTCAGAACTGCTACAACACGGGAAACATAGTCTCGTCCACCTACAACGACCGTATGGGTGCGATTGTCGGATGCCGCAACGCCAACGATAACAACGGACTCATTTCGGGGTGCCGCATCACGGACAACTATTTCCTGAGTACGCTCTCCGTTGCCAACGCCGTGGGTGAGAATGCCGACCTGCTCACCGACGGGAAAAAATCGGACGCCGACCTGAAGAAACAGGCCACCTACAACGGCTGGGACTTCACCTCCGTCTGGCAAATCGCCGAGGGAACGGGGTATCCGACCCTGCGTTAGTGGTCAGTTATCAGTTGTCAGTTATCAGAAGTGGAAAGAATTGTAATTAATCACTAACCACTGATAACTGACAACTGACAACTAAAGAATTTTTTGTTATATTTGCTACTAAATTTTGTGTATCTGTGAAAATCGGTCTAATCTGTGTCATCTGTCTGCTTGTTGGTGCAGCCTCGATGGAGGGACGCTCGCAACCCAACTCTTCGCGAACCTTCACCAATCCGCTGTGGAAGGGCGCCGACCCCTGGGTCATCAAGCACGACGGAATGTACTACACCTGCAAGACTATCCATTCGGGCGTCGAGGTTTCCGAGTCGCGTTTTTTGACCCGCAAGGAGCGAACCCGTGTGGTGTGGAATACTCCGAAAGAGGGATGGAACCGAGATTTCGTCTGGGCGCCGGAGCTTCACTTCATAGACGGGAAGTGGTATATCTATTACGCCGCGGGACTGAACAGAGACAAACCCTATATCTGGCAGCGCACGGGAGTGTTGGAGTGCGACACCCCGATGGGCGACTTCAAGGATATGGGACAACTCTACACGGGCGACGACCCGCAGCAGAAACACGAGAATATCTGGGGCATTGATATGACCGTCTTCACGCTCCACGACAAGCTCTACGCGGTCTGGTCGGGGTGGGAACACAACAGCCATACCGATGCTACACAACAGAACCTCTATATCGCATTGATGCCCACGCCCACCACCATCGGCAAACGCATCCTGCTCTCGGTGCCCGACCAGCCTTGGGAGATGGGAGAAGAGTTTGCGCTCGAAGAGGGGCCTGCCGTGATTCGGCACAACGACGACGTTTTTATCATCTTCTCCACGCGCGGCTCGTGGACGATACACTACCGGCTGGGGCAGTTGAGGCTTAAAGATATCGATGCCGACCCGCTCGACCCCAAGTCGTGGGTCAAGTCGGGGCCTGTCTTCGTGGGCGACGAAAAGAGGGTCTTCGGAGTGGGACACGCCAGTTATACCACCTCGCCCGACGACACGCAGTGGTGGATATATTACCACTCCAAGGTTGACACCGTTCCCGGATGGAACCGTGTAGCCCGACTGCAGCAATTCACCTTCGACGCCGACGGAAACCCCTTCTTCGGACCTGCCGTGTTGCCCGGCGTCCCCATCGACCGCCCTTCGGGCGAATATGAACGGGAGATGGCCGGTATGAAGGAGAAGAAAAAACTTAACCGATGAAAATAGACGTATGAAATCGAAAACCATTTTATTGACCGGCCTTGCGGCGCTAAGCGTCGGGGCTGCTTCGGGGGCCGGAGTTGACAGCCGCCCCAACGTGATTCTGGTGATGAGCGACGATATGGGTTTTTCGGACATCGGCTGCTACGGCGGCATCATCCAGACGCCCAACCTTGACAGGCTCGCACACAACGGGTTGCAGTATATGCAGTTCTACAATATGGGACGCAGCTGCCCGACGCGAGCTTCGCTGCTCACCGGCCTCTATCCTCACCAGGCAGGCATCGGGCATATGATCAACGACCGTGGCGAGGATGGTTACCGCGGAACGCTCAATACGCAGTGCGTGACCCTGGGCGAGGTGATGCGCCTGGCCGGCTACTCGACCTTCGTCTCGGGCAAGTGGCACGTCACCGACCAGCTCGACGACAAGGGGCCGCTGACCAACTGGCCGCTTCAACGCGGTTTCGACAAGTTCTACGGAATCATCCACGGAGCATGCAGCTACTACGACCCCTACACCCTCACGCGCGGCAACTCGTTCATCTCCCCGTTCAGCGACCCCGAATACAAAAACGACCGTTATTACTTCACCGATGCCATCACCGACAACGCCATTCAGTTCATCCGCGATGCCAAAAAGGGGCAACCCTTCTTCCTCTATATGGCCTACACCGCCGCCCACTGGCCTATGCAGGCCTTTGAAGAGGACATCGCCAAATATAAAGGCCGTTTC
>Ga0123357_10013922_pt1 | contig 10471 bp, 4 predicted proteins | sample TergutEmb28metaG_FD_89873 | JGI IMG/M metagenome (GOLD analysis project Ga0123357, IMG submission 89873) | Embiratermes neotenicus P4 segment gut microbial communities from Petit-Saut dam, French Guiana - Emb289 P4 | ecosystem: Host-associated > Arthropoda: Insects > Digestive system > Gut ...
AATTCATCCATCCTCAGGAGCTTGCGACTTATTTGTTGAGTTATTTCATGGGTTGTATTGATCTGGTTCGATGTGTGTTGGTGTTACGTTGTGGTTTGGCTGGATTGGTGTGGTATCCGTATACAGGCTGAAGCACTAGTGCCTCAGCCTGAATACGGATACCACACCTCCACAACCAAACCACAACGTAACACCAACACACATCGAACCAGAGCAATACAACCCATGAAATAACTCAACAAATAAGTCGCAAGCTCCTGGAGATGGATGTATTAACATCCGAAACAAGTTCAGCATTAAATAATGAAATAATAAACCAAGTGACATCAAGTTGGTCTCTCTTTATTCAACTATCAAATGATGCACGGTCCACTAAACATAAGATTTACTGATCAGTATGGCGTAACATTTCGGAAAAAAATAACCAAATATCTTTACAAGAAACACGATGCTTACAACTTGTCCACTTATTAAAGCGTGTCCCGTTCGTCGACAAATACAATGCATGAAAATAAATAAAACTGGGTCCTAAAGACGTTTATTTATCTATTGTCTTAATCATGCAGCCCTCTACTGGACGGAACGCCAAACTCGTCTCAGATTAAACAGTTATTTAGGCCAACTATAACTGGATAATAGTTTAACCTGACAGAAGACAAGCATAAGTTGAATTATATTTGAAGAAAGGCATCAAACAAGTCAACCGCCATGTGTTTAATTTTACAATTCAAGATAATATTTTAAACCCAGAATAACCATTTGCATTAATTTCTACCTTACTCTGCACTGCATTATACATGTTCCTAGTGATCTGGTGAGTATAAAATAGATTGTAAATATTTTAGTTTGCAATAATCTCATCATTTAAACAGCACGGTCATAATCAGTAGAGATATGGACAGGTAACACAAACTAAGAGTTTAGTTTATCTTCAACACCTGCAGGAATACAGAGTTTTCGCTATAATGCTCCTTGAGACCGGTGTAGTCCCTGAACTTCTCTTGGCCGACTGGTTTTCGAAAGCATGTTGGAAACCTTATAATATGAAAAGCTCGTGTAACAAAATTTATACTTAAGTAGGACTATAAAAATGAGAAGATCCAGGCATGTGGCAACCTTAAATAAATATATAAAAAATGAGGCTTGAATAGGCCCAGAGAAATATCATAATTAGGCCTAGTGGTTCTACAGAAGAACAAAAATTAAGTCTACATCAGGACAACAGAAACGTAACAATTAGGTCTATGGTGAGCCTAAAATTTTAACAAATAAGCCTCTAGTAGTCCTATCGATATATAGCAACAATTACGCATATAATAAGCCTACATTTATAATGACACGAAATTGACATCAAATTTCGTTTTGCCCCAGTCGTTGGTACGAAGGAGTAAGATGATAATATTAAAATGCCAGCCAGTAGGCTTAATATGACATTGGGCTTATATAAGCTGTTCAATCGCATATTAACGACTTCAACGATTTTTTTATATTTTTATGTACCGAGTTTAGAAAAAAGTAAAACTAAATTATATGAATGGATAAGAGGGTTGAGTTGTCATAGCTTTATGCACCTACGAGGGAAGCACGAAGTAATTTGTTTAGTTCGGTAAGAAAACAAGGCGATATAAGTAATGAATAATGCGAATGAGATTATTTTCGACAAATTAATAGAATAGAATTCAAGACACGAAACAGAAGTTACAGAAAAGACCAGACAGTACGGAAGTGATCCTGTCGTAATAGTAGAACGATTTGGTTCATAATTCTTGGAGGTCGTTGTACATATGTTAGATTGAGGTACATGGTGCAAAGGTAATGTGTGTAGGCCTAGACATAAACAATGTGAAGGGCGAATGACCCGGTATTAAGAAGGCACAGCCTTTGTCTTAGCTAAAAAATATTTGATTTGATTTGATAAAGAAAGAATATATTTTTCCTTACAACTTACTCATTAGTAGATTCCATTTATATTAATCCTCTTCATTCTTGATGATGTAAAGGCTCTCCTTCGCTATCTTGACGAGTTCATTTGAGAACAAGTGCAGGTCAAACAACATAATATTACTGATCACTGAATAAAATTCACACTACAAGTTTTAATTCTCCTTTCATCGATGTTATTCCCCTTCGCTAGTGTTTCTGTAAAAGACTGTAGAACACACAGAGTTCTAATAAAGGAATGGAGGAGGCAAAGCGTTCTTAACTGTTTGGAGAATTAAGTGCAGTTGAATGACACATAAAGGTTCAGACCGTACCTCACAGAAACCACACTTCCTCTCCTTTACGCAGAACCACCATTTAAAGTTGCACACGGAAATAATTGCTGTTTATTTTATGAAATATATGAAACCCGCAAACGTACTCTGTTGACAAATATGCAGCAATTTTGCACGTCATATCACGTGTTGCACGTAAATTTCTACTGGGCTTCACAGACTTGCGATTTGACAGCAATATATATTTTAGGCTCACCATGTCTGCCATAACTTTGGTTTCTGATCGCAGTCTACACGGTCTCAAGAATAGAGCGGTCGTCTAAAAGACCAACAACTGATAGCCAGTGGTGAACATGTTAACGGAATAAAAAACGGATTTATTAACAACTGAAGTAAGTTATTGATAAAACATATACCTTTGTGAATACATACGCAGATATTTTGTGTTAGAGTTGAAGAAGCTCTGCCCATAATTATTTCCAAGTTTCCTATGTGTATTAACAATATTCCTTTGCAAATAAAACGTAATGATGTGTTCCGAAAACCCACTAAATATAAACTGCTTGTCCGTATGCAGGCTGAGTATGGAAATTAGCAGAGATGAAAGCAGTCTTCCGTTGTGGTTACGCCACTACTGTGGTCTGTCTGAACTGTGCACGGCCAACCATTAATGAGAGCAGTAACAACACTCAAGAGTTTCCGCGGACTTTGAAACCAAATAACCTTCCAACTAGCACAAGGCACTTGTAAACTTTAGTTAAGAGTAGAGACGAACGAAAAGGGTCGGGGAGTTTTGTGTTAACCACACCCCTTTAAACGGTGGAGAATTCCCCTCTAACAAAAGAAAAGAAAAAATGTTTGCCCCACTATAACTCGTATGGCGTGGCTTGTGTTCAGGACGGGAAATCATGGTTTTATCGGCAAGTAGAAGCTCAGTTAGCCGCTAACTATGACTCAGAGAGGCGGGCCACAGGCCGGACTTGCTTCGCCTAGCGGGCGGAGTCAAAGTGTGTGATAATAAGTGGACTTCCCTTTTCCCCTGCAACGACCAAACAAAAGCCATGATTCCTTTGCTGTACACCTTACTTATATTTTCTTTTCTTCTAAAATTAGTGTAGCAAAGTGGAAGAGAGGAGACGATTTGAAGATCAAGATTATCAAGTAATAAACGATAAGAAACTTGCATTTCAGCTGCCTGAAATATAAGCACAACAGTGTGCATACTGACACGTAACTACAAAAAGTGAAACTACCAATAACACCACTGACACAGTTAGAGATTCTGGAAGAAAAAATCAGTTCAATGGGTGCCGCTAAACAATCTAAGATTTCTTAAGTAAACAGCGAGAATATCACCTCTCACTGCACTGGGTGCAACCATATCTCATACGGACTACATACCGAGCAACAGCAAAAAAATATCTGTGTAATGAAAACCAACTTGATGCACTATTTATCCTCAGTTTATTTCGTCAATCAACCTCTACAGGTTTCGAGCATATTTGTAGCCCATCATCAGGAGGTGTACTGTATATATATATACAACAAACGGTACGTGTTGTGCTTTTTAGTTGACTGTCTGTTGGCCGGCCCAACAGACAGTCAACAGGATACGTCCTGATGATGGGCTACAAATACGCCAGAAACAAGTAGTGGTTGATTGACGAAATAAACGAGCGATAAATAGTGCATCTAGTTGGTTTTCATCACACGGATTACCGAGATGCGCGGTCAACATAACATGACATTTAGCAGAAAAATGTATAGCATGTTAAAGGGAACACTCATTTACAGTTGCCAATGGACTTCGGCATTCCACAAAACCACATGAAGGAAAACGTGACATCCGAATTCGTTTTTTCATTAGCGCACTATTAAAAAAAAAAGTGAACTACGTTTACAACAGAATCGTTGAACTTCCCTAATTCCAATTTCCTTATTTTTCTCCCCAAAGTGGAATTTTCGTACCGGACTGGTACTGGCTGTATGCAGTTAAAATAGAACCTGAATAAAAACAGAGAAGAATGGCAATGTATATGAGAGCAATACAGGAGGAACAGAAAGAGGAAGATAATTTTTTTCTCCTTCTTGGAATATAAGCTTTTATTTTATTTTATTTTATTTTGCTTCATGCTTTGTGATCTTTCAAACACAAGAAAGAAATTGTCCCTATCAAACGGCGTAATCCGACAGACACGAGTCAAGCCAACTGCCTCTAGCTTCACGGCTGTTGTACACAGACGATTTACACAGCTGGATTCCCTTGGTCCATATCTGCTAGAATACACGAAAACACGTTCAAGAATGCAATACATTTCAGAGTCATTAGACAGAACCTCGGAATCCAATAAAGCTTACTTTTTTTCGTATGGCATATGAAAGGACAAAAGTAGAATACTGCAACAAGGTATATCGAATAAACCAATGGCTTAAATCTCCATCGAAAATCATAAAAAATAATAACAGTAAGGTGATTCAATAGGCAACTTATATCTTTGGACAATAAATTCAGGACACTGTAAACTGAACATTTCACGACATTGGTTCTTATAATGAAATCAACAAGAAGCACTAATTTCTCAAATTTATTTTTGGAATAGGACTCTACATGTTTCGGAAAGTATCTCTGTCCATCAGCAAGAGTCCAGCACTGTACACACAGCAATAGGTATAGGTCATACAGGTTATGTTGACTGCTTGCTAGCGTGATCACGGTAGCAAGCAGTCAACCTAACCTGTATGACCTATACCTATTGCTGTGTGTACAGTGCTGGACTCTTGATGATGGACAGAGATACTTTCCAAAATATGTAGAGTCCTATTCCAAAAATAAATTTGAGAAATTAGTGCTTCTCGTGGTTTCATTACAAGAATATATCACGATGCACGGTCCTCAGAAAGTCAAATTCACTACAGTGTATTCAGCTAAAATCACAACAGACCTATAATATGACAGAAAGTGAAGTTCTAGTCAAACATGCAGCTACATCCTGTTTAACCTTATGATGTCTCATTTTACGGCCACCATCTTTCCTGCCTTGTGTTACGCGCTTTTATGGGACAGGAAACAGGCTGGTCTTTAAGATGTCACATAATTTCGTAGCACCTTACTCTCACAATGTGCTGTACAATTGACTGACTGGCTGGGATTTTAGTTTGTTTAGCTGGTAGACTAGTTGCAAGACAGGATAAAGGTAAAGTAATCGTGAAGCTGGAAAATACTGGAGAGAGTATAATAAATATGAGCATAAAATTACGTACTACGGTTAACAGTCTGTGGTCTGGGCTTCAAAGATTCTGCCATAGTAGGTAACATAATCAGAAATCCATATGTGTGGCGCCACGTGAATTTGAAGCGCCAGGAACAGCAGTTGTGAAAAGCTACTTGAACCTCGTCGAATCCGCTCACACGTTTGTCTGCGCGGTATAGGGAGACTACCACCTAACAGAATTTCGTGATACTTCATACAGACATGGGATTTATACGAAATCTGTTGACTGTTTCCGAGCACGACACCGCTTCAGACTTAAGGTGTTTTTAGTACTGATGTTCTTTATAACACGAACAGAAGTTCTCAGTGAGGCAAGGGCCAAGGTCGAAGAAACAATTACCCTATCCAAGAATAACATTAGAGAATAAACGATTATTATCTCGTTTTACATCGCGAACTTTACGAGCTATTGTCTAATAGATTCCAAATCTGCTGTTAGATAGGCAGAAATCTTAACAGTGTAAGTTCTGTGACACATGGAAAGGCACATTCAAAATACTCGCATTGCCAATATTCTTCTTCCAAATTATTAACGAATTTTAAACTTGCTGATTATGAAACTGCGAAATCATCATAAGTATTTTTGCTGCGAACATTACGTAAGTTATTTCTGGTGACAACGATGGCAAAGAATGTCCCGTGGGATATGAAAAATGTAGACTTTCTGCCAATAATACAAATCTTTATTCGTGATTTCAGGATTCCGCCGCGAGGTAGATGAGAAATGTGGTCTTCTGGGTTGTTAGGCGGCGAGTAGTGGTAATTTTATACCGACGTTTCGGGACAACCTACTCGGTCGATAAGTTGTGCCGAAATGTCGGTAAGAAATTACCACAACTTGCGGACTAAGCAACCCAAAAGTGCGCAAATCTACAATTTTCATTCAATTGCGCCAGGCGGCAGTCAGTGACAGGAAAGTAGCAGCGGGAATGTCATTAGGTTCTTCTGGCCTGCTGGTTCACATGTGCTAGCTAATTAGGTAGGACAAGGACTAGGTGGAGGTGGCTCCAGATAGTAGTGTTATGACGTATGACGCCCGGGGCTTTTCTTTAGTGCAGAGAGTTCAGACTGGCTCTGGGGCCCACCCAGTCTCCCATTCAATCGGTAGCAGAAGATCTCCCCTCGAGGCAAAGCAGACGGGCGTAAAGCTACGATTATATCCACATACTACCGAAGTGAAAAACACGTATACTTCCACTGCCCCATATATCAGCACGATGTAGTGCCTAAATAATCACGAAGACAGTTGTATTTTACCTTGGCAGCTTTCAGATTTAAGCTTTTGGCGCCAGAATTTTTTTTTTAATTTTAGCACACACTGTATACAAAATGTGAATAATACAGGAATCAAAAATGTTAGAATTATGAAACAAACTGCATTTTGAAGAGAGAAAAAAAACGGAGAGTGTATACCGTGTTTAAAATATTCAGTACCTATATTTGTTGAATAAATATATTAAATGTAACGTTTAGAGGTAAGCGGTGCGATACGACCCCTATATGGATCGTTAGGCGTCAAAGGCATTATGTCAGCTACATAGAGTAATACACACACTTCACTATATTGGTAATATCGCTGGGTGCGAATTATGGCTGGCACTGACCTGACGAAACTATTTAGTATTTTACCCTAGGCCTTCCACGCAAATAACGACAGAGTATTTTCAAAAAGCCACGGCTGTTTTTCCTCCTTCCTTTCAGTTTATCATTCATTAGTCAACCTACCATTCACCACTCTTTGTTCTGAACTACTGCCAAAGTCATATATATAAATACCAATTAAAAATAAATACAAACTTGACAATATACCAACCCTCTTCAACACAACGACTCCCAATTACAGTATATTTAATATCACTATATCCTTCGTATTGTGGGCCCGGTAGCTCAGTCGGTATAACGACTGACTAAGGGCTGGACGGTCCGGGATCGAATCCCAATGGGGACGAGAATTTCCGCCCGTCCAGACCGGCCCTGGTGCCCAACAAGCTTCCTGTAAAATGGGTACCGTGTCTTTCCCGGGGGTAAAGTGCGGCCAGAGCGTGCTGCTGAACACTCGCCCCTTTCTAGTGCCACAGTCATGGAAGAGTAGAGCTATACGTCTACCCATCCTCTGGGCCGCACCGGGTCTATAACGGGAAAACTTTACCTTTTTACCTTTACCTTTACCTTTACATCCTTCATATTTAGAAAATCCATCATCGTGAAATTATCATATCCTAACTAACAAACAGGAACATGCGCAAATATCATCCGACATGATATGTTCACACGAGCACATGTTGTATGTAATACCCGTAACATACTTTTGTAGGGGCGATCGCAAATTTACGAAAACCTACCATTAGCTTCGTCAAGACTGTTCGTCTATCCGCCCGCCCATCCGACCATCCGGCAGTCCGCGTGGAATAGCTCGACAACCACTGGACGGTTTTTCATGAAATTTGATATTTGAGTCTTTGGCGAAAATCCGTCGAGGAAAATCTAAATTCATTAAACTCTGACAAGAATGACTGTCACTTTACATAAAGAGCAAAATACATTTTAAATCATAAATCGTTCATTTTTCCTTAGAATGAGAAATGTTCCAGACGAAGTTGTAGAGAAAATCCGAATACACATAATTTTTTTTTTCGAAAATATTTTCTTTTATGAGATAACGTGGAAAAATATTGTAGAGATGGACAGGCCACAGATGACAATATGGCGCATGCACATTGCATGTTGGATACCTAAGGCTACAAAACACACTCAGAATATGCAATACCTACTGTTTTTCCACTGCAATCATTGACTTGCATTCATCTAAATTGTGCACATCTCACAGGGAGCATACTGTGCCCATTACATAAACCATCTGGTTAATGATGTTTACGTAATGAACGGGTGTTTATTGTTGGAATAATAAGAGACAGAGTACAAAGTAATATGTAGAATTTCTATACCATTAGAGCGCAGTTGGTATATATATATATATGTACCACTGAGTTTCAACGCTTAATTCAAATAACTTTTACATCCGCATCGGGCATTTAAAATATTATTATTATCATCTTAATCATCATCATCTAAACGAAAGCTATAGGAGCATGAACATCCGTAATCCTGAAATAAATGCATTTGTCATCGGATTCGTGATTTTCTCTGACGATAAGCACTAAAATAGTCTTCTTCAGTTTCATGCACTGAATGTTGCGCACTGGTACAAATTACAATTCCGTAACAGCCTAACACCCCCCCCCCCGACAGTTTCAAGAGCAACAGGCAGCCCCGCAATCATTGAAGAAGTCAGGTCTCATTTCCACCGATCTGAATTAAACAGTTTCTTAGAATAACGTGTATGGATGTGGTTATCTTTTCCACACATAACGAGCGTCTAATTCCAGGCGCCACTAGCGAACATTGAATCTCAGTTTATTAAGGAATTCGTGTAGTTAAGCAGTAAAGTCAGTGATGGTAATTAACGTCTTCCGGACCTGTAGAATAATAGAGCTTTGGTGCACAGAGAACATGTAACTACTACTGGTAGGTCTATAGCTGCCCAACATATACCTTCCTCATTGAGCGTCCATTTATAAAACAGCCCCCTCCACTCTACCAAATATAATAGGTCGGTCGTGGAAGCAAAACTATAGAGTTAGAGGGGTTCTTGTTGTAGAAACCACACCCCTCAAATTATAAGGGATATTTAATTTTTTAAATTGCAGTGTTCTAATTTAATTAGTTCTGAAAAAAAAACCCGTAGGAAGTAAAAAATATCACGAAATAATAAGAACTACTTAAAAGTGAAATAAGGACTAGTCACTGAGGTGCTGGGATTCAATGCCACGCGTTTTATTAAGAGAAAAGAACACCATGTTTTAAAGTTCTTCGTATTCCTGACAGAAATTGGAGTGTTTCTAACTATGCTGTACGTGCAGCAGTCTATATTGCCACGACAAAGCGAACACTCTTTTATATCCGTCATCTACTTACTTCACACTTCAAAGTTGAAGATTTTATATCCTGTTAAGAATACTTCATTGCTTTCTTTACGATCTACTACTTATATTGGCCTTTCAGATGTTCACCTGGTTGTTTACTAGATCAAAATGTACTGTCGTTGATTGTGTAATGTATATTGTGTAAATTCTTAGCCAAATAATGTTTGTGTCACCGTGAAGGCCTACATTGGTAACTTTATCACATGTTGCTTCAGCAGCTAAATTCCTTCAGCGTATAACGTGCATTACCAAAATAAAAAAAAAAAATACTTTTTCATACAAATATGATAATTGGTCCTATTGAAATTTCAAGACTGAAATTAATATATATATACACAAAATTCAATCAGCACCTCACACAAAACACAATACCCTTCCATTAGGAAAGACAAGTAAAGTAAATAAGGTTTCTTTCATCCAAACAACACACGGAGTACTGAAATACATTGTGTGGGAAGTGTTTGACTTGGGAGGTCGTACAGTATTTAGTTAGTGTCTTGACCGTTTACTAGCTAGCACAGCTTACCGAATATTCTACTGAGTCTCTGCAACTGTTTCACTTGAGCATCACATAACAAAATTTTAGTAAACTATTAGCTATTTAATGCTTGTATTTGAATGCGGGATTACATGCAGCTAATATTAATTAACGTAGTTTTAATACATTTCATATCGGTGTAAAATCTCATGATATAAAAATTTCGATTATTTATACCTTAATTAATTCAGGTTCTAAAAGTGAAAAGTGTGACACCACACATCTAAGCAATGAGGACAAAACAATTACTTAGAAAAAATAATGTTTAAGTTTTGATGTACGTATGGTTGACCGTGCATCGTAGTTCAATGTGGATAAAGAGACCAACTAGATGTCACGTTTTGTATTATGTTTATTTCTCCTTTATAGGTTGCTCAACATGTTTCGGGCCACCTTGTGCCCATCTTCAGGAGCTGACGACTTGGAGGTATTTATCAGATGTGTTGCAGAGCCGTGGCTGTG
>Ga0123357_10013923_pt1 | contig 10471 bp, 6 predicted proteins | sample TergutEmb28metaG_FD_89873 | JGI IMG/M metagenome (GOLD analysis project Ga0123357, IMG submission 89873) | Embiratermes neotenicus P4 segment gut microbial communities from Petit-Saut dam, French Guiana - Emb289 P4 | ecosystem: Host-associated > Arthropoda: Insects > Digestive system > Gut ...
ATTAAATTTGCTTTTTGCAAGCTCCTGTTTTGCTGAGGAAACTTTTGAACACAACTGCGTTTCGTAATTGTTACGCTCCAACCAGCCTTTGAGCATAGCGCCAAAAGCGGCATCGTCTTCAATGATCAGAATTCGGTGTTTCATAGCGCAAATATAATGCTTTTATAATTCAATTGAAAATAATGTAAAATAATTGAAACTGTATATTGATAACTTGTCTTCCTTTTCGTTTAATTATAAAAGATTGTCCATATAGTGAGGACGGCAAGCGGATAAAAAAATAAAATGAAAATAAAAGCGCGAGCATATTAAATTTTATAAAAAAGTGTGTACATTTGCAGCGAAAAAACAAATATTATCACAACAAATAACTTTTTTCAATATTATTATGAATCGTTTATCTGATTATTTGAATTCGAAAAATGAAAAAATCTTTCTTGAACTTCCTAACTATACTTTTAGTCATTCATCCAAATCACAGAATGAAACAAATTCATTATTTATAGGGCGAAAAAATATCATAAGAAGATTGCTATTTCTTATCAAGATGGCTTCAAGCAAAACGGGGGTATATCTTGTTGCTGGCAATCGTGGAGTCGGAAAATCAAGTTTGGTTGAAGAAGTAATTGATAGAACATCTCTACGTAAAAATTTTCATTTAGACTATTTGGCTTTTCTTTTTGCTTTGCTGTTTGGGGTACTCGGACTACAGTATATTACCAGTCATATTGTTAATCAATTTACGGATGGTATAAAGATTATTTGTTGGTTCGTTATTCTATTATTAGGAGTTGGGCTTGTCTTTATTATGGGACATAAAAACTATTTGAGAATAAAAAGCAAACAATATCAAAAAGATAAGCGTCGAGGTATAAATTTGTCCGGATTAGGCCGTTCTATTACTGCAGCCGCACGAGACTTTTTGTTATTACCTCATAAATCTAACTCATTATTAAAGACAAGGAATGTGCTGAAAATTGTGTTGATTTTAGCTCTGTGTCAAATTATGGCTGGAATTCCATTCTCATTTGCAAATAAAATACTAGTTACGCATTTTAAAGTTTTTATTGTATATTTATGTGTAATAGAAGGTTATCAATACATTAGATATGCAAAGCGAATTTTTATTAAAGAGTATAGAAAAGAATATGAAGAAAAGAGAGATAAATGGAAGGAAGTTTATGATGACAATAAATCACTTGCAGATGCTTTTAGTAGATCTATTGAGTGGAGTTTTACATTTATTGTCTGTGCCTTTTCTATAACAATCCCAATAGTAGTGTTTTTATCTCGCAACGTTTCGTCTTTGAAATCATTTTTTTGGATACCGCTTATTTTTATACTCAACATTGTTTCTACTTTTCTTATTCTTATTATTAAAAATCATTTTGTAATGAGAAAAATTTTGAGAAAAAAAACTTTTTTACCTAAAGCTTTAGCTGTGATATATTCATATCTTCAAATAAATAATTTTTTTTATGTAATCAGCGATTACATTGATAATTCCAATCGAATATTTCTAAAAATAAATTTTGGACACGAAGCATTGAACGAACGAAATATTTTACGTCTGATATCCAGTACGTTAACAACTGAGTATAACAATTATTGTAAATCGTGGTGGACTCACACATTTTATTGGCGCATTTTGGCATTTGCAATTATTTTGTTTGGCACATACGTGTTTTATAATAATATCTACAAAATTGACATACAACCTTTAGTGGAACAATCTGATTTTTTATCAATTAAAAATACTTCTCAATTATACTATGCAAGCAACGAAATTCTTATTTCGAGTGAGAAAATAGATGGGATAGATAAAAATAAATATATAGATTATGAAGATCATATTAAATACTATTACTATATAAAATATATAAAAACTGGACAAAGATATAAATCAGAAATAGACTCTCTTGTAAATAAAATTAAATCTGATTATTTCAAAAACTATATGAGTGGAAAATATGATGAAAACTATTTTATTCAAGCAGACAAAGCTATAAATCGAATCTGGTGTTACGTACTTGATATTCCGGAGTATTTTTTAACAAAAGAAATTCAGAGATCTAATGCGTATGAGCATGCTCCCATTAATTACGCTTTTTGTATTCTCTTTTTCTTTTTTTATTTATTTGGTCATTTAATGTTAAAATCGAGATTACTTACTACTCACAATACAATCAAAAAGCAATTGGAACTTCTAAATGAGTCAATAACTTATAGTGTTGAACAAGAACGGGAAGCCCATTATGGGCATAAGCTTAATGTTGGAAAAATTGATTTTGGCATTAAAAAGAAAAAGTCAAGGCTTATTGCAGATTCGCATGAAATAGAAAAGGAACTGCAAGATATTTTAGATAATATCCGAAAAATTCCTGCATTTATGGCACGACCTGAACTTGTATTTGTTTTCGATGAACTGGACAAAGTGAATCCCGAAAGTGCAAATGTTTCAATGCAAGAAAGAGAGGCATTACATAAGGAAACGATATTTGCTTCCAATTCTACTCGAGAACGCCAAGCTGTTATACTCAAGATACTGTCCAATATGAAATATTTTCTCTCTACAGCTAATGCCAAATTTATTTTTATTGCAGGCCAGGAAATGTATGATATGTATCTGGCCGATATTGCCGATCGAAATTATTATTTTGGCAGCATCTTTAATGATGTAATTTATGTACCGAGTTTTCTTACCGATATGTCATATTACAGTCGACAATATGATATCACAACTTTAGTGGAAGAATATGTTTGTCATTACCTAATCCCAGAGGACTATCCAAACGTTGAATGGACGTTGAAAGAATACAACAAGTATCTTGATGATGTAATTTATTCTGAAAAGGACAAAAATGATGAGCTGCAAAAAAGGCAGGTTAATATGAAAAAACATAAAATCATTGCTACCTTGCAGCAGTTTATCATTTATCTTTCCCATACAAGTAAAGGAGCTCCGAAAAAAATGGTTCAAATTTTTGAAAGTTTTATCGAAAATTATAATCCCTCTGACCTTGATAATAGAGAATTAGTTGTAAAGCAACTCCGAAACTCAAAATTCTTCCTCACATTCGACTATTACGACCAATACATCATAGGAATGACGTCTTATCTTGTAAGCCCTGTTATTTATCATTTGTCTGATTCTAATATTCAGGAACACAGTGATAAATTATTTATTTCAGTACTTCATTATGTTGATTATCTGTTGAAGTTTCACGATCAAAATTTTTCGCGGCGCAGTCTTGATATTTCACCCGAAATAATTGAAATCAACCGTTCTCCTGAATTGAAAGCAATTGCAAATGACATTGTAACTCTCTTCGAAAATATCCACATTTACAAACCTGTTATCTCTTTATACGAATTTAAGTTTGATGCTCTGCTATCTCATGAAATATTTTTTATTTCCAAAATGGATGAACGTTTTTCGGCCCAATTCAATTTTTCGCTTGATGAATCGTTGGCTCTAAAACAATATTACAATGAATTACTGATCAAAAAACAAAAAGAATACAAAGACGCGCACGATGAAAAATTTGTAAATTCAATTGCTTCGTTACAAGTTATACTTGGCGACTTGCACTTTTTAGACGATGAACTCGAATCAGCGGCGCTTTATTATAAAGATAGCATACATTCTCTTCGTCAAGAATTTATTGAAGATACTGCCTCCTGCAAAAATTTCGAAATATTTTCTCTGTTTATACGTAGTCAATTGAAATTGGCATATTTGTATGAAAAACGTAAACAACCTGAATTTGCTTATATGCTCTATGGCGAAATAGTAGAAGAGTCGATTAAATATAAAGAAGTATTACCCCATAAATATAAAGAAGTATTATCCCAATCAGAAGATCCCCTCTCGACTGAAATTAAAAATGGAATATTTGAAAATTGGCAATTGATTCCCCTATCTTTGCTTGCTAAATTACAGATATTAGAAAAATGTTCATCGAAAAAAATTCTTCCAAACGATATTGATCAAATTGAAAAGGAATTTTCATGTCTAATTAGTAATATTGAACGTAAAGAAATAAGAATACTAAAAGCTGATTTCTATTCAAAAATTGGAGATATCCTTTATTATGGAAATCATACTTTTAAAGAAGAACAGCATAGAGATGAAGGAGATAAAGATAAATTGTTTATATCTCATTATGCATGTATGTTCTATCGCAGAGCATTGCTTTGCATGATTTCAGAGGAAGAGATAACGGATGATCAACGGAAGAATAAATCAATTTTTGAAATTTTAAAAAATAATAACTTATTAAATATTCCGAGAAATACAAAGTATTATAGTGTTTTGGCAAGAGCGCTGTCTGATTGGGGTGATGCCATTTTTCAATCATCGGCACAACAGTGTTTAAATTGTGACTGCAAAAAATGTATTGGAAAATCTGCTATAGAGAATGGAACAAAAGTAAATTCTACATTTTGGGAAGATTGGCCAGATTGTATTGATAATAACGATATAAGTGGTTTTTTAGAAAAGATTATCCGAGCAAATGAAGATGAATATACTCTAAATACTATAGAACTTTCATTATTAACATATTCATTATCTATGAAGTTTTATGAAAAAGCCAATCAACACAAACTCTCTGCCTTTCAAATCACTAAAATTTTAAATTGTTTCAATTATTGTTTACAGAATGGAAAAAATTTAAACGAGATTTCTGATAACGTTGAAATATTTTTACAGCCCAAAGAGTCGATTGACAAAAGCGATTTGAAAAAGTTAATTCGAAATGCTATACGGTCTCTTTATATTGCTTACGATAGTTTGAATGTGTTTGAAATATATAAGCGCAAAGAAGATTTTGATTGTTTTGAATCATCAAATGGCGTACGTAATGTTCCCCTTCAGTATATTCAAGTTGATAGCGAAGTAATGAGAATTCTAACAATTGCAAAAGAATTGGAATTGTGTTTAGTTAAAAACGATGATGAGAAAAGAAATGAAACTATTGTTACTATGTATAAACAATACATAACCTCTCCTTATCATATCAATTATAGCATTTCAACTCGTGTTTATAGCCTTAAATTGAAAGAAATACTTAATTGGGAAGCGTATGAGGTAGTGAAAAAAGATATGCAATGTGATGATGAAGAAAAAGAAGACAAGGACATTTATGTAAATATTTTAAAAATATTGGATAAAGGATGTGCAAGTGGCGGTTTTTGTATTGGCAATACTAAGGATATTTTCAATGATAAATTAAAAATTTTTGATGCAAGCAATAATAACGTAAGTGAAGGTAGAAATGATTCTTTTGCATTGATAGAAATGTTAATCGCAGATTCCATTTTTTGCCTTTACGAGATATTACGTTTAGTTAAAGCTTCCGGAAATTCCTATCTTTTTAATCATGGTTTTTTTGCTATAATATACAACTACTTAGCAAACTGGATTGATAGATATGAAAAAATACAACATATTAAGGATTATTTTACGATAAAAGATCCAGCCATAAAAGATCCTTTAACAAATGCAATAAATGAGGTTTTCTCAGAACTAACACCAGAAAAAAAAGAAGAATTGCTAATAGTCTTATCAGCCCCAAATATGAGAATAGACAATTATTTACAAAAATTTTTAGGGAAAGATTTTAGAGAACAATTGGGAGGCCGATATTATAAACAACAAGCGCTTTCTTTGTATTATCAATCCATAGATACTCACAATGGGGGGCGGGCTTATCTAAACAGGCTGGAAAAAATGTATTTTATCAAAGGTGACTATGACGATGTGGCAAGCCATTTCAATGTCGCAATGGAAAGGGTTCTTATTAATCATACCAAAATATATGATAAGATAGGTGATAGAGAAAATATTAACAAGCAACTATCGGCGTTATACAATCCGGAGAATTATTTTGAAAAAAAACTATAATTTTGCTAAACCAATTCAAAATACCCAAGCGGTTTTGCCTCAATATCTAAATATTTCGACAAGTATATCAGCAGTTTTCATTGCATCCAGGTCGGAAATTATCCCGATCTTTTCATAAGAGCAGGTCGGTTTCGGAATCAAGAAAATCAGGCAATAAATGGTTGTCTTCTCCCTCCATAGCATATTGAGCAAACGCAGCATTCCAACCCTTTCTAACATTTGATTTTTTCCGAAAAACAAATTCGCCATCCTGCATAACGTTCATTTCAATTTTCGATCCGAGCGTAAGATTAAAATTCTTAATCACAGATTCGGGAACTTTGAAACCGAATGAGGCGCCTATTTTAACAACTGTTGCTTCCATAATCAATTTATTAATAGTTTACGTAGATCATTATCTGAATAATGAGCGAAATTAAAATTCTTTTCTGTAAAAGTAATACAAATTTCTCAAAATACCAAAATTCTAAATTCAAAAAACATATTTATTTTTTGTCGATAAAAAAAGCTACCTTTGCCGAACGCGATGAGTTGCTAATGCAACTGTAATAAATTAAAACCCGAATGATAAAGCACTACCTTCACCTGCAATACCAAATGACAAACCGACGGATGAAATCCGGCGGGCTTCATCCGCTTATCGCTTATCTGCTGCTGTTCATTGCTTTTATTGGGTTTTCATTTTTACTTTTTTATCCACCCATCGTTTATTTGAAATATGTATATCTGTTTATTCCTTTTTATCTCTCGCTCCATCTGGCGGAAACAGGCAGAAACGATTTTCTAAAGATTTGTTTCAAAGATAATTCGTACCGAAGGATTCGTATCGTGGAAAATCTACTTGTCGCTTTGCCATTCATCGCCTTTCTCCTGTACAAACACTGTTTTTTATTGGCATCTCTTTTATTGGCGCTTATGATTTTTTCTGCTACGGTAAATACACGGCCCCGATTCTCTTGGGTCATCCCAACGCCGTTTGCCAAAAATCCTTTTGAATTTACGGTTGGCTTCCGCAACACTTTTTATCTCTTTGCTCTTGCCTACGGATTAACGGTAATCGCCGTGGCTGTCGATAATTTCAATCTCGGCGCCTTTGCATTGATACTCACGTTATTCGTGCCGTGTAGCTTTTATTTGAAGCCCGAAAATCCCTATTTTGTCTGGCTATTCAACCTGTCGCCTGCCCGGTTTTTATACTGCAAAATGACGACGGCATGGCTTTACTCGTTGATGTTGAGTTTTCCTGTTATTTTAGTATTAAGTCTTTTTTATGTAGAAAACGCCGGAATCCTGTTGTTGTGCTTTTTATGGGGACTTACTTTTCTAACGCTGTTTATTTTAGTCAAATATTCTTCTTTCCCGGATGAAGCAGGCGTTTTGGAAGGCATTATCCTGCTACTCTGTCTATTCCTTCCGCCTTTACTCGTGATGATGATACCGTATTATTTCAACCAATCGGTCAAACGACTTCAAACGCTTTTGCCATGATAGAAACGGTTCATTTGTCCAAGCAGTACGGAACCATCCGCGCGCTTCAGAACATTAGCCTGCGCTTCGAGGAAGGAAAAACGGCCGGCATCGTCGGCGAAAACGGAGCGGGAAAAACGACGCTTTTCCGCTGCATGGCTGGATTGGAATCCTGCGACGGACAAGTCCTTTCCGACCGGAGCCCGTTGAAAAACCATCTCGGTTTCCTGCCGGCCGAGCCTTATTTTTTCCCGATGATAACCGCTAAAGAATACATCCAATTGCTGGCAAATGCTCGAGGGAAGAAAGTGAAGGATATGGAACGTCAAAACATTTTTGATTTGCCTTTGAATCAATACGCTTCCACTTTTTCGTCGGGTATGAAAAAGAAGCTGGCGCTATGGGCGATCCTTTTGCAGGGAAATCAGTATTTCATTTTGGACGAGCCGTTCAATGGCGTTGATATTCAAAGCAATCTGATTATTACGGAAATCATTCGCAAGCTACAGGCATTGAACAAAACGGTGATTCTTTCTTCCCATATCTTTTCAACGTTAAGCGATACGTGCGACGAAATCCACCTGTTGCATCAGGGACAATGGATACAATCCGTCTTGAAACGCGATTTTGATACATTGGAATCGGAAATGAAGGCGTTCTCGATTGGAAATAAAATCGACCGCTTGGATTTGGAGTGAATGAAAATAGCATTTTCGCTTCAACGAATTAGGACTAATACTACACAGGTATTCTTTTAATCCTATTAATTGTGTTGTATTCTCGGATTCCTCGATTCTTTTTCCCTTGTCCAAAACACCGTTTTGCCAAGCAAAGAGATTCCCCAATAACCTCTTACACGAAGCCCCTCCTTTTCAAAGTGCATATAGGTTTTGAATTTACCAGGTTTTCCTGGATAAACGATATTGCCGTTTTCCCAATAATTTTCCCGGGCGTTAAAAACTAAATTTTTCAAAAATACCAGACCTTCGTATTTTTGACCTGCTGCATCATTCGTCCAAATCAGAATGCCTTCGTAAGCGCCTTTTCCGTCGTTATAGACGCAAACTTGTGAAATGGCGTCTGAAAAAGGGTCGGCAGTGAGATAATATCCCACCACATCGTCCGGGTGATTCTGGGCGTGCAGCGCACTTTTTACACCCAATAAAAAGATGAATAAAAAAACATGTCTTTTAGTTAATCGCATAATACAACAAAGGTACGATTTTTCTCATAAAATAACTATCTTTGTCCCGAATTTCTAATACATTCATCGCATGACATCCTCTTCTGTTTTGAATTATTTACTCGGAACGTACGAACTATTCCTGCTTGTCATGGCATTGCTTGCGGTAGTTGTATTTATAGCGCTCAGTTTCATTGAAGTAGGCTATGGAATCACTATCAATAAAAAATGGGGCGTCGCTATTAACAACAAAATTGCATGGCTTTGTATGGAAGCTCCCGTTTTTATTTTAATGACTATTTTGTGTCTGTCATCCCCACGAATGAATCCATTCAACCTGACTACCTCATTGGTTCCGTTGATAATTTTCCTTTTTTTTCAAACGCATTATATCAGAAGGTCGTTTATTTTTCCTTTTTTGTTGAAAGGAAAAAGTAAAATGCCGGTTGTGGTGATGCTGATGGGCATTTTGTTTAATGCCTGCAATGCGTTTATGCAAGGCGGATGGCTGTTTTATAAATCGCCCGAAAATATGTATTCCCTCAGTTGGCTGTGGACTCCGCAATTTATCGCCGGCGCTGTTATCTTTTTCGGAGGAATGGCGATCAATATTCAGTCGGATAAAATCATTCAAGACCTTCGTAAACCCGGCGACTCAAATCATTACCTTCCTACTAAAGGATTGTTCAAGTATGTGACCGGCGCTCATTATTTTGGCGAAGTGGTCGAATGGATTGGTTTTGCCCTGCTGACATGGTCGGTTTCGGGAGTCGTTTTCGCCTTATGGACTTTTGCCAATCTGGCGCCTCGCGCCAATGCAATTTACAATAAGTATAAAAAAATGTTTGGGAAAGAGATGATTAAAGGGAAAAAGTTGAAAAGAATTTTTCCGTATGTTTATTAGTTGCATGCAAGCAGGCGGACTGTCCGGTGTACTGAAATGTATCTTCTTTTTAAAGACAGTATCCTTTTTTAAAAACGCTTTAGCCTTTTTTTAAATGCTTTAGCCTTTTTTTTAAAACGCTTTAGTCTTTTTTTAAAAACGCTTTAGTCTTTTTTTAAAAATGCTTTAGCCTTTTTTTTAAAACGCTTTAGCCTTTTTTTAAAAATGCTTTAGCCTTTTTTTAAAAATGCTTTAGCCTTTTTTTATAAAGACAGCAGTCTTCTTTTACAAATTAGAATATAAAGAAACGATTTTTCACTCGGATGAAAAATATTCCAATTTGCCTATTGAAAGGCTCTTTATCTTACTTAATTGCCGGTTACTTACTTTGGCGTAAATTCGACGCAATAAGACCGGATGGTGTTTGGGCTGTAGGCTTTGAGCAAAAGTAACTCGTGCATCCGTTGAAGAGCCGGCTGATTCACCGGATGAATATGGCTGATAACGGCTTTCCCCATTCAAGCGGGGCGGTGAAGCTTTTTGGCAAAACACCTGATACGAATTTCAATTTATGGAATAATATAGGCTATTTAGTGGAAACACGCGCCTATCTCGCAATGGAACTACGATATTTCTTTCAAGCCATATACTCAGCGAAATATCCAAATTAGCAAACCGCATAGCAATTATTCATAAGGGAAAACTGCTTGAGGAATTAAACCTCAATGAGTTGGAAGACAAACTTTTGAAAAAAATACTTAGTAGATTGCTTCGTCGTTCCTCCTACCAATGACGGAAAGGTTCCCGCTCGCAATGAGGGAAAGTTCCTCTTTTTTAACGGGCGTTACGCACGAGTTCCGTGCTTAACTGAAATGCTACCAAAAAAAAGTTTGGATTTTGGACGCAATTTGCAAAATGCGTCCTTTTTTTTTTGCAATATTATTTTTTATATTATATCTTTGCGCCGTAAAATCTATTTTTGTTGTTAGATTAATTCTACGTTTAACGCATCAAAGCAGTGGATAGAAAA
>Ga0123357_10013924_pt1 | contig 10471 bp, 11 predicted proteins | sample TergutEmb28metaG_FD_89873 | JGI IMG/M metagenome (GOLD analysis project Ga0123357, IMG submission 89873) | Embiratermes neotenicus P4 segment gut microbial communities from Petit-Saut dam, French Guiana - Emb289 P4 | ecosystem: Host-associated > Arthropoda: Insects > Digestive system > Gut ...
CTTCCTTGGCACGATCGGCTACGTCAAGACGATGATCCGCGAACGCGGCCAACCCGCGTGGTACGCCGGTTCCGTGACATACCACCTTGTCATGGTCATATTGGCTGCCATGACGCGCAACCCTTGGCTGATAGCTTTCGCCATACTGGTGGCGTTGCGCACCGCCCTGGTGCCAAAACTGTGGCCCCACGCCAAACCTAAGTGGATCGGCATCGGCGAGATCACCGGGACGCTCGCGCTGATCTTGATCGTCTGGCTGACGGCCTGAGCGCTTCGTTCCAAATCCGAGACGCTCATCACGAAGTCGCGGCTCATCGCCACCGTCGCCCGTCGGAACCGCAACGGTTGAGCGTCTTGGCCGTGCGTCCTTGCCCGTGTAAGCTAGGTGGTCGCCAAGCACCACTAGCTCAACTGGCAGAGCAGCAGACTCTTAATCTGCGGGTTCAGGGTTCAAGTCCCTGGTGGTGTACAAACGATTGAGCCAAGGGCACGCGAGCTTGCTCGCGGTGTCGAGGCGATTGAAGTTTGTCGACGAAGCGGTTCGAATATGAACCGCTGAGGAGTTCCAGAGGTTGCGAGTCCGAAATCGTCGAGATGATGTGTATCGGCCATGAATCGCGATAACATGGTCGCACCCCTACTTGCAAGGAGAAGAAAATGAGCGACTTGTCAGGCAACGCCAACGGATTCCCGGCTTATGGCGCCCAGCCTTCCCAGCCCAGTCAGCCCGGTCAGCCCGGTCAGCCCCCTGCATGGGGCCCAACGTCTGCGCCGGTTCCTGGCGCGGCGCCGTATCAGTACGGTCCTGGCGGGATGCCCCCGGTTGTTGCCCCGCCGAAGAAGAAGCTATCGCCCAGGACGATCATCTCGATCGTGGTGATCGCCATCATCGTCATCGGCGCAATTTCATGGGTGGCCAGCGGAAATGTCAGCGCCAAGAACATCAAAGTGGGCGCGTGCTTCACAGATACCGCCGACACCTCGGTGACCACGATCAAGACGGTCGCGTGCACCAAGACGCACGATTCCGAGGTGTTCCTCAACCAGGTGGTGACTTCCGACACCTACCCGACCAACGACGAATGGTCATCCTTTGCCCAGCAGTATTGCATCCCGGCCTTCGCCGCCTATGACGGCATCGATTTCAACGACTCGACTCTGGACATCAACTACCTGGTGCCCGACTCGACGGGTTGGAGCCAGGGCGACAAGACGCTGACCTGCTACGCCACGGATCCGAATGGCGGGCTGACCTCGTCGATCAAAGGCTCGAACAAGTAGTTGACAACGGGCGGGCTAGGTGGATCGCTGAAGCATCAGCGCCTCGATAGCCTGGAAGTTGGCGTCGGACGTCAAGTTGCAGCCCAGGTCGTGGTTCACCTTGCCTGTGCCGTGATAGTCGGACGAACCGGTTGGTATCAGGCCGCACTCTTCGGCCAGTGCCCGTAGCGTCGCCCTGGTTTCGGCGTCGTGCAACTGATGATCGACCTCCAGGCCGTCAAGCCCGCCGGCCGCCAGATTGCGTATGACGTCGGGGGTCAGCATGTTGCGCGACTCGCGGCCCCAGGCGTGCGCCAGGACGGCCACTCCCCCGGCCCCGGTTACCACGGCGATGCCGTCCGCCACTGGCAACTTGAAGTGGCTGACGTAACCCGGACGCCCGACATCCATCCATTTGTCGAAGGCCTCCTGACGGTCCGCGACAACACCTTGCGCCACCAGCGCGTCAGCCACATGCGGACGACCGAGGGTGGCGCCAGGCCGGGCCACCGCCTTGACGTCGGCGACGGTGATCGCCACGCCGGCGGCATTCAACGCGGCCACCATTTTCGGCACCCGGCGCACCCTGTCGTCACGCAGTTCCTCCAGTGCCGTCGACAACCCCACATCATCGGGCCGGCATCCGTAACCCAGAAGATGGACGGTGACGCCGTCGTACTGGCAGGTCAGTTCGATCCCGGGCACAACGGTGACGCCCAACCGGTCACCGGCGGCCTGGGCCTCGGGTACCCCAGCCATGGTGTCGTGATCCGTGCACGCGACGACATCGAGCCCAGCGCGAGCCGCCGACGCCACCAATTCAGCGGGCGAATCGGTGCCATCTGAGACACGGGAATGGGTATGGAGGTCAATTCGCATACACTTATTTTGCCTGGCGATTCTTATCTTGGACACATGTCCGCAACATTGACCTGGCATCATTTACTGGTGAAGGAGGTCGCATGAGCGAACAAGTTGACAACAGTTCGGCTGTGGCAGACGCTCCGGTGATCGTCTCATTGCAGAATGTCGACAAGCACTTTGGTGCTGTCCATGTGCTGAACGACATCAACCTGGAGGTCACCAAAGGCGAGGTCGTGGTCGTCATCGGCCCGTCCGGCTCTGGCAAATCGACGCTGTGCCGCACCATCAACCGGCTGGAGCCGATCGATTCGGGCGTCATCGTCGTCGACGGAAAGCCGCTGCCTGAAGAGGGCAAGCAGTTGGCCCTGCTGCGTGCAGAAGTCGGCATGGTGTTCCAAAGCTTCAACCTGTTCGCCCACAAGACCATCCTCGACAATGTGACGCTCGGCCCGCGCAAGGTTCGCAAGACGCCGAAGGCCGAGGCCGAACAAGAAGCCATGGCGTTGCTCGAACGCGTCGGCATCAAGGACCAGGCGGGTAAGCTGCCGGCGCAGCTATCCGGTGGCCAGCAACAGCGCGCAGCCATCGCCCGGGCCTTGGCCATGCATCCCAAGCTGATGCTCTTCGACGAGCCGACCTCCGCCCTGGACCCCGAGATGATCAACGAGGTGCTGGACGTCATCGTCGACCTTGCGAAGAACGACATGACGATGGTCGTGGTCACCCACGAGATGGGGTTCGCCCGTCGCGTCGCAGACCGCGTCGTGTTCATGGCGGACGGCTGCCTGCTGGAACAGGCCACCCCTGACGAATTCTTCACCAATCCGCAAACGGATAGAGCCAAGGACTTCTTGGCCAAGATTCTCCAGCACTGAAAGCCAGTGTTGACGCCGGCGTAGCCGGCAACCATAGAGGTATCGAGAAAGGAAAGAAGATGAAGAAGTTGCCAATAGCTCTGGCGGCCACAGCCCTGCTGGGAGCCCTAACACTGTCTGGGTGCGCGGCCACAGCCCCGAGCGGGTCCACATCCGCCAGCGGAGCCCAGGGCGGCGGAGTAGCGCTGCGTGTCGTCGGGAATCCGTTCTCGACCGAGAACTACGGTGTCGGCATCCCCAAGGACAGTCCCTACTGCCAGCAGATCAACGACGCCATCACGTCGATGATCAGCGACGGCACTTGGCAGGCCAAGCTTGACGCCGAGATGCAGGGGGTGCAGTACACCCCGAACCCGAAAGAGAACCCGCCGACGACACTCCAGACCTGCGCCCCGGCCGGCAATGCCCAGCTCGTGACGCCAGGCAAGCTGACAATCGGCATCAAGTTCGACCAGCCACACCTGGGTTACAAGGACGGCAACACCTATACCGGTTTTGACGTTGACGTCGCCACCTATGTGGCCGGCAAGCTCGGTTTCACGCCCGACCAGATCGTCTGGAAAGAGGCTATCTCGGCACAGCGCGAGACGCTGTTGCAGAACCACCAGGTCGACATGATTTTCGCGACCTACTCCATCACCGCCGACCGTGAGCAGTTGGTATCGTTTGCCGGCCCGTATTTCGTCGCCGGTCAGGATTTGCTGGTACGCGCCGATGACACCGCAATCACCGGCCCGCAGTCACTGACGGGCGGCAAGAAGCTCTGCTCGGTGACCGGCTCGACGCCGGCCCAGAACATCCAGCAGAACTACGCGTCGGATGTCCAGTTGGTGCAGTACGATACCTACTCGCAGTGCGTCCAGGCTCTGATCGCCGGCCAGGTTGAAGCCGTCACCACCGACGACATCATCCTCGCCGGTCTGGCAGCGCAGGCGGCCAGCGGCCAGTAGTTAAGACAGATTCGATAGCGACCCAGAAGGAGACGGGCTGATGGGATTTTTAGGCGGTTATGGCCAGGTGTTGGCCGAATCGTCTGTGCCTGCCGCCTTCTGGGTCAATATCACACTGACTTTCTGGTCGGCCATAATCGCGCTGGTGCTCGGCACCATCGCGGCGGCCATGAGAATCAGCCCTTTCACGTCGCTGCGGGCTGTGTCGACGTTGTTCGTCAACATTTTCAGGGACATACCACTGACGGTTGTCATGGTCATGATGTCGCTGGTCGTCGGCATGGCCCTTGGCATTCAGTTCTCAAACGATCTGAACATGAACTTCTTCATCCTGGCCGTCATCGGGCTGGGGCTTTACCATTCGGCTTTTGTGGCCGAAGCCTTGCGATCGGGCGTCAACACGGTGCCACTGGGGCAGGCTGAGGCGGCCCGCGCCATCGGCTTGACGTTCAGTCAATCGGCCAGCCTTGTCGTGCTGCCGCAAGCCTTCCGAGGTGCCATCGCCCCACTCGGCAACACGCTGATCGCCCTGATCAAGAACACCACGGTGGCGACGGCTGTCGGCGTCGCCAGCCAGACATCCGGCCTGATGAAGGGCATGATCGAGATACACGCCAACTATGTGTTCGCCATCTTCATGACATTCGCCCTGGGCTACGTCATCATCGTCATCCCCGTCGGTTTGGCAACCACGGCCCTTTCACGACGTCTGGCGGTGAAACGATGAGCGCTCAAGTCGTGGCACCGCACAGCGTCCTGTTCGACGCGCCCGGGCCGAAGATGCGTCGAACCATCGCCTTCGTCAACCTGGGCGGTGCAGTGGTGATTCTGGCAATCGCCGCCTGGGCTGGGTGGCGCCTCGACCAAGCCGGCCAGCTGAGCGGCTACCGGTGGCATCTCGTGATCGAATACGACACCTGGGCCTACTATCTTCTGCCCGGTTTGTTGCACACCCTCGAAGCCGCCGCCATCGCCGTGGTTGGTGCGATCGCCTTCGGGCTGGTCTTCGGCGTCGGGCGGCTGAGCCAATCCCGGCTCATCAGGTTGTTGGCCGGTACCGCTGTCGAGTTCTTCCGCGCCGTGCCCGTGCTGTTGATGATGATCTTCTTGTGGTATTTCCTGCCCGGCATATATACGGGGTTGGGGTGGGTCCACCCGCCAGACCCGAGTTTCGTGGCCGTCGTCATCGCACTGATCCTCTACAACGGTTCAGTTTGCGCCGACCTGATACGCACAGGCGTCCACAACCTGCCATCCGGGCAGGGTGAGGCCGCCGCGGCTATCGGTTTGACGCCTCGCCAGGCGCTCAGCAACGTGCTTGTGCCGCAGGCTTTGCTGGCCATGCTGCCGGCGCTGATCGCGCAACTGGTGGTCGCGCTGAAAGACTCCGCTTTGGGCAACATCATCGCCTACTCCGAACTGCTGAGAGAGGCAGTGCTGCGTGGCGGCATCATCCGGGTGCTGCCATCGTTGGTTATTGCTGCCGCAATCTTCATCGTCATCAACTACAGCCTGGGCAAGCTAGGCGAATACGTCGGCAGCCATATGCGGTCGCACACATCGCCGCTCGACCCCGAGACTGCCGAAGACCTGCCGATGAACGTGACCGCCAAAGCTGCCTCCACAATCCTCGAACCCGTCGACCAGGACGGTTACAGCCAGACGCAGTGGCGCGACGAACCGTGGCAGGACTGGGTAGGCGACCCCCTGCGAAGCCATTTGCCGCTCGGACAGGACAAGACCTAATGCACATTGACAACCAGCTTCATTTCGACGCCACGCCTGCGACGGTGCGAGCCATGCTCATGGACCCCGGATTTTGGACCCAACTGGCCGTCGGACGGGTTGACCATTGCGACGCCGTCCCCACCTTGGACGGTGTGACGGTCGACATCGGGGTGCGCGCCCCGTCCCAGGTGCAACGCCTGACCGGTGACGTTATGTCGGCAACCCTGACAGCCACCTGGACGTCGGCCGGTGACGGCTGGGACGGCCCGGTGAACATAGACGTCAAGGGGTTGCCGGCGGCGTTCAACGGGACGTCGTCGCTGACCCCTGATGGCAGCGGCACGAAGGCCATCTACCAGGGCGACCTGACGATCCGCATCCCACTCGTCGGGCCCAGCCTGGAAAAGAAAACGGCGCCGTTCCTGTTAGGTGTTTTGGACGCCCAGCAGGAAGTCGGCACGCGCTGGTTGGCCGAGCATAAATAGTTGGTTGGTTCCAAGGGATGTGCAAGCGAGCCGCACACAGCGGGTGCGATGGCAAGGCGGAGGAAAGAGCTTGACTGGAGGTCAAGCGACTGACGACAACGCAGTCAGCGTGCCTGGTGTGCGTGGCGCAGATGTGCAGCCATTGGAAACCAGCCAACTTTCTCTGGTAAGCTAAGACGCTGCCCTACTAAGCGGGCAGACGGAAAGGCAAACCCAAGTGGCGAATATCAAGTCGCAGATCAAGCGCATCAAGACGAACGAGAAGGCGCGCGAGCGCAACAAGTCCGCAAAATCGGCGCTGCGCACCCATGTTCGCGCCGTGCGCGACGCCGTCGCGGCGGGCGACTCGATCAAGGCTCAGGATGCCCTGCCGGTGGCCACGCGGGCTCTTGACAAGGCGGTGTCCGCCGGCGTCATCCACAAGAACCAGGCTGCCAAGCGGAAGTCCGCTATCGCCAGCCAAGTCGCCGCAATGTAACTTAGACGCAGCCGTCAGTGTTCGTTGGGGTCGGTCTGCGCGTCGTGCTGCGTGACATGGACTGTGCCCGGCAGATGGTCGGGCGGGCCATATAGCGTGTAAAGCTTCAATTCGACGCCACCAGTGTTGATGACGTTGTGCCAGGTGCCTGCCGGCACGAAAATCACCCAATCAGGGCTGACGTCGGCCGTGAAGGTCACCTCGTGTTGCGCGGGGCCCATCTCGACGCGTCCGGTGCCTTGTTCGATGCGCAGGAATTGGTCGTGTTCGGGGTGGATTTCCAGGCCGATATCGCCACCCACCGGGATCGCCATTACGGTCAGTTGGAGGAACTTACCGGTCCACAGCGTGGAACGGAAATTCGGGTTGCTCAGTGTGGCGTCTTCGATATCAAGGACGTACGGCTGGGGGCCGTGATCGGTCAAGTCTGCCATGATTGCTCCTTAGTCACTGGACCTTTCATTACAGTGTAGGACGCAGGTTTAACACCAAATACTCCAGGGCATACCCGGGGTCGGTGCCGGCGCCTTTGACCTGCGCGTCGGCGTTCGCCACCGACACAATTCCTTCTGCCACCCGTTCGGTGGTCCAGGCGCGCGACTGGGCAGCTATGGCGTCCAGTTTCTTCGGCCAAACCTTCAGAGCGCTGGCGATCTCGCCCCTGCCAAGACGCTGGGCTGCCAGGTCGATGTAGCGTCCCTGGTTCCTCAGAGCCCCGGCTAGTGCCGACGTGATAAGAACCGGCGCCGTGCCCGCTTCCAGCGCCCACCGCAGCAGCCCCAGCGCCTGCTGTGTGTGCCCGGCCATGACTGCGTCGGCGATGGCGAAACCAGTGACCTCGGCCCGTCCCGAAAAATACTTGTTGACGATGTCGGGCGTCAGCGTATCGCCCGGCCAGTCCGACGCCAGTTGGCCGATCGCCGCCGACAAGGCATAGAGATCCGGGCCAACAGCGTCTACCAACGCCGTGGCAGTGGCCATGTCGATGCGCATCTTGGCGCGCCTGGCCTCGGCGACGACGAATTGCGGCATGTCCCAGGGCTTCAGCGCCTCAACCGAAATACGCTGCACCCGCGCCTTCGCCAACTGATCGAGCACGGCCTTACCCTTGACGCCACCAGGATGGACGATCGTCAGGCATAGGTCGTCACCGGGGCGCGCCGCTGTTTGGACCAGCAATTCGGCCTGATCGGACGGAAGTGCCGTCAAGTCGCGCACCACAACGATGGATGACGTCGCGAACAGTGACCCGCCAACGGCCTCTGCCAGCTTGCCGTCGGCAATCTCCGTCGGGGCCAAATCGACAGTCTCGGCGTCTGGACGCTCGAGCCGCGCGGCCTGGACGCGCTCATTGACTGTCCGTTCGACCAACAGACCCTCAGATCCGGCGACCAGCAAACTTGTGCCAAACACATCCATGTCATATATCCTGCCATGCGACGCCGACATCGCTATGGTGGACGATGCTGCGGGCGAACGCTGCTCGGCCCGACAGCCACCGCCCCCATTTGGTCGGTTCTATACACCGCCATGCCGTCCGTTTGCAGCATCTTCACGGTGCTGGCCGCAGGGTGCCCGTAATCATTGTTGAGGCCGACACTGATGACGGCCAGGCGCGCCCCGACGGCCGCCAGAAAGTCCGCGTCCTGATGGGATGAACCGTGATGCGGCGTCTTCAGAATATCGGCATGCAGATCCGCACCACTATCCAGCACCACCGCCTGCTCCTCGGGCTCCGCGTCACCCGTGAACAGGATGGTCAAACCATCGACCGTGACACGCCCCATTGTGCTGGCGTTGTTTGCCTGCGGGTCCTCGCCCTCACCGGGCGTCGTCACAACCGGGGTAGACGGCCCCGTCCGCAACGTCACCCATTCCACCACCGGGCCACCGGACGGCGACACCCCGACGTCGACAATTTGCCCAGCCCAGGTGGGTGCCACCGACACACTCGCGTCGCCGAGAAAGGGCGCCATCTGTTGGGTTTCGGCGTCTGACAAGCCGGCGCGCACCAAAACAGCGTCGATGTGGACGCGTTTGGCCAGGCCCGCGGCCCCGGCCACATGGTCGGCATGCTCGTGGCTGAACACCACCAGCGCCAGACGCTTGATGCCGAGGCTACCCAGGCATCGCTGAAGCGACGGCGGATCTGGCCCGGCGTCGATCAGCACACCCACGCCGTCCGTCACGTGGACGACCGCAGCATCGCCCTGCCCGACGTCGCAGAACACCACCGACCAACGGCCCGGCCAGCCTGGTGTGGGCACCGTCACCCCCACACAAACCGCCAGACCTGCCAACGTCAACAGGCTCGTCCAACGGCGCGCCAACACATATGGCACGAGACGGCTGATAAGCCAGCAGGTGGCAACCAGTAACGCCAACGCCAATGCGGCACTGCCCCACTGCGCGCTGCCCCAGGTGACCGTCGCCCCGGGCAGGGAGGCCCCGGCCCGCGCCGTCAGAATGATCGGTTGAACGCACCAGCCGGCCAGCCAACCGAAAGGTACAGCCGCCGAACCCAGCGGCGACAGCACACAAGCCAGCAAACCGAGCACGGTGACCGGGCCGACAAACGGCTCGGCCAACATGTTGGCGAACAATCCGACCAGCGACACTTGCCCGCTCAAAGCCGTGATCAGGGGTTGTGTGGCCAACTGGGCAGCCAGCGGGACGGCGACGGCCTGAGCCAATAGCAGGGGCGTCCAGCGCGTCATGACGCGTACCCAGGCGGGCGACCACCACAGAATCGCGGCTGTGGCTGCGGCCGACATGGCGAAACCCCAGGAATGTGACATCGCCGGCTGGGCCAGGCAGACTGCCGTCACAGCGACGCCCCAGTTTCTCAATCCGCGCCCTGGCGTCGAGCCGACCCCCGTTGCCGCCAGCGCCACCAGGCCCATCGCAGCGGCCCGCAAGACGGACGGCTCGCCCCGGCACAGCGTGACATAGGCGACCACCCCGAAAAGCGTGATGCCGCGCAGCCACCACCCACGAGCTCCGGCCAGACGGGCGGTAGCTATCAGAAACACCACCATCAGCGTCAAATTCGTGCCACTGACGGCATTGAGGTGGGTTAGCGAGGTAGCCTTGAAATCGTCCAGAAGTTCCGGCGTCAACCCCGATGTGTCGCCGACCACCAGCCCCGGCACCAGCCCTGCCTGATCGGGCGGCGAATGGGCCATCGCACTGCGCAAACCGTCACGAAGGGCGTTGACAGCGCGGCCGATCGCGCCGGGTTGGGAAACCACCGCCACGTCGCCCAACGCAGTCAGCCTCACCTCGGGGGCAAGGCCGGTGTCCGACCAACCCGCTTTGGCCTCGAACACCACACCCTGGCCGACGTCAAGTCTCGGCCCGTCAAGGCCCATCAACAGGCTGGCCGTCTGGCGCAGATTGTAGGCGCTGCCATGCCCGGTGACTTGCCGCACGGTGACCGCCACCGCCGTCCTTCCAGGCAACACACCGTGGGCTGCCCACACCTGTGGGTCGCCGGTTACCTGAGCCTGGACCTCAACCACCGAGCCGGCGTCGGCGAAGCCGGCCAACGGGGACGAGTCGGTCGTCCACTTGACCAGAGCGCCTGTCCCGCCGGCGGCCAAGACGCAGGCCGCACCCAGCGCCATTGCCAGACTGGCGTATCGCCAGGCCACCAGGGCGGCGCAGACAACGGCCACGCCCACACCCACCCAAGCCAAGCCGCCTGTGATGCCGCACCAGGCACCGGCCCACACCAGCATGGCCACCCACACCATGCGCGGATCGAATCGCTGCTCAGACCGTGACATAGGGCTCCAATTGCGCCATCGTCTTCGGCCCGATGCCGCTGAC
>Ga0123357_10013925_pt1 | contig 10470 bp, 6 predicted proteins | sample TergutEmb28metaG_FD_89873 | JGI IMG/M metagenome (GOLD analysis project Ga0123357, IMG submission 89873) | Embiratermes neotenicus P4 segment gut microbial communities from Petit-Saut dam, French Guiana - Emb289 P4 | ecosystem: Host-associated > Arthropoda: Insects > Digestive system > Gut ...
TCAAGCAAATTGCTCAAGATATATGAGGATGTTCCGACCCTGCCCGGCAACCATCCCGGCGTGATCTGTGTGTACGACTCAATTCTCAAAGAATCATCAAACTTGATTATCCCCTCGAATTGACCATACTGCATGTTCGCTTTGACATACACACGCTTACGAAAGAACAGCTTCTTCACCGACTCGTTAACTGCGTATTGATAGATCATGGAACCCGCTTGTTTTCAGTATGGCTAGTACTTCTTACAACTTCATATGCTATCAGGTCCCCAGAGCGAGTCGAGCGTCTGTTTAGAATGAGTAAAGAGAGTGGTGGGAGAACGCGGTCACAACCTATATGGCGCGTCTTGGTGTCGGAGCCAGATCGGACCTGTTCGCGGGGCTATCCCGCTGGGCGGGCTCTTGCGATTGCTGAATGGTCGCGGAGTGCCCAGGATCAGCCAATAGCCCGTCTCTGGCGCCGGTCTCCGGTGTTGCCGAAGCAACTGGCGTGAGGCCCAAAAGCGATGCATCCGGCCTGATTATCGCCTCCTCACCTGGTGGCGGCGGAGGAGGCGGTGGGGGTGGTGGCGGCGGCGGAGGCGCAGCCGTCGGGCTGGCCGACTGTGGCGCAGGGCCTGGCACTACTGGCTTCATCGGAAAGACGGACGGCGCGGGCTTCTTGCTGGCCTCGTAAGCTTTCGTCACTTCTGTGGTTGGCCCATCCATTTCCACGAGACCTTCGTTAATCCAGATGGCCCGCGAGCATGTTCCCCGGATAGAGCCCATGCTGTGAGACACTAGAAACACCGTGCCAGCTTCCTCGCGAATCTCGCGGATGCGCGCCTCACTTTTATCTCGAAAATCTTGATCGCCAACGGCAAGGGCCTCGTCAATGATCAGGATCTCTTGGTTCCTGGCGGCGGCAATCGAGAAGCGTAGCCTTGCTGACATACCCGATGAGTAGGTGCGCATCGGCAAATCAATAAACTCCCCGAGTTCAGAGAAGTCGACAATCTTCTGGAACTCCTGATTAGTCTGCTCACGACTCAAGCCGTTTGAGAGGCACCCGAGAACCACGTTCCAAGCCCCGCTAAGTTGAGGCATGAGCGCGGCGCCCACGCCGAGCAGATTCGGCTGCGAGGCGGCGTAGACGGTACCGGACGTCGGAGAGATGAAACCAGCTAGTGCACGCATTAAAGTACTTTTGCCGGACCCGTTGACACCAATAATGCCGATCGACTCGTTCTTGTGGGCGACCAACGAGACCCCGCGCACCGCATGCACGGTGTGTATACCTTTGCCGCCAACCTGTGTATGTAAAAGACCGCCGCGATCATCGCCCACACGACTACCTGCGGCAAAGACTTTGTAGTCGACGTGAAGGTTATCCACGATGACAACTGGCTCACTCCACGCCATAACGCTCCTCGGCAAACCAGAAGAAGAGAATACCAACCGCCGCGATGGCGAAGGACCAAATCGCGAAATTCTTCCAATAGTAATCCGGGTAGGGATTACCCATCAACACACCACGGGCGATACGAACCATTATGTAAAGAGGATGATAATCATAGATCCTCGTTACCAGCGGGTGATTCTTGAAAGTCGAATCCACATTGAAAAGCACACCCGCCGAGAAATACAAAATGCGGGAAATGAATGGCACCAGTGACCCGAAATCACGGACATGCACAGTGATGCGAGCAGCAATCATGGAAACCCCGGCACAGAATATAGCTAATAGTGCGATCAGGGGAAACATCAAGAGCCAGGTTAAACTTGCGTCGTGGCCGAGCGCCATCAAAATGAACGGCAATATCGCCAAGGGCGGGACAAAGGCCAAAAAATTCTGCATAAGGTGCGACAAAACAATTGTCAACCGCGGGAATGCCAACGATTGGACAAGCCCGCGGGAGTTGACCATACATCCAGCGCCATCAGAAAACGATGTCTGAAAAAACCGGAACATAATGGTGCCCGTTAATACGTAAGCAACATAGTCAGGCGGCCGTGAGGAACCCTGAATAACACCAAAAATAACACCGTAGATGGCCGCGTCAAGTAGCGGTTGGATTATGTACCAGACAATACCCAAGCGGTTCTCGGCCACGCCCGCCCGCAGACGGTAGGCAGCCATGGTCATGATGAAATCTCGTCGTCGCACCGTGTCCGACAAGTAGCGCCCCAGCGGTGGCCTGGTGCCCATGCGAGCCAAACCGTATTTCGCAGCCAACTCGGCCGCGGCCATCTGCGCCTCGTCGGCTTCAGAGGGCGGCTGGTGGGCTGGCATGGCGTGTGTCATCGGATTCTATGCTATCAAGGCTCAGGGTTTGGGCAGATCCTGCGACTACGCTACGCTTCGCGCAGGATGACGGAGGAGGGTGGCGGCGCTTGAATCACGGAGGGGGGCGGCGCTGGCATGACGGAGGAGGGAGGCGGCAGGATGACGGGGGCGGGTTTCGCGGCAGCAGCTTCGGTAAAGGAACGCGTGGTGGCCCACTTGGCGAAGAAGGCGTCGCGCTCGGGTGGCGCCCAATTGTGGGCGTCACCAACCATGAAACCGTTGCCACCTAGCCATTCGATGGGGCGCTCGACCAGCAAGTCGGCTTCGGCACCCAGCGCATGCTTCAAAAACTCGGCGCCACGCGGGCTGTTCACCAGAATCACACTCATGCCGGGTTGCATATCTGCCGCGGCGTCATGCTGCTCCAGGCCCCAAAAATCACCAATGGTGATATCTGCATAACGCGGCAGCGCCTGGTACTGACAGTTCGCACAGTGCAGTGAGCATAACTTGTGGGCGTGGAAGGCGGCCTGAAAGGCGTCCCCCTTGCGCGGCTGCAGCACCTGCGTGCCATCCGCCATTGTGACCTGCGATAGGTACGCATCGCTGTAACCAGACTCTTTGTGCCTGAATTCGAAACCCGCCACACCCTTCTGCCAGGTTTCACGCGCATACGCCCGAAACATCGCCGGCGCGGGCGCATCGCCGCACAGCAGGTCGACGGTCAACAATTTCTCTGCGTTACCCTTTAGGAACCCTCGCAAGCCTGCCACCTGGCACGGCAGCCCCGAAAACAGCACCTGCTGGCCATCGCGCAGCCGTTTGCGCACATCACGATAGACACCCGTCGTGTTCGACTGGCAATACTTCGACTTGTGCAGGCGCGGCAGGTCTGCCACGTCCGTCACCACCACATGGCCCACCGTCAAGCCGTCACCCCAGGCAGCGCCCGCCACAACGCCGCCATCCGCAAGGGTATTTTGCGCCAGTAGGCCGAAGATGCCCCCCGATGTGCTGGCCTGTAGCAGGGCTGCGTCATCCGTTTGGAATGAATAGCAAGCCGGCGGCTGCGTGGTTGGCTTGGCCGGCGGGGTGATCGCCGGGCACATGCGCACGCACAGCCCACAATCGGGGCACTTTTCGGAAATCAGTTGCGGGCGGAACAAACCGAATTTGTCGGTGCCGGCCTGAAGCGCATCGAACGGGCAGGCGTCCACGCAAGCCAGGCACCCCGTACACATCGGGTTCATCGCCAAAGTCGCCGGAACATAGGGGGTGCGCACCCCCCTGGCCCCGCGCCAACCGGCCTCACCGGCATGCTGCTTGGCCAAATGCTGCGCAATCACCGGCACAGTGGCAAGCCGCTGGGCGCTGTACGGCACATTCGGTTCTGCCACCGGCGCGGCCACGGGGCCCTCCAGTGCCGCCTTCAGCTCAGCGATGGATTCGGCGCCATGGCTTTGTAGCTCACGCATCACCGGTTCGTACTCGATCGTGGCCAGGCCCTTGCCTTCTAGGTCGGCAGGGCCACGCAACAGCCGATCAGCCAGCCCCAGCGGCCCCAACAATTGCTCGAAGCGGAACGGCGCCCGCCAAGCGTGCTTCAAAGCCCAGAAAGGCCGCTGGTAAACAATCGAAAGGCAGCAGCCGTGGAACGAATCGGTCACCACGAACCTGGCATGGCTGAAGCACCAGATGAACTCCTCAACGGTTGCCTGGTCAACTATCGTCACTTGTGGGTCGTCGCCCAAGCCAAGCTTCTTGCGATTATTTGCCGTCAATGTGTCCAGCTCGTCCAAGATCACCACCACGGGCAGGCCATTGTTTGCCGCAAGGTTTCGGATGTGTTGGCCATGGGCAGGCGTGGGGTCAAGCACATAGGCCAACAAAAACTCGTCGGGCACACCGGCAGGGCGTTGCGCCAAAGAATCAAACTGCGCCCTTTCGCACAAGAACACCGGGTCGGTAACCTGGTGCGCGGGAAGGTCGAATTCCTGCCGGCAGATCGCCTGCGATTCCGGGTCGCGCACCATCAGCGTGGCGAACCGGGCCAACTGAAAACGCACCGTACCGTGATAATCCAGCGGGCCATTGAAAGCCGGTGCGCCAAAGGAAGTGCCATAGGCAATGCGGCGCTTGGAATCATCCGTGAACGCCAGGTAGTACGACTCTTGGTATGGCCGGCTCAAGTCGTAATTCCACAGTTGATCCGAGCCCACCATGAACGCATCGCTAAGGGGGTTCAACTCGCGCATCCGCTCCACTGGCAAGCGCGGCGCGATCGCATAACCGTTGCGCTGGGCGAAACGGTACGGGTGCGAGCGCACCAACGAATCATCATCAAGGGCCGCGGATTCCAACGGGTTGTCCAGCATGATCACCGAATGGCCAAGTGACTGCAGAACCGAACGCAACGCGAAATACGTCAATTGGCTGCCATAATTACGGCCATACCACAAACCATATAGGGCAACATCAAAGCGCGGCGTCTGGCGACGGCCCTGGGCCCCGAAACTTGGCATCAATCCATCGTTCCATGCGTGATCGGCAGATGCAACAAGTCATCCCACGGCTCACGGTTTACCAGGTAACCCGACGCAAACCCGAAAGAATCCACCAGCGACTGCCAATGACGGTTCAGCCGCAAGTTCAACACCAAAGTCTGACGGAATTGCCGCAGGAATGTGCGGCGCGAACGCCGGTACCAGCAAACCCCAGAACCACCAGGCAACATCACCAAGCACGAATCCAAGGCGGCCAGCTTTGCCCACTGGTCATTCCAACCAATGTGCGGCGGATGCACCACATCTGTCGGCGCAGAAGAAACGCGGGTGGGGCGCAGATTTGTCAACGTCAAAAGCACCAACCGCAGCTTGGCGCGAACCGGCCGCGGAAGCGGCAAGGGGTGGCGCTGCTGCGGCGCCACGGCTGGGAAATCTGCAGCCGCGGGCCTGATATCGACGTCATCATAACCGTCCCGTAAGGCGCGAACATCGTCAAAACGGGAAGCCAACGTAGACCGAATGAACTCCGGGCCGCGCAACACATCAGCAACAGCCAAGTTGCGCAACTCCACCACCGAATACTGTTGGCTGAACAGATGCTTTACCGTGCCCGTCAAGGTGGCGCGTGCCGCCGTCGAACGAACAGCGCTAGGGTGCAGCAGGGCGGCAACCAGACGATTCCGGGCGTGGTAATAAGCCTGCCAATCCAACGCGTCCAGCTTCACCGTCCACGGAATATGCCAGATAGCCACACCGGGCAGCGTCACCGTCGGAAAGTCGTGCTCTTTCGCGCGCAAACCATATTCGGCATCGTCCCATTTGATGAAGATCGGCAGCGCATAACCAACCTCGTTGATGACACTAACCGGTATCAACTCCAGCCACCAACCGTTGTAGTCGACATCCAGACGCTTGTGAAGGGCAGGGCTTGAACGCAGCGGCCGCCTGGCAAAAACATGGGCGTTCTCTTCAGGCAGAATTGCCCCCCACCAAAAGCGCTCGCGATCAACCATCTCGCCCCAGGAATGCAGCTTGGTCGGCGTCAGAAGCGACATGAAATGACTGCCAACCAGCGTCGGCTTATTGCAGTGGTCGGCGAACTCAATCATTCGCAGAATTGCTTCCGCATCCACCTGGACGTCGTCGTCCATGATTATGTGGTAGTCGCTTAAGCCCTCGTCAACCGTCGCCATCATGCCACGCGTCGCACCACCAGAACCGCCCAGGTTCTGCTGACGCGTCACCGGCGCCAACTTCGCGCCACACGCCGCCTGAACCGCCGCGAAATCAGGCAGATCCTCAACATGCTGATCGCCGTGATCAATCACATGAATGCGGTCAATACGGCTGGCCACCACGTCGTCGGCAATCACCTGGCGCAACACGTCAAGCACGTCTTTCGGACGGTTCAACGTGGTGATGCCAATGCTCGCAGTGCCCCGCGGCGCCGCCGATTCAACCTGCCACGCGGCCTCGTCCAACGTCGCACCAGTGTTACCGGCCAACACGTCAAACCAAATCATTCCCCCCTCTGCGAAACCTGCCAGCGGAATGTCGAAATTGTGCTGCTGCGCGCTGCCGTCGAACGCCCACTCTGTCACCTGCGAGATGGCGCCCGCCGCATCCGAATTGTAAAGCTTCAATGTGCCGGCACCCGAAACCTCCACAGCCAGACGCACCACCTCACACGCCGTCCACGCCGCCCAAAAACTGGCCGGAAACGCATTGAAATACGTGCCGAACGACACCTCGTGGTTGGGTTGAATCCAGTAGCTGCGACGCGAAAGAACACCCTTCGGGTCGGCCGGTTCGGCAACGGGGGGCGTCAACGGGCCTTCCACGTACAGGCAAAGGTCGTCACGCGGCGATTGATAAGGCAAAACAATGCGAACAACACTGCGCCACTGGGGCGGTGCCTGTTCGTCAAGGCCGGGCATCAACAATCGAACCTTCCTGGCCTGTGCCGAAACTTGAAGCCTGCGATTCCGCGTACTCACGCGCAGAACAACGGGTGTAGAAGCCGCCAAAAACAGCACCACCGGCGTGAGGGTGTTCCACACAGAACCACCGGTTGCACCACACGCAGCACGACCAATACACAGCCATCACTGCTTGATAACCGCAACAACTACGGCATAAAGTATAACTACGAGAAGGCGGAAAAGCCTAGACCAGGGGCCGATGAAAAGGCTTGGCCCGCGACTCGGAGGCAAACTTATGACAGAGACACCTGGATTGAACCCGCCACCCCGGCCCCGGCGAATATTAGACGAAAACATTTTCGACACAGGCCCGATGGCGCCAATCACAGAGTCGATTCCAGCCGTGCAAGAGCCCATTTTGGCGCCCCCGCTGGCTGTGCCGCCTACCCCACCGGTTGTGCCACCACCGCCAGCCCCGCCGTTCGTATCACCCGCCGGTGTTGAGGTGCCCATGTGGGCATTGATCCCCATGCCCGAGGAACCCGCGCCGGCGCCCACGCCCGAGCCGGCTGAGCCCGCTGTTTTGCCGCCACCGCCACCACCCCCGCCTGAACCTGAAGTTGAGACTGAGGCAGTTCCTGCGACTCCGGTTCCCTCCGCGCAGGTGCCCGAGCCCGTAGCGGCGCCCGCGCCCGAGCCCGAGGTTGTCGCAGCCCCCGCGCCGGCACCCGCGCCGGCGCCTGCACCAGCACCCGTCGCTGAAGTGGCACCGGCCCCCGCACCGGAGCCTGTTGTGGTGCCTGAGCCCGCTGCCGCGCCAACACCGGCCCCTGCGCCCGCGCCAGTTCCTGAGCCGGCCCCCGTGCAGGATGACTCAGGTTGGGGCGCTACCCCGCCGCCACCGCCACCACCACCCCCGGATGATGAGCCCGAGCCCGCGCCCGTCGCGGCGCCCGCGGCAGATCCTGCGACTCCGCTTCGCTCCGCGCAGGATGACGGAAGTGTAGGCGTTGCCGCGGCGGCGCCCGTCCCGACGCCCGCGCCGTCCGACGCGGCTGGCGTGGTTCCCGACGCGGCCGATGACGCCGCCTTCGACGACTGGTTCGACCCTGCCCCCCGCATCGGCGCCACAATCTCAGCCGAACGGGACGAGCCGCCCACCCGCGTCCGCAGCATCGTCGCGTTCGCCGTCGTCGGCCTGATGGTCGCCAGCCTGGTGTGGATGGCCATCGTGCTGGCACACATGAATGTGCTTTCCACAAAGCTGTTCGGGCTAACCGTGGGCCTGGACGCGGCGTTGATCGCCGGCCTGGCGGCCCTTATGCTGACGTCACGCATCGCCGCCCGGCAAACCCGCTACGTCGTCGCCATCATGGTTGCCGTGCTGCTTATCGTCACCAACTCCATCGTCGCCATGGTTGGCCAGGGCTACAACCGAACGATCAACACCATCAATCAGCCGCTGTCCAACGCCATCCAGTACGACATCGTCGGCCTGAAAACCGGCCCCACGTCACCCAGTGGCCTCTCCGGCACCCTGATGGGCTGGGACAGCACCGACCCCAACAACGACGCCGTCAAAGCCCAGGTCACCAGCCTGGTCGCCAGCGTCACCATGGCCGACATGCCCGACTGGTCCACCGCCCTGAACGACATGATCAGCGGCCAATACCCCAGCGTCGTCCTGCAGGACGCCCAGTTCCAGACCTTCAGCGACGCCGACCCCACCGACTTCGCCAACGTCGTGGTGATTTCAACCTTCGAGGTGCAAGGCGCCGCCAACCCCGGCGGCACATTCACCCCGCCACCGCCACCGGCCGGCAGCGACCAGCCGTTCATCGTGTACATCAGCGGCATCGACACATCGGGCGCCGTCACCAACCTGTCGCGCAGCGACGTCAACCAGTTGATGATCGTCAACCCCAAGACGGGCAAGGTGCTGCTGGTAAACACACCCCGCGACTTCTACGTCACCCTGGCCAACAAGCCCAACTGCAACCTGCCCGACAAACTGACCCACGCCGGCGTCTACGGCATCGGCGTTTCCGTCGCCACCATGAACGCCCTGTACGGCATAAACATCAACTACTATGTGCGGCTGAACTTCTCGTCCCTGGTGACGGTGGTGGACGCCCTGGGCGGCATCGACGTCAACTCGCAATGGGCCTTCACGGCGTCACAAGGCGCCTGCCAAGGGCTGCCCGCCTGCCCCAGTTTCACGAAGGGCATCAACCACCTGGACGGCGCCCACGCCCTGGCGTTCTCGCGCGAACGCGACAATGTGCCCGGCGGCGACCGCGGACGCGGCACCGACCAGCAGGCCGTCATCACCGCTATTTTGGCCAAGGCCACCCAACCCAGCACGCTGCTGAACTATTCGGCCATCGTGTCGGCAATCTCGGGGTCAATCCAAACCTCCATGACGCCCGACCAGATCTCGGCCCAAATCAAGCGGCAGATCTCAACCGGCACCAAGTGGAACGTCCAGTCGGTCAGCGTAACCGGCGCCGACGGCTCCGACTACACCTGCAGCTACCCGCACCAAAAGCTGTACGTCATGATCCCCGACCAGTCGACGGTGAACACCGCCAAACAAGACATCCAGAACGTGCTGAACGGCAACTGACGCCGGGCGGGACCCCCTACCCGTCACGCTGCCGAAGTGAAACGTAGCCGCCGTAACTGCATTAACCTTGAGGCATGAACTATCCGCTGTTCGGGCCGGGGCGCCATCTGCTTTCTGTTTCGCAATTCGATCGGGCCGGTCTTCGGGCGTTGTTCGACCTGACTGACGCCGTCCGCCCCTTGGCGCTGCGTCAAGGCGTCTGCACTGTTTTGGACGGCGCCATGCTGGGCAGCCTGTTCTTCGAACCGTCGACGCGCACCCGGCTGAGCTTCGAGTCGGCGTTCCTGCGTCTGGGCGGCGAGGTGACCACCACCACCGGGTTCACGTTTTCGTCCATGGCCAAGGGCGAATCCATCGCCGACACCGCCCGCGTTGTCTCGGGATATTCGGACGTGCTGGTGGTGCGTCACCCCGACGAGGGCTCGGTGGCGCAATTCGCCGCGGCGTCCGTCGTCCCCGTCATCAACGCTGGCGATGGCGCCGGTGAACACCCTAGTCAGGCGCTGTTGGACGTCTACACGTTGGAGCGCGAGCTGGCCGCCCGGGGCAGCGGCAGCGACGAGGTGACGCTGGCGATTCTCGGCGACCTGAAGTACGGGCGCACCGTCCATTCGCTGATCCGGCTGATGGGGTTGCGGTGGGGTTGCACGTTCCGGCTGTTCGCGCCAACTGGGCTGGAACTGCCTGACGAGCTTGTCGCCGAGGCCATTGAACACGGGCACCGCGTCCTCGTCTGCGACTCGGTCGTCGAGGCCGTGACGGGCGCGGACGCCGTCTACGCGACGCGCGTGCAGCGCGAACGCCTGCCTGAGGGCATGGACGGCCCGGCCGCCGGCGACCTGCTGAACAAGGCGATGCTGAAGAAGGCCCACAACCTCGACATCGTCATCATGCACCCGCTGCCGCGCGACTCGCGGCCCGGATCGTTCGACCTCAGCCCTGACGTGGACGACCTGCCCGGTCTGGCGATCTTCCACCAGACGGACAACGGCCTGGCCGTCCGCATGGCGATCTTCCTGACGGCCTTGGGCGTGGACGCCGACCAGGTGCGCCTGACGGTGAAACAGCGCCCCTGGCGCGCCGACCTGCATTGGGAGGACGCGAAATGACGCTGGACGAATACCAGGCCGCCATCGTCGGCTTCGACACCAA
>Ga0123357_10013926_pt1 | contig 10470 bp, 7 predicted proteins | sample TergutEmb28metaG_FD_89873 | JGI IMG/M metagenome (GOLD analysis project Ga0123357, IMG submission 89873) | Embiratermes neotenicus P4 segment gut microbial communities from Petit-Saut dam, French Guiana - Emb289 P4 | ecosystem: Host-associated > Arthropoda: Insects > Digestive system > Gut ...
CTATCTATCTATCTGTCTATCTGTCTATCTGTCTATCTGTCTGTCTGTCTGTCTGTCTGTCCGTCCGTCCGTCCGTCCGTCCGTCCGTCCGTCCGTCCGTCCGTCCGTCTGTCCGTCCGTCTGTCTGTCTGTCTGTCTGTCTATCTATCTGTCTGTCTATCTGTCTATCTGTCTGTCTGTCTCTCTGTCTGTCTGTCTGTCTGTCTGTCCGTCCTTCCGTCCGTCCGTCTGTCTGTCTGTCCGTCCATCTATTGATCCATCCACCCACCAACCCATCCAACCATCCATCCGTCTGTCTGTCTCTGTCTGCCCGCCCGCTCGCCCACACGCCCGCCCGTCCGTCCGTCTGTCTGTACGTCCGTCTGTCTGTACGACCGTCTGTCTGCACGTCCGTCTGTCTGACGTCCGTCCGTCTGTCTGTCCGTCCGTTTGTTTGTCTGTCGATCTGTCTCCGTCCGCCCGTCCTTCTGTCTGTCCGTCCATCCGTCCGTCCTTCTGTCCGTCTGTCTGTGCGTCCGTCCGCCCCTACTCCGCGTCGTTGCAGTTTTACACATTGAGCAGTCGGAAGAGTGCCTGCGATGGTCAAGTCTTAATTCCGCCACACATCGGAACTGAACAAATGTTGACGTTGATTAATTTAAAAATCTTACTTCTGGACTGAGGCTATGCCGCTGAGCTATACTGCAACTAGACTTTTCCCCGGTAGCTGAACGAAAATCCTGATTTTTCCAATGTGTAAAAGTAATTACTATCGGTGATTTCGTTGGTGTGTAAGGAAAACCGACTAAGCCCAACAAAAAGTCGCGATAAGAATGAGTATGACAGTTCGATCAATGATTTAATGGTAATAATTTATTTATTTCAATTATAAAAATCATTTTGTAACAGATATCCTTTACAAATGTAACTACAATAAGTACATAGTATCGCAATTTGGACTTACTGGGTTTTCCTTGTACCCCCACGACTTAAATATCACCGAATTCTATTCTCATTTTGGCTTGGCACGTCTTGGAACTGAACTTCGGAATTCCGGTCAAACTCCTGTTAACCCTATTTCCAAATGAGATGTTCGTATCACCATTAGAAGTTGCAGGTGACACTTCATTACTCGAACTGACAACAAGTGCAATATGTGCAATATGTGCAATATGCTCTACTGCAATGGGCGCGGATTGCAAAGTATTTCACAGCAGTCTGTTTTTAATTAAGGAATTCGTTTACGAAACTGAGGTACGCTTTAAAGCCCTCTGTAGTTGCTAAGTGACTTGCACTACTGCTTTGTACTTTAGGATCCTACACAGGATTTCGTTCTTCGGATATACTGTCCTGGCAGATTTTATTCTCAACTTCTGGAAAATTTTGTCTCTATTAAAATATTATTGTAACATAAAATTATGGTATCGTGCTTACAAATATATTATATTTATTTGCTAGTATGTTACGTTGACAGCGACACAAAGCAGGTAACATGTTGCGATCCCTGTACAGGCGAAACATGCCCTGAGTGTCCCAGGAGGTGGAGAATCCCAGATTTCCAGACAATCGGCACATGACTGTGGTAAGGTGGTCGCCATTACCCCACAGGAGACATCTTTGGTATTCATTTCTCTTAGAGCCTGAGTAGACCCCCGGGGGCATAGTGCGGCCGGAAGGATTAAGTCAATGAAAAATTCCAATGAACCCATCGGGAATCGAACCTGCGACCTTCCGACTTGTAACTCATTGCTTCAACGAACTGTACCACCACGATCTGCTAATAATTATAGAGGCCTTTACAGTTCGGGTCATGGCTATTTAATTATGGTATAGTAAGAATGAGATGTGCTGTGCATGTGGCGCTTATGGGTGAGGAGAGGGGGGTGTATAGGGTCTTGGTGGGGAAACCGGAGGGAAAGAGACCACTGAGGAGACCTAGGCGTAGATGAGTGGATAATATTAGGATGGATCTCCAGGAGGTGGAATGTGGGTATATGGCCTGGATTGGGCTGGCCCAGGATAGAGACAGGTGGCGGAGGCTTGTAAGTGCGGTAATGTACTTTCGGGTTCCGTGAAATGCGGGGAATTCCTTGACTAGCTGCAAACCAGTTAGCTTCTCAAGCAGAACTCTGCACCATGGAGTAAGTAAGTAAGTAAGTAAGTATAGTATTTATTATCAGGCCAGGGCCCAAAACAGACTGTAGCCCCACAGATGAAATGGTTTGATTTAATATCCTAGTTTACTTTCTTAAAATATTAGTGTAGTGCTTGAAAATTCCGGTATAATATACAAACATTCTGTAGACGTCATTAAATAAAGTGAAAGACGTGAATATAAGTTTGACGTTTCCTTTTTGGTACTACATGCAGTCTTCTTAGTTTGAAGTAAGTATTGCTGACGTCTTTCAAGTCGGAATGGGAAGATTAGGCACCAAGATATCACGTGACACTAGTCTACGGAGATGTGAACTGTAATTGGTGAAAGGGCTTATTCGAATCTAATAAGCTAAAACGGAAACGAAGCCAGGAGTACTGAGTAACGATCTCTAGCGACGTGTCCCTTCCCTCTTCCCACGAAATTACTGCGTCTTTCCAAAAAGCAGTATTAAAGCTTTCCCATTCTCTGCATTTTATTTCGTACTTTTTAAACAGATAAACAAAAAGTATCTAACATATGGAATAATGCTGTTAGAAATTCTCGCACCGTTGCGTTTTGACCCATCTTTTCTTCCTGAAAATTACTGTCAGCAACGAATTGTCATGTGTGTCTGCTTTTATACTTCCAGCTCTATCTCTCTCTCTCTTTCTTTCTCTCAACTTCAGCCTACTTTAATTTTATAGACCTTATTATATTGCAGCTCAGAGCTAATACCACTCTCACGCTTGGCTTAGCATCATACTGCAAGGCTGTTAATAGGTTTTCCTTGCATCGTTTGCTACCAAATAAGAAGAATGAAATAAGGGCGTTCCTGGGGACAGGTCTTGAGAAAGAACACGACAAATACAATGTAAGGAAAAAGAAAAAATAATAGCAGAGGGAGAGAGGAATACTGAAGAAGAGAGAGCATTATGAAGAAATCATGTTGGGTTACCATGGTTACGACAGAATTTTCTTCCACACCCCCTCTTACCCTTTTCCTGGCCTTTTCTTTATTATTGCCTCAGATGAAGGGGGTATTTGGGGGAGTGGTTTCATTTCTGTCTTGGCTGCCATATTGAGTTTATTCGAAATACAATGTATGAAAGTAAGGATATGTATTTTGGCTTCATGTGGACCGATGTTATTCTTATAAGGTAGCTCAGATCTATTATGAATGAATTTTGGTTATTGTAATTTTGCGGACAAACCACTTGGAAGACCCAGATGAACGTGGTAGGGTAATATCAAACGGATCTTTGGGATGGGGTGGGGCATGGACTGGATTGATGTAGCTCAGGACAGGGACAGGTGGCTAGCCCTCTTAAGTGCGGTAATGAACGTCTGGGCTCCATAAAATGCGGGAAATTTCGAGACCAGTTGAGGATCTGTTGGCTTCTCAAGAAGGATTCTGCTGAATGCAGTTAGACGTAACAGGAAAAAACTGAGGTTCAGTGCAGTTCTGTATGTCTCGCTCCTTTAGAGACACACTGTAAATAATAATGTAACATTAAAATTTTATTTTTAAATTTAGTTATCAACTCGCTTTCCTAAATTAAAATTTTTAACGTAAATAATTCGGTTACTGTTCTGATCGCGTAGTGTTTGTGTACATAATAACGATAAGTTTAAATATTAAACTCAAGCTTGGGACTTATTGTTAACCAACCGCAATTAACAACAATGACTCCGTAATACGTCATAAAATGACAAAATTCTTTATTATTGCAATAGGTAAAGGTAAAACAGTCCCGTTACAGGCCTGGAGTGGCCCAGAGGGTTCCAGGAAGTTAAGGTTCCCAGATTTCATGACAACGGCACAGGATGGTGGTAAGGTTGTCAGCCTTACGGACCGGCCGCTTTTACCCCCAGGAAATGCTCCTGGTACTCATTTCTGCTAGAGGCTGAGTCGACCCCAGGGCCATAGTGCGATCGGAAGGATTTTATGGCAATGAAAAACCACTGACACCAGCTGGGATCGAACCAGCGACCTTCCGATTTGTAGCACAGCACCTTAACCACTGTGCTACCGAATTATTGCAATAGAAACGCTATAAAATATCTATACGTTCGGTGACGAGAGCCATCTTGATCAACACAGCCTGCAGTATTGTAAGTACCGCAGACATTTGTAAGGAAACCTTAACTGCAAACGTTCATGTGGATAAAACATACAATGAGAATACCGGAGGTGTAATAGCATAAATTAATGGTAATTGTGAACATGGGTGAGTAATAATGTTTGTGATTTACTACAGTGTGTGAGATGAACCCTTGTATTCGTGTGTAGCGGGGTGAACTGATAAAAAGTTGTAATAACTATCATAAAAATGGCTGAAAACATTTTATTATTAAACGTGCCCATCTTTATACATTGATGTCTTGATTTGTCCATTCAATTCAATAATAATAAATAGTAATCCGTCATCATCATCGTCGTCGTCGTCGTCGTTGTCATCGGCTCTACAGCCCTGGGTAGACCTTGGCCTCCTCTAGCAAATGTCGCCAGCGACTTCCATACTGGACAGCCGCCCGCCAATTTCTACAACCTAGTTTCCTTGCGTCTTTCTCTACCCCGTCAATCCATCTTGATTTCGGTCGGCCACGTCCTCGTTGACCTCCAGGGTTTGTCCACAATATCGTTTTAGGTAAAATAGACATCCAGTCTCCCAGTTCTGTTTATTAACAAACTAGTTTTCAAATATGCAGTGATACACAAGCCAAGCAAAATGGCTGAGATAGTGAACTGTCCTACGTTAATGATTAATAAACATTGTTTAACTTTAATAAAATGTAAATCTATATAACCACAGCACTAAATCCGCCGAAATCATGGGATACTTGCTACTAGCTTTCTAAAGACACGTACCATTAAATTATACTGAACAGGAAGTTGTGAAAAGGGAAATATTTTGTCCAGCTACGAGAAGAAACCGTGATTTCGACAGAAGCCGTTTTGAATATAGGAAAGAAAGCTAGGCCGAAACTTCTTATGAATTAAAAATTCAAACTTTGCCCCCCACACAGCATCCAATGGTTTCCCGACAAAGACCATTAATTGATAAACTACAGGGAAATATTTTCCGTTTGTTTTGAGAATCATACAAAATGCGTGAATATAATCTGTGGGAAATATTTTTAATTTTCTAACTCTATGTTCCAGTCCGCTCAAACAACAGCATTTAATGTACAGGTATGCAGCTTTATGTACGTTCACGCTAGGCATTACGGCAAAATAACACTCAAATTATTTACACTGCGTTGCTTGTTTAAATACTTGCCAATATTCTATTCAGTTTGTGGACCACTCTAAAGCGGGTAAATATTAAAATATTAAAGCGGCAAATAAGGAACTTTAATGTGATCGCAAGTGTCTTAATGTATTGAATATGTGTGACTGTTCTGTGGTTTGTAAATTCCCATTATTCTTTTACTCTAAACATCTCGTTTTGATAATAAGCGAAGTATACTGAAGTATTCCGTCAGGCACAAAGAAAATTTTTTTTAATCAGAGATTTAGCGTACTTTGCGACACGTTTCGACCAACTTGGCCATCTTCAGGGAACACACAATACATATTGCTAGATCTTCGTCACTAGACCACAGTAAATTCACTAATATACAAATTTCCAAGGATTGTACAAAAGTCAGTAAGTATCTCCACACACACATTACATAATTATTTTTAACGTATTTCTCTATCTCCAAATTATACATTCTATCTTTTACTCTCAGTTTCCATATTCACCACATAAGAAGCGTATAACCTGCAAAGTACGTATCTGAAAATATATTCTACAACAATAATTCCTTAATTCAGTACAGAGTCAAGTGAAGTTACGCCCACTAGTCTGCCCTACAAAATTTAAAAGAAATTAATGTTATACACCACTTTAAATAATATAACCCTAGACTGACGAAGATAGAACTGCAAATAGCTACCGTACCTCCAAATTCAAGATTTATTTCTATATCATAACCTAACATATTACTGCTATTTTATTGACGAATTAGATCTCATTTCATCTTGTAGTTCTTTATGCTGATAATTTTCTCCCAAGTATTTCATACATACTGTGAATGGCCTGAAGATGGTCAAGTTGGCCGAAAAATGTCGTAGAGTACAAAATATTTATAATAGTAAAAAGTTTTGTGACTGACGGATTACTTCAATTGTACTGTACTTCATATTATTCTGCTGGTATTGTCGTTTTTGTGGATTTTAGGTGACACATATATAGTAAATTTTCCTACGGATTAAGACTTATATCCCCCACATAAATTTCCTAGAAATATGTGGGCCTATGTTATGCTTATTAACTTGCTGTAGCACTGTACCAAATATAGCTCTGGTTTTGCTAGTCAGGAAGGTGAAATATATATCAAATATCCGAGTATATCGTCAGAACTTTTAAAAGTGTTAGTTGTGGCTTCTTGTGTAACGCAAATGATGTCCCTGTAGAAATTCTGTTCGATCCAAACACTTCAGCCCCTCATTTGCAATTGCTGTGTGACTTGTGTAGTCAGAATTCTGATCGTTTAAGTTTCCTTTGTCCTAAGAGTTGCTTAGCTGGACTACTTATCGAAACTCCGTAACGAGAAATCTGGGTGCTTGAAGAAGGTGAACTTGGTGGCCATGGGATTCGTGCTGCACGAATAATGCATTTTCTGGGGTATTATGATTGAAGAAATTTTTATAGCTAAAATGCACTGAAGTCGACACAAGTGTACTGCACACAGTAACTATGATTTGCACATGCGCAGTTGAGTAAGTTACACAGAATATTTTTGTAGAGTGTTTATAAATAGGATGTACTTGTCCATTGCAATATTTAAACTAACGTTTTCAATTTAACTGATCTTCTCTTTTCACATTAATGTAGGATTTGTTATGCTGCAAGCTGGATAAGTATTATGTTCTTCATGTTTGCACCGTGCATCAATGATAACTAAACATTTTATTATCCAACTAATGCACAGTATATAATATGTAGATACAATTAAAATTATAAAATATTTAAAAGTGCTCCAACATGTTTCGGATCACAGGGGATTCATCAACAGGGAGTCTTACACAGTGCTTGGCTAAAAAGTGCAAGAATAATTCTATCGTGTCCGTTGACATGGACAAGATCGGTGTTATGGCAGCATATTCTGACCGGTTGTGCGTGTGTGTAGTTTACTGTATATGACGGCCGTCATATACGTACAGTCCATGTCAACGGACACGATAGAATCATTTTTGTAATTTTTAGCCAAACACTGTACAAAACTACCTGATGATGGATCCTCTGTGATCCGAAACATGTTGGAACACTTTTAAATATTTTATAATTTTAATTGTATCTACATATTATATATTGTGCATTAGTTGGATAATAAAGTGTTTAAGTATTACATTATTTTGTGTCGTAAAGACTTCTGACACCGAAACCTTTGAGTGATGGAATGAATATGCACTCTGAATAGAGATGGACGTTGGAAGAACTGTTTGTGGCTCGGTATAAGTTATGCTGCAAGCCCTAAGAAAAACTACGGGAGTCTCAATTAGAGTGGCCGATCCATTGCTGGATTACTTACCGTCCTAGGCCTACATCTGGACTTGCCCTCTACGTTTTTTAAAGTTAAGGTGTTAAACTTGCCCTTCTGCATGCCTTGACGTTATAGGGGGAAGCTGAAGCAAAAGTCCACCCTCTGTTAACCTCAACACTAGATTAAGCTGAGTGGCCAGTTTCACGCCCCGGTAGTTTCACCAGGAGGTACAAAGCCGCCGGTACCAATTAAGTAGGGGGCTGGGTTTGTCACAGTCGGCTTAGACGCTTTTCGAGAGGAGACAAACTTCTTACACCTGCTGGGATTCGAACCACAATTCTTCACTCGCCTGTCCCTTATCCTAATTATTATACTGACTACGTCATCCTGGCATTAATAATGTGGTGCATCAGAGCACTGTAACGAACCACTTTAGGCAGCAGTGTTAATTACGGGAGGAGAACAAAGGAGTAGGTACTTAACGTAATGCAGATCGTTCACCAATTTAAATAGCAGCTTGAACTTCCTTTGTTTATGGACTTAGTGTGGCTGCAGTAGCATGCCTAGTATGCGTGCGTACGCGGGCGTGTGTTTATGTGTTTGTGTGGGTCTACACAGACACAGGCGCGCTGGCATAAAACTCATTGAAATTTTGACGAGAAATGTTTGTCATTATCAACATTGTTATTTGTTTTGTATTCACGTACATCTTTTTTTGCATATAAAATTAGTAATTTTTAAATTTCCTAGCCTTAGTACCGCGAAATACTGTATCCATCGCCCTCTCCATCTAAAGACGCAAATACGAGAAGACGTTATGGCATTGGTATAGAGAAACTAGGACGATAGATTCTTAAATAAAACCAACTACTTACTTACTTACTTACTTACATACTACATGGTGCAGAGTCCTTCTTGACAAGCTAACTAGTTTGCAGCTAGTCAAGAAATTCCCCGCATTTTAGGGAACCCGAAGGTTCATTACCGCACTCACAAGCGTCCGCCACCTGTCTCTATCCTGGGGCAGCCCAATCCAGTCCATATACCCACATCCCACCTCCTGGAGATCCATCCTGATATTATTCACCCATCTACGCCTAGGTCTCCCCAGTGGTCTCCTTCCCTCCGGTTTCCCCACCAAGACCCTATACACGCCCTCTCCTCACCCATATGCGCCACACGCCCAGCCCATCTCATTCTTCTCGATTTTATCACCCGCACAATATTGGGTGAGGAGTACAAATCATTCAGCCCCTCTTTATGCAATCTCCTCCATTCCCTCGTTACCTCGTCCCTCCTAGGTCCAAATATTCTGCTCAACACCATGTTCTCAAACACCCTCAGCTTACTTTCCTCCCGCCGTGTCAACGACCAAGTTTCACACCCATAGAAAACAAAAGGCAAAATTATAGTTCTGTATATCTTGATCTTTAAATTTTTTGATAACAACCTGGAAGACAAAAGATTCTGCACCGAATGATAGCAAGCATTTCCTGACCTCAATCTGCTCAACTAGGTGCACTAATTTCTCAAATTTATTTTTGGAAAAAAACTCTACATGTTTCGGACAGTTCCTCTGTCCATCATCAGGAGTCTTGCACTGTACACACAATAATGGTATATGTCATACAGGTTTGTGAGCAATCTGTCAGCAAACCTGTATGACACATATCATTGTTGTGTGCACGGTGAAAGACTCCTGATGATGGAAAGAGGAACTGTCCGAAACATGTAGAGTTTTATTCCAAAAATAAATTCGAGTAATTAGTGCATCTAATTGGTTTTATTATAAGACTTTATCACGACGCACGGTCACCTGAACGTCAAATAGGACGGCAGATATTGTCTCTCATCTCCTTACGGAATACCCAGAATTGTGAATGTTGCAAAATTTGAAAGGATTATTTTGCGCGTAAGTAACTTAGCACTGCTCATTCTGCTACACAACCTTGATGGGGAGGAAAAAGCTGAGAAAATAAAAAGCGAAGAGTAAGAAAAAATAGAAGAAGAAAATCAGGAGACAGACAATAGTAATGTGAATAGGTTACATCTCGTCCACATTGTAGCGGTCAAGTCAAGTTACTTCTGATTTCTTAGGTTTGAATCGACTCGGTTTGTACGTACCTGTACAAACGTATTCATTCTTTCTCCCGTACGGATTCACTCCATGGCACTTACGTCACTTCTGCCGTTACGCTCGATGTGGTATTATGAATATTTAAGCTGCTGGCCCTTCCTGTCAGCTGGCTCGTATCGCGTATGCATGATCCAACTCCCATTTGATTACACTGATTTATTTTTCATACCTAATCCCGAGTGTGCAGTGTGCTGGGTCACATAATATTGGTCCTTTTATATTTTAATGTCGTCAGCCGTTTCGGTGTTGTGTATGACTGTCCTGCGGTCATATTTTACAAGACACTTTACATTGCAAACAAGCCTATATCAGATAACGATTTTTGTTTAAAATGAGGACATCTTCTCTCACCAATAGTTAGAAATGCCGGTAACGTTTGGTTAGCAGTCAAATCCACATTTTGATACTTGCATAGCTGCTGGTGAAGAGTCCACCGCTGGTAAGTTGAGAGCTTCTGATGGTTTAAGGATAAAATAAAAATTTAAAGCAATACCTGGAGAGGTCCTGAGGGTTCCAGGAGGTCGAGTCTCCCAGATTTCATGACAATAGGCATAAGAAGATGGTAAGGTTGTGAGGCCCACGCACCGGACGCATTTATCCCCCCCCCCCCCCCCCCCCCCCCCAATTCTTTTATCTTTTTCTTTTTTTTCCTGTTACCTTCCTCTACCACCCTTTCGTTGTAGGA
>Ga0123357_10013927_pt1 | contig 10470 bp, 7 predicted proteins | sample TergutEmb28metaG_FD_89873 | JGI IMG/M metagenome (GOLD analysis project Ga0123357, IMG submission 89873) | Embiratermes neotenicus P4 segment gut microbial communities from Petit-Saut dam, French Guiana - Emb289 P4 | ecosystem: Host-associated > Arthropoda: Insects > Digestive system > Gut ...
AATTTTTTAAAAGGTCTTTAAAATTTGGTAGGGTTTTTCTGCCCCTACAGGATATTTACCCTACTGTTATTTTGTTTTTTAAACCCCCCCCCCAAAAAAAAAAAAAAAAAAATTAACCTCGAAAGATTGACTTTTGTGCTGCTTTCTACAGCACTTCAATTAGAGAGCGTCTTCCAAACCACTAATACAATTGAAACAGTGACTATCAGGTTAAAAAAAAAAAGTTAACCAACCCTCACGCTGGAACAGAGAGAATAAATACTTCCAGTTTTTTGATACAGCACTCTAAATGCATCATGAAAATCGAATGTATTCCACAGTTGGTGTTAATACGCGATTCCACAGATGACTCCATTATCGTGTCGCACCAAGAAATTCAGTAGGTTGACCGTAAACTTGGCGCTGTAACTGAACTGAAACTATAACTGCTGAGTTCCTTTTCTGGTTAATATAGTTAGATCTATTCAAAGGTGATAACGACGCAAGGCCACAATGATCTAACTAACGCCACGGAACACTGTTCTTTTTGAGAAGTCAACAATGCCTCAGCCAGCCGAAAAAAATCCCCGAATTTTGTGGGATTCGAAGATCCAGAACCATGTAGACAAGTATCCGGCTTATGTCACTTGTCACAACCAGATTAATCGAACCTACGCCCTATAACCGCACCTCTGTAAGATAAATCTTAATATTATCTTCTCATATGCTCAGAGGATTACAATGTGACCTCTTACAGGTTTATGCACCGAAAGTATCGCTGCATTGCTATTCTATACTCTCCCACATGCGTCCTGCAAGTCTCACCCATCCCACCGTCCTTTATGTGAAAATCCGAATATTACGAAATACAAATCCCGAAGCTCCTCACTGTACAGTTTCCTCCAGTCCCCTGTTACCTCATCCCTCTTAGGCCCAAATATCTTCCTTAGCACCCTATTCTCGAACACCATCAGTCTGTGTTCTTCCGCCAACGTCAAACGCCAAGTTTCACACCCATATAAAACAACAGAAAAAATCAAAGTTCTAAACATTTTAATCTCTAAACATGAAGACAACAGAGTCTGGACCGAGCGGTCACAGGTTTCCCCCCAATTTAAGTTCCTCCTAATTTCCTTCGTGCATGCTATTCCCATTTGTAAGCGTCATTCCCAAACAACTGAACTTGTCCACTTTTTCAAAGGACTTATGCTGCATTCTGTTGATCAGACATGAAAATAAACTTCGTTTTACTTCTGGAGTCGAAATTACGGACCAACATCCTGTGCGGCGAAGGGACATAATTGTACAAACAACGAATCCAAAACGAGCGTTTCTTAAATCTGCAAGATTAATCGAGAAAAACACTTCGAATTTACTCACTAAGAGTGTAACATTTTTGCAAGTGTACTCGTATTTCTACTTAACAGTTTTACAGCATGCGAAGTTTCATACGTTAGCATGTCGATCAAACAGGATAGCACATAGAACATCTGATTAACTGTACGGTTAGTTGAAAAAGGGAACTTATATGCTTGTCAACCAATGGAATTAGGTCTTTTTCAAAGTAACCGATTCAACCGTGGTCATATTTCAACTACGTGATAAAGATCTACCACAATTCTTTACAAAAACGACAGGTTACAGTGCTGCACCGACAATTTGGTCATAACGTTAGACTTATAGTGGGAGGCTGCTGGATGAATATGTCTACCCTGGCCACCGGCACACATCATCAGATAACCAATGCTCGATTGCAATATTTCAAAGACTGGCTACATTCCAGAGCTCCCACTCTTCAAGCGCTTATCGAGTGCAACCTTCGCTCTACGTCCCTGGAACCTGCACCTTCACCTCCTGGCAATTATACAACGACGCGTTATACAAGCATCCTCTTCTGCTTATGCTGTGATTATTTCTATGTATTTTATTTTACAAAATACTGAACGGGCGTGGCGATATTCGAAGCCACAGTTTGTTAGGATTTTATTGCACGAAACGTTAAACGTGCTTCCTGTTATTACACATTAGTGAACGTAACAGACGGTAACATACTGTAACGTAACATACTGTAACATAATATACTGTAACATAACACTGAGGCGCGTTCGGATTTTCGTATTCTGAACCCTCATACCATTTTAATCTACAGTCGTCACAGTCGTTGTTGTTGCCCACCCCGAGCTTTAATGATGTAAAAATCGTTCACACACACGAAAGAATGTTACTTAAATTTAGTAACTGACAGATTTCGTTTTTTCACACTCACGTGCCGTTATCTGTTGTAATTAGATAAAATTTATATTTAATTTTTATTTATATTTAAATTTATATTTGTGGGAAGAAATTTTTGACTCCTGGAACCAGCCAAAATTTAGAAAGTGGGAATAAATGGGGGGACTAGTTTTCGTTTTAAGGGGTTTCGATTTACGAGCGGTTTTGGAGAAATGGATGAAGCTCATAAACCGAAATAAGACTGTATCGATGTTCCACCCTCTCAAAATGCTCAAGGTGGTGAGATGTACAAGTCGATGTGTTTGACGCTAACGCTGTCTGTCAGGCACTGAGAATATTAAACAGAGTGAGCCAATGATGAGAAATTTTCACCTTTTTCTGCCTTTATTTCTCTCTCTCTCTCTCTCTCTCTCTCTCTCTCTCTCTCTGTCTCATTACATACTCATATCTACACACATATGTACACATACAGAATGCGCCAAAAGTGTGTGACGATTTTCAGGTCGCAATTTTGATTAAATGTGTTGAATGTAAGAAACATAAAAAATTACAGAGTATCACTAACAATATGTCATTTAGTATAAAATTTTTACTTTTTAAAAATTACATCTCGTAAGTGCTCTCTTTGACATGCGATACAGGCAATTGTACAATGGTCATATAGCACGTTATAGAGAAATGGTGGAACGTTACAAGTGGCTGCTGACGACGCCGAAGGACAGTTCTGGTCTCAGCAAGACGGTATAACATTACATACAGCACGCGAAACAACGGACTGTTTGACAGCCGTGTCTCCCGGACGAAACATTTTATGCTTTGGTGACTCAGCCTGGCCAGCCAGGTTTCCTGACCTCACTGCGCTCGGCTACGTTTCTTCGGGCATCTTTAAAGCGAAATCTTAAGCAAACAAACCAGGTACGTTTGGGAAGTGGAAAGAGCACATCGGGGACGAAATTAGAGTTACTGGGGCATGGATGTCTCTGTCTGTTGTGAGTGTTGTGTGTGTTGTCTGGTAGAGGGCTCTGTGACGGGCTGATCACTCGTCCAGAGGAGTCTTACCGAGTGTACTGTGTTTGTGATCGTGGAGCCTCGATATTGAGGAGGCCCTAGACCTCTTGCACCATGAAAAAAAAATATGTGTATGTATATATGCAGGAAAGTTTGTATGGATAATATTTCTACCGATGAAGCGCCGTTGGGTTTTTCCGGCTCGCTATATTTGAAACAGATGATAATTTCACATACCAAATGTAATACACGTCCGTGACCTTGTCCACTTTCGCTCCACAAATGAATACTCCGTACTACACACTAGTCCAGTGCACTTCGACACATACACAACGTTCCTTTGTTGTTTAATTAGGCGATTGCGGGCTTCAAGCTTACGCAGAGATGCATTAAGAGTGACGAACAAATCACATCACGACCACGGAACGGTGCGCGCTGGAATGCACTCTGGAAGCGGGAATTGGTCGGGATGACGTCATAAGGCGCAGGTGCGCGGCGCAATCAAGTGAAGATCGCAACACGTGCACCCGAAACCACGAGGGGATTTAAAAAATGTATATACAAAAACAAAAAGTAGTGGAGAAATCTCTGGTCTACCCATTGATGTGCGTAACGAGTGACGGAGCAACCAATAGAGCCAACAGAAGGGATTCGTTGCTTTTATCGCAATTTGTTTACCGATGTTTATAACACGCCATCTCACAGACACTATTCTTCTATTCGTTTTGTTCTTCCTTTTCTGTTTCCTCCCTCCTTCACTTCTTTATCACTCAGACCATCCAGCTTCACCGGCCTTTCTCTACCACTTTTTATCTCGTTATTCTGCCTCTAGTTCCTGTCCATCAACCCAGAACCTTGGGGTCACACAAGCTGGGAATTCCCCAGTCTCCAAACCCTGCAATACAGCAACGCCTGCAGTCCACAGTCCAGCCTCCCTGTAAACAACATTTTGACACCGATGACACAGTGAATGACCGTAGCAGACGCATGATGAAAAAACCAATCCGCCCTAGAATTCTGCGTAGCTGCGGTCTTTGCTACATTCAAATCGACTTCGGTGTTCACCTTTTAAAGACAAACGTCAATTCTTTACAAAGATCATCAGATGCAGATACACTGCTCCACAAAATCATACATCGCATTACTAACAAAAGCTTACAAATTATAGACCTGAAGAATACATATATGCCTGTAGGCCAATCCGACACATAGACATTATCTATCTGCATATAGGTTTTCAGGCCTTCAAGGCAGATATTCACAAGATGATAGTCTTCTGGCTTTTCTACACCGTGCAGCATCGTAGGTTAACGTGGGCTTTTCGGGGGAACGTGCAACCTCCATCTTCAGGGCAGCGGATTTGTATCTGGGTAGATGAAGAATGGATTGGGGAGAGACATTCCGTGTTAATCCACGATCCAGCACGGCGTCAAAACCAGAAGATTTTAACTGAAGTCCGTCAATTATGTACAGTAATATATGTGTCAAAAATGTAAAGATAAGTGTAAATGAGAAAGTTAAATTCCTATTTGTACTTCACTAAACACCACGTATGGAGGAGCGCACACACTAACTACAAGAACTCTTAACCTCGGCATTAGGACCAAGTTACTGGTAAGCTTCGCGACGCTGCCGCTTTAACCCTCGAGAAAAAGTCACCGGTATCAACTGGGATGGACGCTTGTTAAGTTTCAGAGCCGGTCCGGAAGCTATGGACATGAGAAACAGTTCTTGACCGTGCCTGGGATCAAATTCCGATTCTTCTATCGTCCAATCCAATCGCCATACATTAGTCTCAGCCCTTCTCTGTTATGCTCTCCAAACAAGGCAATTTCGAAGCCGCTCGTTATAAAATTTTCACTAAGCAGGGCAACAATATATCGCCTTCGTTTCTTGCAACGCAAGCTAAATATAAAGTCTGAATTAAGATATCCTGTCGAAAACAGGAGATGCACATTGAGGTAACAATAAGATTGACTTTCTTGCTTATATCTGAAGACTGTTCAGACGCTGTAGTGGAAACTGAGTTTCAAAGGGGACAGCGGAAGTGTTTAAATTATTGCTGAACTATCGGAAGATAAAAATCTCTTCTAATTTCGGCGAAGTAACAGTTTTATTGCAGCAGAACCGTCTGCTGTCTGTACAGACTTCATTCTCCGTCACAGCAAACCGTCAGGCTGAAGGCTAATATTGTGCATCTAGAAATACTACGTAGAACAGAAGACGGCGGGCGACCGGCCGCCCTTGCATCGCTATTGACACTCGAAGTATTTCACGTCCCCGCCATTTATTTCATCAACAACACGGTACCTTGATTTGGATGCATTGTTCTGCTGAAAACGTATGACAATCGTTTCGGTTCAAGACGAGTGCATAAGTTATTGCACAGTCTAGGGACAGTGAACCTTTTTCATACTAAGTACCTACCATAAATGCTAACAATTTATAGGAAATCTGTAACGTGCCAGCAGGATTGCCGGACTTCGAAATGGACACGTAAGAGCTGCATATTTAGGCCATAATTAAAATGCATTCCAAAAGTTACCGAAGTAAGCAACTGTATTAAAAGTTACAATTAGTGCACTTACTACATTACAATCAACACTAAAAATTACGCACTGAATGGCAGTAAACACGAATTTACGTACGAATATAAAACAACTCATTTACTTCAGCCTGAACTGCACTGGCGAGGGACGTATCTTTGTTGCTTGTGACTTCAATAACTTTCCTTTTAATATGAAGATGTGGTGGCTTATACACTCGTTTACATGTGAAACGAATTCGTCTGTCCTGGTGTATCATATATCTATGCGTTTCCCAATTTTTTCCTCGTCGAAACCTCTTTGATTCGAAAAATATCTGCAGAATCTCACATCCTTGCTCACGTAAATATAGAGTGTCCGGATTATAGTATCCAAAATTAAAAATTTATGTCTCATATCCGATTTTAGATAGGTACTAACACATACCAGTAGCATATGTAACAATGCAGTGCATGATTTGAGCATAAGTAAAATAAATGTCGCTCGCTCCGTGGGTACAAGAAGTTTCTTAATTAAATATTCTAATGGTCGTACGAAATAAACATACCGCCAATTAAGGAAGTTTCTCGATTGTTTTTAACAAAATATTATTCCTTTAATTTAAAAATAAGTAAATTTCAAAGCAGCCACTGCAGAAGGTATCCACGGATAACCTGAGAACTTGTCGCGGATCCCAAGGGATCCTAGGAGCACACTTTGGGAACTACCGGATTCGTAATAGCGACAAACGTGTAAAAGAACGTTTGATTAGTTTTGACAGCACCTGCAAAGTGCGGTCATCAGCTAATTCAAGTCTGTGCAGATGTTGCTCGAAGTGACAGAAACCCGTTAACAGTTTTGCCACACATTCTAATTGGTTTCTACTGAGCCATAACAGTTTCCCATTTTCGTTCAGCCAATGGCCAGGAAGGAGGATGCAGACTATGACATTGTCGGGTTACAGAGGACTTCCAGGTTCGACCCTAGAAACTGCGGAACTGTGCGGAAAATTAAGCCACTGCATTTACATTCCATTGCGGTAGGCCCAATCCTGATCGCTCCATCGGAGGTCCTACGAGCAGGCTTCGTACTCCTGTTTTACCAAATGTCGGCCAGTGCCTTGGCACCTATAGAATCTGTATAATTATTGTGTCCTACTAACATCCTAACGGATCGCACACGGACTCACGCAAATTTAGAGTTAATCGGAGGGAATCAAGTTACGTTACACACGTAAAATATGTCCAACAATAATATGTTTCAAACGCTGACAATGAAAGGCAACTATAAGACCTGAAGTTCTCAAGACAGTGAGAACTGGGATTAAAATTACATGAACCGAACTGAAATAAAGTGGAGAGGATATGCAAGGAAGCGATTGTTGTATACTTTATGCTACCATCTCGGTATTTACTGGGGGATGCCCAAGAAAAATCACGAAAGACCTCAGCCAGGATAGACGGTGTACGAGCCGGGCTTAAAACCGCGCAGGTTCAGAATGTGAGTCAGGAACATTACCGTTTGAGTCGTCCTGCTCTGTTGGTAACGTTAATACTGGGTGGTTTTAAAACAAGCGACCTCCTTGGATGTAGGTGCGGTGCGAGGAGCGAATGTAGAATGCCACCTGCAACATCGGGTTTATCCTTCTTTCCTGTCATGATGGCCCGGTCCTCCGTATACAGAGTTCTGTCGCCTCTCTTAATCACAGATTTTTCATCCATTTAGAAAATTATACCGCTTCTTTCACCCACTGTCCTTTCCTCTGTTCACAGAGTTATTCCACTTCTCTTACCTCCTGTCTTTTTCTCTGTTCACAGTGTTATACACTTCTCTTACTGCCCTCTCCCCTGTTCACAGAGTTCTAGCCATTACTTTTCTTACCCACTGCCCCGTCCTCTGTTCATAAGGTTATATCAATAGCTTCTCTTACTTACTGTCCTGTTCTCTGTCCACAGCTTTATATACTTCTCTTACCCACTGCCCTGTCTATTCACAAGAGTCCTACGACTTGCTCTCTATGCACACAGGCCTATCGTTTGGTTTAGTACGCAGCTGTAAAATCTGTACAAAAGAAGAACCTGCTTGACAGTGTTACTAATGTACTTCTGGATCTTACAATCAGGGTTATACAATTCGGCCGTTTTATATATTTTGTACACACCACTTTCTCCTGCCGTAAGGTAACAGATTATGTTTTCTGTGATGGTTCTTTGTGAAACGCCAGAAAAAGAACGGAAGTGGTGGGAAAGAATTGGAAGAAGAAATAATGTTGAACATGGTCAAGCAAATACTATGACAAAAAGTGTGCTTCTGTTCCAAGTATCAGGCTATCATGATTCCATGCAACGTTTCACAAAGATTTCTTGTCATCGATAATTAACGGCACTGACAGTGAATTGGAAGAGAGAGAAAGAAAGAGAGAGAGAGGAGTGATGGTTTTTTTTTTTAACCGCTCCATGAACCATGCACTGAGAGCGGATTCAGATGTTAATTTGATTCCTATCATGCAGTTGTCTGAATTCTAATTCTCGGAACATGGGAAAGTAATCTTAACTCCATACCATTGTTACTGAAAGACAAGTTTATAATTAAATATATTTGACATGACTTAACAAATTTTACTGTCTATTACGTCACAGACGTAACGAAGAACTGAATGTTACAAATATTATGGACACAGATATACAATGCATAATTACATCTTCAGAAGAAACGTCACGCACCCCCAGAACACTTCAGGGACTAATTCCATTAACCACTTTTAAAATTACGTTAAGAATAATGAAACAGGAACATGTCTGATGGCCCAAGCCTTGTTGTTAATGGACGAATCCAACGACTGTTTATTGCTAAATAACTTTCTTTTATTCGTCACAATTCTGAGCAAAGTACGAGGAAAGTTTAGATTGCTGCAGCGAACCTGATTCTGCGTCGAAACAAAATTGGTGTAAAGACTACGAATATATGCAAACTCGGCACGATTCGTTACTTCGCGAATAAAGAAAAAAGAAGGGGGGGAGGGGGGGGGGGAAGAGTGGCACTTGCTGCAAGTGACAACTGTACCAGCATTTCTTAAACGATTCGGACTGGTTCTAAAACCAGGGATGTCAATACGTTTCTTGGCGCTCGAGCGAATATTCACAATGGCCGCCCCTAACAGAAACTATGAACTTTAAAAAAAATCACTTATTTATTCGCTTTCCTTTTACTTTATCACAATTAGTTAAAACCTTTGAGCGCAAAAGTCATATTTTTAATTCAAATGTTCATTTTTTGTTCATTTTGCCACCCCTTGTATTCTGCCGCCCTCAACGGCCGTACCACTCGTGCCCTCCCTCTCCCCCAGCTACGTCACGGTCAAAAATATGTCATCAGACTCTTGCCTGTGTGATAAATACAAGAATACTGCAACTGTGGACGACCACCTCAAAGTAATTCAATGTGAGGAACATTTTTGGAAAGCAACGACAGATAACAGCCATATTGGGCAATGCACAAATACTTCGGAAAGTAGTAATGTAAAAGTATAAAATATTTATCACGAACAGCAATACTACCTGCACCGTAGCCTGCAGCTACAGAATAGCTGCAACATTATATACCAGAGAAACATGGTTTCAGGTATATAACTGTAAGTAAAGGTAAAGCAGTCCCATTACAGGCCTGGAGTGGCCCAGAGGGTTCCAGGAAGTTAAGGTTCCCAGATTACATGACAACGGCACCTTACGCATCGGCCGCCTTTACCCCCAGGAAATGCTCCTAGTACTCATTTCTGTTAGAGGCTGAGTCGACCCCAGGGCCATAGTGCAATCGGAAGGATTATGTCAATGAAAAATTCTAATGACACCATCTGGAACCGAACCAGCGACCTTCCGATTTGTAGCACAGCACCTTAACCACTGTGCTACCGCGGTTCTCAGGTAACTGTAAGTACCCTGCATAAAGGTGAAATAATAATAATAATAATAATAATAATAGCAATAACGCTGTGGTCCTCACGTGGCGCGCCATCGAGATGTTTGCACTTCGTATGCCTGAGGTTTTTCAAATCTCTGCCAGGAGACCGGCAATTCAGACTAAGACATGGGTGCCTACAGTCACCGTGCGAACACTTCCTAGCACACTAGCCCGAATATACAGAAGACTGGTAAAATAAGTCCAATTCGAAAATGGAACTAATAATAATAATAATAATAATAATAATAATAATCCAAAAATGTATGCATAGAGGTAAAGTGAGTGTGCAATATGAACTGTACGATTGTACCGGTAAGAACTGGAGCCACCAGAATAGTAATGAAAGGTTGAAAGAAAAATTTGGACGACATACCAGGAACACGTTCAACAAACTCACTACAAACGACAGCTGTACTTGGAACATCACACAATACGTAGAGCACCGCAGTCTAAAACTTGAAGCCTGAGCAGTGGGGATCATCTTTGGATGAAGAGAAGTACCAGGAAGAAAACCTGTGACAAGCGGTGATGATGATGATTAGGATGATAATAATAATAATAATAACACGAAATCTTCAGCGGTGTTACTAATGCTATGTACAGGTACAAGTGGTTCCCCGTTACCACTGCATGGCGCGTTCTCAGCTTGCGGATACAGCAAAAGGACACCAGCTATCGGGACAGCCGTGAATGCTAATCGAAAACCCCCTACATGGGGAGGCCCTCCAGTCTGGAGATTGAGAAGAACTAACTCATCACAAAACAAAAA
>Ga0123357_10013928_pt1 | contig 10469 bp, 4 predicted proteins | sample TergutEmb28metaG_FD_89873 | JGI IMG/M metagenome (GOLD analysis project Ga0123357, IMG submission 89873) | Embiratermes neotenicus P4 segment gut microbial communities from Petit-Saut dam, French Guiana - Emb289 P4 | ecosystem: Host-associated > Arthropoda: Insects > Digestive system > Gut ...
GTTAATTAAGAAACATTGGCTTTGAGTGGAAGGGGGGGGGGGGGGAGAACTCTTACGGAAACGGTAAAGCAACCCAGACTTCAGTAAAAGGTGGGGAATTTATTACAGCTAACCGAATATCGGATTTTCGAGAAAAACTCTGCGTCATGAGTGTCGTAATTAAGTGTAGATATTTTGATAGAAGAATGTATTTGATCTATTTCGAATCCGCTAGCATTGTGACTCTGACATGTAAGAATACCTTTTCGGGTGTTCTTTGCTCGGTATGAGCCGTTTTATAAGATGTTAGCATCCCAATATGGCGGACGGCTGCGACCTTAACCCACGCGTGATAGGTCATAGCAAGGTTTTCGTGTTGTTATTGGGATGCAAGTGTTGAATCGAATTCAAAAAGAGAAGCCAGGCAGTCAGTGACATGGGAACACGCATTCCCCGGGTCGTTCAACAGTCACTCTTCGAGCTGCATCTTAATTTCCTACCTGGCTGCTAAAATGCTTGGAAACTAATCGCGTTCATTTTCAGTTCTCTCTTCTGGACACTCAGGAGTCAGTAATTACGAATGTTTACCTTCAGGTTTGCAGTTCCAGGTTTTGAACTGTTATTTTAAATTTCTAATCTAATCGTTCAACTGATCGATTCTTCTTTGCCTCTGTCTTGTTCTTTCTTCCCTCCTCCTCTTCCTCCTTCTTCTCCTTTTCCTTCCTCTCCTTCTTCTTCTCCTTCTTCTTCTTATCCTCCTCCTCGTTCTTCTTCTTCTTCTTCTTCTTCTTCTTCTTCTTCTTCTTCTCCTCATCCTCCTCCTCCTCCTCCTCCTCCTTCTTCTCTTCCTCCTCCTCTTCCTACTCCTTCTTCTTCTTCTTCTTCTTCTTCTTCTTCTTCTTCTCCTCCTCCTCCTCCTCCTCCTCCTTCTTCTTCTCTTCCTCCTCCTCTTCCTACTCCTTCTTCTTCTTCTTCTTCTTCTTCCTCTTCTTCTCCTTTTTCATATTCAACGGCAACCATCAGCACCACTATCACCACCTCCAACACCAAATCCACCACCATCGGCAACCACCATAATAAAAACTGCAACAATTGCTTCATTGTGTTAATATCTTTGGACTGGCATGTGCACTGGTACACAACATAGCCTTTCAATATGTTCTATACATGGCTCGTTTGTGCTAGTTCACAACTCAGCAGCTTTATCTCGCATTTTAGACTCCTATCATTCTTCTGCTTCTTCTAAACTCTACCAATTTCCTGAAATATTTAATAAATTTTAGACACACGTATCCGTCGATACGGACGCGCTTTCAAACCCACGTACGCACATAGAATACGCAATTTAATTACCTATGATTTTATAAGGCGTAAGCATGGTTCCCAAGATTCCAAGTTGCCACTACATGCTTCTCATGTAGCCCTCCTGACTTAAATTTAGTAGTAACCAATTTCATGTTTTGTTTATATGTAAAATAACCACTGCCACCGGGTGACAACCCAATTGCAGTAAATAAATAATAATAATATTATTATTATTATTATTATTATTATTTTGGTATTTACTGATAAATTACTTAAAGCTTCTAAATTTTTAAATGTATTAAGAACTGTGGATGTAAATTTCTGAAGTCCCAGATATATATGAATTAGCTCACAGACCTGCTAAAATTTGTTTACAGTTGATTTTATATAAATATTCATATACTGTGCTAGTTTATTATTCAGATTAGCACACTGTACCTTTTAATAGTAGGATTACTGTTTGCTTATTACACAACTTTTATATTTGACTTGGACAAATTTTCGCTGATGTCGAAAAGATATAGAATTTGTGGCGGTGCTCTGTTTTATTTTCTCCATAACCGCAGGTAATAAACATAAATCCAAGCACGAAAATATATGTTAGTGACAATTAAAATGCTTTTCTATCACCTGAAACTCTACATTGGAAAATATAGAGTAATTATTTTATCTGACAATTATCGTCTCTTACTTCCTTCCGAGAGACTTGTATTAACCTAGTCCACCCAGCCGACCGCCGATACGCACGGCAGAATAACGGCGGGAAGTTACAAAACACATTTTTCAAATTAAATACAGAATACACGATTTAACTTTTCAATGATGCGAAGAAATCTTTGGTGATTATTCAATTTCGTCAACAAATTTCTTAGAAAATATATTTCAATAGATAGTGTTTTTAATGAACATAACTTACATTCAGCAAGAAAAATAAACTAATTATACAAAATGACGTTGAAGTACACCACATTCATGAGGCAAAAAACGCCGTACTCAACACCGGCATTTAGAATTCAATCTGATTGACACAGAGAACATGTGTGACCTTGTATGTTGCATCACTCTGGGAAAATAAACTTACATATAGATAAAGCCATTAAGATTAGCTAAGACGGTAGCTGGGTGGTCTTGGAAACCTCCCACCCTTCGGCGTTGCTCATACCTCATCCGATTTCTTGACATGCGAAGGTTAAACAAAGCTTGCACTTCGATTTGCGGCTTTCGTCGTTTATTTGTCCTCCGAGGTTTGTCCCTAGGGACTGATCTTACAACATATTCAACTGTAAATACCTCTGGCTAAAAAGACTGCAGCGTATATGAAGCGTGTTTCTTCACGATGTAAGGCAAAGTGGCAAGAGGACTGTGAATAGAACCGCGTTCTCATGAAATATGACGCCACTCAGTATAGTAGTTAAGTACGAGTACTAACGTTTCGGAGCAGGCTGTTGTCTCCGTCTTTATGGTACAAAATACAGGCAACAGGATCTGATATTCCAGTATATCGCAATATTGAGGCCTCCGTGAGGATCTCAGATTTCAAAGGACTGCGAACACAAGGTAAATTAAAGGTAAAGTGCACTCTTGTTCAGGCACTGAAGCTCTGTACACGACGTACGGCCCGTAGGAGGAGTAGAGTTATAGCTCTACTCTTTCTTGACCACGGGACTAGAAGGGGATTAGGGGTCAGCGTCACGCCCCGGCCGCTCTTTACCTCCGGGAAAGACCCGGTACCCATTTTACAGGAGGCTGGGTGGGCCCCAGGTTCGGAAAATCTTGTTCCCACCGGGATTCGATCCCGGACCCCCCAGCACGTAGTCAGTCGTTATACCGACTACGCTACCCGGCCCTCTTTTAAGTGGCATTAATCGGCAGATTTCTGTAATGGTGACGTTAATAGTTAAGTGAAAGGAAGGAAATGAAATTGTATGTTTATGGTTGTAATATTCAGATCAGGTACAGGTTTCAGTGACTAACAATCAAGAAGTATTGTGCGAAACAAACTTCATTTTACTGAACTCCGCGTAAAACGCTGTGGTTTGTGTACCTACTCACAATGCGCTTTAAAATAAGAAGGCTACGTTTTAGCCAATCTATCGGTTTTGGACAATTCTCAGATGGAACAGCGATTGTTTCTCTACACATGCCGATCTTTGTAATGGAAACATACTGCCTTTCCTGAAGGTAGGAACTGAAATCTTCAACATTACTGCAACGTATAAGGTGTTTCGAGGCGTTAAGCTGTGTGTTTCACGTACATGGACCTCATGGTAAATAGAGTTTTGCTGACTCGCTGACTAATAATTTAGCACTGATGGAACTACCGAAACTGAGGTTCCTTGTATGGAATTACTGCATTGAATGCGTAAGTCCAGGCTGGAGATAAAATTTATGACTCAAGGGACAGTTTTAGAGGAGTCAGAACAGGCACTAGATCAGCTCCCCACGTAACAAATGAAAATTTTGTTAGAATATTTCAATGCAAAGTTAAGAAAAGAAGACACTTTCAAACAGATAATTATTGGATACAGCAGGATACAGAAAGATATCAATGATGGCGTTGTTACAGTAGTAAAGTTCGCTACATAGAAATATCTAATTTTCATGCGCACCTTTTTTCCACTCGAAATGTTCATAAGTATATTGGACGTCTCCTAATGGGAAGACTCGTAATCAGATTTACCACGTTTTGATTGGTGGGAAATGGCACTAATAGTATACTTTGTGAACGAACTTTCAGTTTAAGTAACTGTGAGACTGGTTGCATAAGTTGGGGATAGGCTCTAAGTAAACAGACTAAGATCACCGAAGTGTGATATGAAGAGATTCGATCTCAAGACGCCGAACGTTGATGGAGTTGCAGAAGAGCATTAGTTGAATTTTAGATCTATTTGCAGCTGTTGAAAACTTAAATAAGTGGGACAACAGAGAATAAAAATTCCTCTTGTAAAAACGTCCAGGTCGTGAGGCAAGGAAGCAGGACGAACGGTGATTTGATGAAGACAGCTCAAAGTTTTTCGATCGAAAATTCTAAATCGTATTGCTTGCAGGATCCAAGATAAACTAAAGCACAAAACCTACGCTGATGCTATTAATTTAATGGGAGGAGACATAAACTTATAAAAAGAAAGCCAGGATATTTATTAGTCATCGGTAACGAGAGTGCTTTAACTTCCATTTTCTAGACTCTAGTTTCTCAAAATTTACTTCCAGAATCAGGAGGTAAATGTTAGGTGAATTAAGCATACATTTAAATCTTGTCAAGAGGATGCAGAACAAAATCACGACATAAGCATAGATAAAAAGCACTTTGAAAACGTGACAAATTTCGAATAGTTCTGAATGGCCAGTACAAACCAAAAACTGCTTTTTAAAGAAATTAAGAGCAGATTAAATCCGAGGAAATCCATAGTCTTTTGTCGTGTGCTGAAGAAGACGTTCGGTCTAAAATAGCAGAAGCAAAGAGAGGACGGAGAAGAACTGCATATTGAAGACCTGCATTTTTTACTCCTGACCAATTATTACCTAGGTTATTAAATGAAGGGGGACGAGATGGGCCGGACATGCAGCACGTATGGACAGAAGAAAATATATAAAAAAACGTTGGTTGAGAAGCCTGAAGAATTAGACAACTTGGAAGACGTAAGCGCAGACTGGAGGATATCTTAAAGAAATCTAGTGGGGTGTTGCGGATCGAGTTTTTCTGGCTTAGGATAAGGACAGGCGGCAGGCTCTTGCAAAACCGATATGAGCCTTCAGGCTCTATAAGGTGCAGTAAGTTTCTTGACTGACTGGCAGACTATTAGCTTCACAAGTATGATTCTTCTCTATGGAGTTATTTACGCAGTTCTAAACAGCTTTAAGGAACTGCATTAAAATTACAGCACATAAATTTACATTTAATTCATATCCAGCTCGATGTCAGGCGCTTCTACATTCATATTAACAAGGACTTCCATAAGGTCATAGGAAATACAAATCGGTAATTTGCGGTTTCCATTTACTAAAACTATTTTTTTTCGATCACATTTTTTTAGGAACTTGTATATTGCATGGTGTCACATGTAAAATTTCTGAAGTTTAGGAAATGTTCGTATTGTATTGCCAAATTAACATTGTTTTTCACGCTGAATCAAGTATGGGGTCTGTTTTCAGATACAGACATACGTGTTCGTCTGTGGGGACTTATTCGAGTCCGGAAGGCTGTCGTTATGTAATGGAAGACAGTGGCATGTCTATTAAGTTTAAAAAAATTCATTGATCGTAAATAATAAAAGAATATCCGCCCGCAAATCCTATTCAATTTATCCTAAAAGGCACTCAGGTAACACGCCTAACTGAAGCCTCAATAACAGGGTAACTTCGTCACTCCTTCTTACATACATGGATATGAACCAAGCTGATATACGGCTTTCCCGTAACAATTCATAATGACACACAGAGAAGATAGAATGTAGGGCTTCCATCCTTTCTTTGACATTTGTCACAAACAGGGGCGGAAGAATTGTGAGGTCCACGCGCCCGTCTCATTTTACCTCAAGGTATTTCCTTGGTACTCATTTCTGTTAGAAACTGGGTGAAACTCATGGCAGGTAAATGCAGAGAGAAGGAATAGACCACTTGTAAATTATCAAGGACTATACCGGAAAACGAACCCCGAACCTCCCGTTTTGTGGCGCAGTGCCTCAACCAACTGTCTTAGCTGATATGAAAAACATAATTTCCTGCCGTATAGAAATAAAGAAGACAAAACACAAAACACAAATTTATAGTAATAAATAAGTGTTTTGAGTCCAGGTATATCAAATTGGCGATGCTCCAGTACAATAATACTGGCGTAGCAACAAATTCGTGGTCCTAATTACCTGTAATCAATTGCCCAGGAATTCTGTATTTTTTTAATTCCCCGATAAACCCATTTACAAGTTTCTGTTTGTAGTTAATCTGAATAAAGGTTCCTCCTGGGCGTTTATATTTGGTCCCAAATAAATAAAATTCTAAATCAGATTTATTTATGCGAACACATCCAGACTGTAACCAGATCTTCTCGATGATGAGAATAAACACAAGCCTGGTTCATTTTCATTTTTTTTTTCTTGTTATTGTTGGACTGTTCAAATTAGATCCATCTCTTGCTGCTTTTCACAGTCGCTGTTTCTCTGCAGGAAACAGCACCATCTCACGCAGTCTGTACCATGGCCATGACACTCAGTGTCGGCGCATCTCTTATTAGTCGTCACTTTTCCTGCAGCAACTAGCAAGTACATACACCCGTCGACAGCCTACGGTTTCCGAACACCAAGTCTTTACCCAGCCAATAACCTCTATGCACGACCACAGTCCCGCCTGCATACCAAGCCAGCGTTATGTGTACTCGTATTTGAATGAAAGCCCGAGTTAAAAAATGTGTGACCAGATTACTCTTTTTATTTTCACGGGGAAAATCACTTTCTAGTGAAGATCTACATAAGTCGTGTCTCTTTTCATGCGTACTTTTCTAAGTAACCTCTTTTTTCTGATTAACATACATGCGTAATTATGAAGATGCTCGTCTTGTGTTACTGCAGCACAGCGAGCCTCTGCACGGGATATTAAATATCACAGACTAATTAATGCAACGGTGATGGATATTTAAAATAAAGTACTAATGTATACAAGAACGTACCTGGTTGAGTCCTATGAATTAACGAGTAGCAGATGTGGAAAATAAGGGAAAGCATCTAGTGTGTTTGTGAAACATATTTCCTCAAAGAATTAACAAGTAAAATCGTTTTATTTCATTGCACAGTTTATCTGAATTCTTAGAAATATTATCATCAATTGTTGGTGGAGAAAGTCCCTTGCGCTAATGTCCTTTTTTATTGATCACTTCAAATCAAGGAAGATGGTGTGGGAAAATTACTTAAAATATGAAAGAATGGGTTATGTAACGCAAATAGATATCGGTTTAAACACTTCAACGGAAACATAATTTGGAAGAATAAGACATAAATATGGATAATATGAAAGAGCATTTTAGTTAAGTGTGATAAGCCAGTTTATCTACTACAGGATAAGGATAGTTTCGAACATGGTAATGAAGGTGGGTACGATAAAATTCGAGGAGTGTACTGACCAGCTGAGTGACGATTAGCTTCTCAAGGACGGTTATTTTATTTGCTCATTCCTCACAGAACTGCATGTGCAACAACCGTTGATGTAAAAAAGACAACACAAATAACTAAGTCAGAGACATTCGTCTCAAATCCCAGAAGTCACATAACTCTCGAGTCTGACTTCTTCATGATATTTCGCTGTGTCAGCAAGCGAATGCCGGAACAGTCAGTCGAGTCTTCGACAACTATCCCGGAGCTTCTGAACCCACCTCCAATTGGTCAATTGAAATGCTATGTCACTTTGCACGTTAATTACACATGTTATTTCATATATGCCAAAAAACCTATTTTATTTTAAAGACAGAATTTCACTAATAAAACGCACTGCAGCCAACTTTACGCTAAATTCTCTTACTGCACTTGAAGTCAGTTCAATCAGGACTTACGGACAGCCTCTCTTATTACAACGTTTCCTTGTTTGATCATACAGCAGTATAATACTTTTTGTGACGGACAGCGATGTAGAGCTAAAATCAACACTGGATCCATAAGGGTTAACCGACGTGAACAAAGAGTAAAAAGACGGACTAATCCTCATTTCTCTTGCACAACAACTTGCACACCCACAATTCGTATGAAAATGTGGGTATTTCATAAGTACTATATGAATAACCGAGAAGTCCTAACGCGAGGTAAACCTTTTGTACAGGACTATCGACGAGATGGCGCATTTTGTAATGTCTACTACTATCTCTATGTTCAGTAGAATTTTGGTCTGACTTACTCGCAGCCTCCAGGTTGTTCGCACTTTCCGTGGACAGGATGGCAGCCAGTCTTGCACACAGCTGAAACAGAATATTGACCATAATTAAATCTTCCCCACCAGTAACTGAAATTTGCGTGTCACACAAGTTAAATCATAATTAGCAGATCGGATTCAATCTCGGAGCTGATATTCATATTATAAAGGTAAAATTTTCCTGGTGTGGCCCAGAGGGTGGGTGGAGGTATAACTCTACTCTTCCATGACCGCAGGACTAGAAGGGGGTGAGTTGTCAGCAGCATGCCCCAGACACACTTTACCCCCAGGAAAGACCCGGTACCCATTTTACAGGAGGCTAGGTGGGCCCCAGGGCCGGTCTGGACGGGAGGAAAATCTCGTCCCCACAGGGATTCGATCCCGGACCGTCGAGCCCATAGTCAGTCGCTATACCGACTGAGCTACCGGTCCCACGATATTCATATTATACCAGGTTTAAAAAATAAATACAAACTCGGAAGTATTTAAAACAAGTCAGTAACTCTCTAAAAAAATAGAAATTATATAGAAATTTTGAATTAATGCATTAAGAAAATAAATCTTACTCTTACGAAAATGAGAAATTTTTCTTCTGTAAAATCAACAACAAAAGACATAATGATTTTAACACTTTGGTAACTAACGTTTATCCAAATGACATGTAAATATTAAGTTTCTAGTTCACAGAAAACACAATTCTTTCCGTTAGGAGTACCAACCTTTTAGTAGTGTGAATGGAGATAACTACTGTTTATTTTCCGGATATTAAGGAGCACATGAATATATTTTGCAGGAAAAATTTGGGGTGTCTTAATTTTGTGACATGTGGTACCGTACAAATATTTACCACTGGGCTTCAAGTTTATTTTATTCGATTTAAATTATAGTCTGTGAGGTCTTGCACATAATGTGGTCAGTCCGTCCGTCCTAGACAGGATATGAATTTCTTCTTTTTTGCGTATAAATGGTTCCTAATATGAAATGCAGTGAATTAAAACTACAGAATACACTTACTGCCTATAAGTCATTGAACTGCATATTATAAGGGAGACAAAATTAGGTAACTAAGACTATTCTAATTATTTCGAAATTCATCCTGATTTCCTTTCAGGGTAAATATGTTACCCAATGGCCTATGCTTAGCGTCATATCATGGAGGAATATACAGATGTGGAGATAATGTTCCTCCCATCCTTAGCCTCTGCACTATTTGGAGTAAACATGGTTAGGTTTACATCTAGTAGCATTTGTTACTCGATGTCAGTGTCCCGGTATGCATTTGATGGGAAAACTCAGAACGTCTTGGAAGTGGCAGTGAAATGGATTGTAATGTCCCTGTCTGAAACGAAACTTCGGCTGTCCATTACTTTACTGAGGTACCAGGGTTTCAGACACAGAAAGTTTTCACGAAAAACTCAATTAATTTGGACACAGTTTACTTGGCTCTTCAGCTGTGAATGCAATAAATTACAACCAGGGCCTGCATTGAAGTTCTCCCTGTACTTAAAATTTTACAATTATTTTCTACGTTCCGATCAATTGTTCGTATTTTCTCCTTTCAGATTTATATCCAGGAGATAATCATTTCGAACCTGGACCGGAGTACAGACTATTTTGTGTAGGGTTTCTTTGTGGTTTCACTCAATTCATCCAGTGAACAGAGTGGACTACCTCAAATTAGTTCAGGACTGCCCCCTTCTCCTACAGATCTACCTAATTCATAATTCATCGAATATTAAAATATTCTACGCCTTGAAGTGACAAGTAGAAATTGACAGCTTCGAAGTACACCGTTTGTTACACAAACTTAATACACAGTCTGAATTAATACAAATATTAAAGGAGCATCTCCAAAATGTTTTGGTAAAAATGTACCATCTTCAGAGAGAAAAAAATGCCTATTTAAAAAAAAAAAACAAATTTTACTGGAAAGCTGCTATTTATAAGGTACTTCGGTCTGTAGCAGCTTCATTTTTGACGTTAATTAAGTATAAAATATAAAACTGTAAAGGTTTTTAAAACTTATGTTTATAACAGGGTTAAAACATTATTATATTGCTAAATATTGTGTGTGTGTATACGTGTATATATATATATATGTATATAGTAGAAATTTTTATCATCATCATCATCATAAACGTCAAGGATTGGACCCTTTGATCCGTTCCGTTTCCAGAGTTACAGCTGCTCGCGCCAACGCTTCTTCGGTCTTCCAATTGTTCTCCTTCCTTGTGGTCTGTAGTGGTATGATTTCAAAGGGATTCGGTTTTGTGGCATTCTTTGCAAGTGTGAAA
>Ga0123357_10013929_pt1 | contig 10469 bp, 6 predicted proteins | sample TergutEmb28metaG_FD_89873 | JGI IMG/M metagenome (GOLD analysis project Ga0123357, IMG submission 89873) | Embiratermes neotenicus P4 segment gut microbial communities from Petit-Saut dam, French Guiana - Emb289 P4 | ecosystem: Host-associated > Arthropoda: Insects > Digestive system > Gut ...
TACAAGTTAAAATTAGGATACAATAAACATGAGTCATCGGGTTGTTATACAGTGCCGGGGGGGGGGGATATAACTCTCTTAATTTGGATATAATAAACATAAGTCAAACGGGTAGGAATATGGTGGAGGGTTGGGGGGGGGGGGATAAATTCAGTTTCCATTTGTACAGGTTATAATTTGGATATAATAAACATGAGTCAAACTGGTTGGTATAACTTGGCAAGGGGGTTAAGTTCAGTTTACATTTATACAGGTTGTAATTTGGATATAATAAACATGAGTCAAACTGTTAGGTGTACCGTGGTAGGGGGGGGTAAATTCAATTTAGAGTTATATAGTTTATAATTTGGATATAATAAACATGATTCAAACTGGCAGATATACAGTGGCAGGGGGAGTAAGTTCAATTTAGATTTATACAGATTGTAATTTATAAATAATATACATGAGTCAAGCTGCTAGGTATGAACTGGCAGGGCGGTAAGTTCAGTACACAGTAATACAGGTTGTAATTTGGAACTGGTAGGTATACCGCGGGGGTGGGGGGTAAGTTCAGTATACAAATATAGATGTTGTAATTTGGATACAATAAACATGAGTCAAACTGGTAGGTATAATTTTGCATTTGGGGGGTGGGCGTGTGGTAAATTGAGTTTACAGTTTTAGAAGTTATAATTTGGGTATAAGAAACATGAATCAAAGAGGTAGTTATACCGAAGAGGGGCGGGGGGGGGGTAAGTTCAGTCTACAGTCGTCCAAGTTATAATTTGGATATAGTGAACATGAGTCAATCTGCTTGTTATTCTGTGGAAGGGGTGGGGTTGTAAGTTTTGTTTACAGTTATATAGGTTATGATTTGGATATAATTATCATGAGTCACTCTGGTAGGTATACATTGGTGGGGGGAGTAGATTTAGTTCAGTTTACAGTTGTACAGTTTTAATTTGGATATAATAAACGTGAGTCAAACTGGTAGGTATACCGTGGCAGTGGGGTTATGTTCTGTTTACATTTATACAGGTTTAATTTGGATATAATAAGCATGAGTCAAATTGTTAGGTATAACGTGGCAAGGTTGGTTAAATTCAGTTCAAAGATACACATGTTATGATTTGAATATAATAAACATGAGTGAAACTCTTTGGTATACCGTGATGGGGGAAGAGGGGTGTGAGTTCAGTTTACCGTTATAGAGTTTGAAATTTGGATATAATAACCATGAGTCAAACTTGTGTGTATACAGCGGCTTGGGGGGTAATTTCAGTTTACAGTTAAACAGGTTATAATTTTGATATAATACAAATGAGTCAAACTGGTATTTATGCCGTAGAAGAGGGCTACGTTCATTTTACAGTTATACAGTTTACAATTTGGATATAATAAACATGAGTCAAACTGGTAAATATAACGTGGCAGAGGAGGTAATTCAGTTTACAGTTTTACATGTTGTAAATTGGATTTAATAAACGTTAGTCAAACTGTTAGGTATAACTTTGCGGTGGGATAAGTTCATTTTACAGTTATACAGGCTGTAATTTGGAAATAATAAGCATGCGTCCCATTTATGTAACCACACCTTAAGAGATAGGATAATAATTGGTTCATTCTCAAAATTTTAAGGGATTTTCCTAAATGTACACCTATTTCAAGAGTTAGTATATGGGACATCTAACACTGGAATTACTACACTCCCGATAAATTCACTGTAAAAGCGTCTGCACGTAAGTAATTCGTGTCCTTACATGTTCAAATATTTGGTAATGAAATTAATTGTACATGGCCCTTATGTATAATGACGTCTATTATTTTCATCATGTCTGTCTGTCTGCCCGCAAGTATCAGCGCGGTTCCTACCGGACGGATCTAGGTGAATTTTTTTGTGTGGTTTTCATGAACATCTATCAAGAAAATACAAATTTATTAAAATCGGACCAAAAAGGACCTTTTACATGAAAATCAAATTATGTTTCATTGCAGTATCTGGAGACATTAAATCCCCATAAAAGTGTTTTCTAGGAATTGAATTTTATCAGGATATTAGTGTAACCATGGTGGCATAGACGTTATGCGAACGCGTGACTTTTTACATTATAGTACATGGTGTGTCTGGTTGTATCTGAAGGGGAACAGAGATCTTTATTTGCACCTACTGATGTTCACAAAACAAGCTGCAATATACAGCAGTTGTCTGTTCAAAGGACGGTTGTAAACGTAAGTTATTATTTACCGTTCAAGACGGCCAATTCAGGATATCAGACACTGTGTCATGTTCGGTTACCAGTATCTGGTATTAGGAAACCATTGCCACAAATCTTTGTGAACCGTTAAGCTGACTGTGGCGCAGCAGGTCACTACTCTATTTTACCATCAGAAGTGCTGTTTCAATAAACAAATGTACAATAGCACATCTTTACTGCACTCTCTTGTTTTCCACTGTACCAACATAACCTCTGTCAGTACACACACACAACATATCTCCATATATCCTGTACTGTCAGCTACTGAAGCCACCATAAAGCTGTTCCCTCACCATTGCCACGTTACCAATATTCACTCTACAGTGCCACCTTGCTGTTAAGTGTCGCCACACCACAGTCACTGTGCAGTCGGAAGAACACACAGTGACCCACATGTTTCCACGCTCTGCTGGAAGACAAATTCAGGAAGGCAGGAAATTTTGCTACGCTCAGCTGCTCTATTAAAATGTATAAATAGTTGCAGATAGAACACCGTGGCGCAAAAAGAACACATTTTTATCAAATAATAGTAACTTTTTTTATTTTCAACATAAAAAAATTATGTTAACACCAAAATAACCTGTAATAAATGCAGTCTTGATTACTTATATTGATTACTCAATTACGGAAAATTATATCGGAAAGATGGCGTCCTTCTTGCCGTACACTCGTCCGGAGCCCCTCTTCAAAGTTCTGCATTATATTTACTAACATTTCTTGTGGCACAGTTGAAATTACTTCGCGAATGGGAACTTTCAGATCGTCGACTGTACGAGGTTTTCGAACGTAGACATTTGATTTGAGGTAACCCCAAAGAAAGAAACTCTCCTGACTTCTACCCATTTCGAAAACTTGCGTTCTTTTTGCGCCACCCTGTACTAGCAGCTGGCAGCAGATATCTGCTTTGTTTTAGAAGGTATTAGGTTAGCCGATGAGAAGAAATTACCGTACTTGATAGTATTCATTCAGTAAGACCTCTGTTTAATGTGTGACAAGCGACGGTTCTTTTGGAAGCGTACTGATATGTGGGACTCTGTGTTTTTTTGGCTTGGTTTAGTGCTGGAGGAAGGGCAATATAATTTACCAACAGGTAAAATTGTTTAGATGGAACAGAGATGGATAAGTTGGATGAAGCCCTTATCAAGTTTGGAAGATAAATCCAAACAGTGTAGTGGTGAGTAAACCATGGGTAATTAGAAAAGATCTAGAGATCTCTGCAATACAAGACGTGAGAACCAAATACAAACAAAACTGGATCAACCACCTTCAAAGACTGGACAACACCAGACTGCCGAAATACGCCCTCACCTACAAACACCAGGGAAGACGGGATCGCCAAATGTGGATCCACCAGAAATGATGGAATCCTATTTTGTAGCTGAGTAATATTTAGCCCCTTGTATGTAGACAGTCAGTTGGACAGATATTTTGTTACGCGTGTATATACTGGAAGTTTAATTTTTTTGCAGTTAAGAATGTTCAGAATAATATCAGCTTACAATGGAAGTTAACAGTGTCCGGTGGAAAAGCGGAAGAAGTCTGAAACTCACAATTAAACTGCCAGTGTCACTTTGTGTCCGACAGCCACATTACTGACTGATTGTTGCTGTATTTGTTAACATTGTGACTGAAAGAAATGTTTGTATGCAGTTTGTTGGTGAACTGCACTCATCTGACGGCACAGCAGTGCGTTGTGTTATTGCACAGTGTTTGGTGTGTTACTGTGAATGTGGCAGTCCGTCTGTTCCAATTACTGCTGTGAGCTGAATGCTGTCAGTTTCAACACAGGTATTTCATGCTTCAGTGTACAGATCCAAATACAGTCTGCTGACTTGGTCCTGTTTAGATACACTGCAGGGAATTTTAGTGTGTTACAGTGAATTTGACAGGGATTTTTGTTGTTTTAGGGTGAATGTGGCAGTCCGTCTGTTCCAGTTACTGCTGTCAGCTGAAAGCTGTCAGTTTCAACACAGGCACTTCATGCTGCATTCTACAGATGCATGTACAGTCTGCTGTTAATATTATATTGAATAATTCTTCCTGAACCCGAAGCTCATGCAGTTGTGTATTTTAATTATATAAAATACCATCAGCTTCAATATATTTTGTGTAAACATTAAAATTGCTTTCCATAATATAATATTTGTATTTTCCCATTTTTGTTTAGCTCTTCGAAACTTTCTTACTGATATATGAAAGCTCTGAACCCATACCTAAATTTCTCCTTTCCTCCGTACGTAGTACCACATGTCCCACGCATAATATTCTCCATTTCATCAACGCAGTTCTGTTGTACAGCTGTACAAATAATTACGTTCCTAATTATGTAAATTTCTCCACCCCATTCTTACTTCTTTCCTCTTACAGTCAAACTCTCCCCAAACCCCATACAATTATATGCTTTGCGGTGCCGCAATTTATCTTAATGTTTGGCACAAGTTTGTAGTGAAGAGAATACAACTGCAGTTTGTACTATTGTACACAAAATAATTAAAACTTTTATCAAATGGTGTGACTGTGTTTGAAACTGTATAACAAGATACGTGGAAAGAGCGTAATGTAGTATTAAGAATTCCGGCCGCTGGTATAGAAAATGTTTAGTGTACAGATTCATGAAAAAACAAGGAAAAGCTTCCATTCTACACTACGGAATTTTCCATTACAATAATGTGTACAGAAAATGTTTAGTTTGCAGCTCCATGACACAAACACGAAAAAACTTCCATTTTACATTATGGAATTTTCCATTACAATAATGTATTTGTGTATATTTGTGTACGATATAAATCATCACTGAATAAAACGAGTTTTTCAATTTTTATGTTTGTTACGTTTTAAAGAAACGTAACAATTTTATAACAATATCAGCTAAGTCTGAAAGTGCTCCACTATTTATTTTTGTTATTTTATGTCGCTCCAATATCTGCAACAAGAGATATTACAGGTGGGCTATTACGAAACATGGTACTTCCACTCTTCTACTGAAAACAAACGCTGAGATGGTTCCCAAGAATCCAATTTGCCACTGGATGCTTCTCATGTAGCCTTCCCGACTTAAATTTGGTAGTAACAGTTGAAGAATAAAAGACCAATTTGATGTCATTTGATATTTTTTTTCACTTCTTCTTTGTTCAATATGTTTCAGACATTAATATATCCATCACCAGGAGCTTGCGACTATTCTGTTGTATTACCACATTGGTCGTATTGTTCTTGATTCCATGTGTGTTGGAGTTTGGATGTTGTTGGCTTGGAGTGGTATCCGTATTGCAGACTGAAGCACAGTTGTGCTTCAGACTACAACGGCTCAACATGATTCGGACATTAATATATCCGTCACCAGGAGCTTGCGACTATTCTGTTGTATTACCACATTGGTCGTATTCTTCTTGGTTCCATGTGTGTTGGAGTTTCGGTGTGGTAAGCTCCTGATGATGGATATAATTATGTTCGAAAATTATTGAGCATAAAAGAAGTGAAATAAAATAGCAAGAGTTGTGCTTCAGCCTGCAACACGAATAACACTCCAACCCAACCACACACATCTCCAACACACATCGAACGAATAACAATACGACCAATATGGTAATTCAACAGAATAGTCGCAAGCTCCTGATGATGGATAAATTTATGTCCGAAATATGTTGGGCACGTAAGGAGTGAAATAAAATAACAAGTGACATCAAGTTGGTCTTTTATTCTTCAATTATAATAATAAAGCACGGTCCAATAAATATAAGGATAGTAGTAATAAATTTCATATATTTTTTTTGCATGTAAAATAACCACTGCCACCGGGGGGCAAACCAAATGCTGATAATAATAATTATTATTATAAATATGCTACATATAATATAAAGAGAACCTATCGAAAGTTATGGCAATTATTAAAGCGAAGATCTAACAGCACTATCAGTAAAGTAAGTAATATTCGATAAGATTCACACAAATTTCAAACACATAACTTATCTAAAACAAATATTAATATTTCCTTCAATTAACACGGTGTGCCGCTTATGATAGGAAAATCTGGTTGCTCCGTAAAATTGTCACGTAACATTTGCAAGCCAATAGCGTGAATTTGAAGTATCTAATCTCCTAAATTGACTCTCCATAATTAAATCCATTATCAAAGAAAAGTCTACAGTCCAATTAAGAAGAAATCAGCTTGGCATATTCTGTGCTGATGTGCAGCTGAAAATGTAGCAGCAGCTTCTGTGAAATTACTGTAAGTACAGTTCAGTTGAAGACTGTAGAGTTTGTACAGTATTTGAACAGTAAATGTGCTGTACTCTTGTGCAGCTGAACATGTAGCAGTAGCTTCTGTGTAATTACTGTAAGTACAGTTCACTTGCAGAATGTACAGTTTGTACAGTATTTGTACAGTAAATGTGCCGTTCTGTTGTGCAGCTGAACATGTAGCAGTAGCTTTTGTGTAATTACTGTAAGTACAGTTCAGTTGCAGACTGTAGAGTTTGTACAGTATTTGTACAGTAAATGTGCTGTGCTGATGTGCAGCTGAACATGTAGCAGCAGCTTCTGTGTAATTACTGTAAGTACAGTTCAGTTGCAGAATATAATGTTTGTAAAGTAGTTGTACAGTAAATATGCTGTACTGCTGTGCAGCTGAACTTGTAGCAGTAGCTTCTGTGTAATTACTGTAAGTACAGTTCACTTGCAGACTGTATAGTTTGTACAGTATTTGTAAAGTAAATGTGCTGTGCTGTTGTGCAGCTGAACATGTAGCAGTAGCTTTTGTGTAATTACTGTAAGTACAGTGCAGTTACAGACTGTAGAGTTTGTACGGTATTTGTACAGTAAATGTGCTGTGCTGATGTGCAGCTGAACATGTAGCAGCAGCTTCTGTGTAATTACTGTAAGTACAGTGCAGTTACAGACTGTAGAGTTTGTACGGTATTTGTACAGTAAATGTGTTGTGCTGTTGTGTAGCTGAACATATAGCAGAAGCATCTGTGAAATTACTGTAAGTACTGTTCAGTTTCAGCCTGTACATTTTGTACAGAATTTGTACAGTAAATGTGCTGTGCTGTTGTGCAGCTGAACAGGTAGCAACAGCTTCTGTGTGATTAAAGTCAGTACAGTTCAGTTGCAGACTGTGCAGTTTGTACAGTATTTGTGCATTAATTGTGTTGTGCGGTAATACGCTCAACATAACAGACTTCCTGTATCTCTGTAATTACTGTCAGTACAGTTCAGCTACACACTGTACACTATCTCTACGCTCAATATAATGTACATTAACACACTCAATATTACAGTCACTCTGTCTCTCTCTAATTACTGTCAGTACAGTTCAGCTGCACACTGTACACTATCTGTACACTCAACATGATGTACAGTAACACACTAAAGATAACTGCCCACTGTCTCTCTGTACAACCAATCAGCAGCAATATACATTCAATTTGTGACTGCTTGTCGGGAGTTCGGGAAAGAAATGTAAAACATGTTTCTTTTTTTATCTTTTATACATTTCTGTCCGTCCATTTTCATGTAAGAACTGGAGTTTTGTTGAGCGCATTTCTCTGAATTTGAATTTGTCTGATATTTACTACAATCCCTTAACTCGTAACAATTTAATTTAAAATCAAGTAACAACAGCGTACAGTTTGTATGAACACCGACATGCATTCTTCTGGTCTGTCGAGCGTAGCATCTTAATATGCAGTGAAACATTAGCTTCGAGACCAGCCTCGTGATCTAATGCTCAGAGCCTCTGACTATTAATCATGAGGTACCGGATTCGATTCCCGGCTTTACAGCTGGAATTTTCCCTGAAGGAAAGATTCCCTCAGTGATTATTGTTTGGGTAGGTTGGTAGAATTTATGTTTACGTGCCCTCCTGGCAGTAAATCCTGCTATATCACCACTCACATCATAGGGACAACGTAACCGCGCCTCATGCGTGTTCCAAACTCAACAGTCGGTTACATTCCTGCCATGCCCAGGAGGGAGGACCACGAAGTCCACAAGGTTATGTTTTGGTATTGGAACAGCAACGACAACAACAACAACAACACAACATTAGCTTCGAAACAACAATTACGCCGAAACACGTACTCCATAATTTAATCCCAATGCATTTCCGTAAATAACATTTTCGATCTGTTTTGATTAAAATGAAGCAACATTCCTGAACGGATATGATTTTCATACATTTAACTAATTAGTGTGAAATCGTAGCTTGAATATATTTATCCTGTGGATAAAACAGGAGGCTTCTAAATTGTTTCCCGTTGGAGGAAACGGATTGTGGCTTTTGAAAAGAGGGGTAAAGATTCGTGTCAAATTTTGTACAGAATTCGTAGTGCGGTCGGAAATATCCTCTATATATTTTCGTTCACGCAGAATTATTCTAATGTAAATTTCAAAATCAAGAATAACCATTTCTCATATTGGCCTATCTTTCACAGTCGAAATACCCATTTAGACTAAGACTCAACACATCATTATAATTTACTGAATGAGGGCATCACGATGTGCTTAGAAATCAATTAATATAACATAAGTGTACGTCAGCACAATCTAATTATTTATTGTAGTGTAGTAATAGTAAGGCTACATGTTTCGACTAAAGACTAGTCATCTTCAGGCCTCTACAATTCTGTGCCAGATGCTACTGCCCACTTTGGGATCCCAGAGTGTTTATATCTATTACTTAATGCTATCATGCAGAGTATTACAAACAAACAGAGTGTGTATAAGTAGGTTGCATTAAAATACTATAATATAATTGTTTTTTCCTTTTCGGTGCGTGTGTGTAGATACTCTATGTAAGGGAAAAAACGTTATGTCTATGGTTGCTGCTTGGTGCTATTTTCTCTATTTTTTGCAAATATTGTGCGGCAAAATCTACCTGTGGTTTAGCATTATTCTTGATATATCATGTTAATTTATTTTGTACAATGATACAAAATTACGGGAGATATGTAATGGGCAATTTTACTTTCAAGAAAATGCCACAACAGACGGCAATTAAATGTTTTCCAGATTAGTTAGTGCGCCTTAGCACTGATTGGGTTTCTTACACGGCCAGGAGCTTATATTTAGTCATCTGTGAATTTATTCGCAAATTCAGACCAGGAATGTACCTTAGAATTCAGAATACAAATTTACCAATTAGTGTTAGTGCTCTCAATAAATCATTTCATAGTAGACAACATGCCTAAATCTGTACCGTTTATTTATTTTACTCATACTGTGCATTTTCTTACATTTCATTCTTTAAACAAAAAAATACGCTAGTTTAAATACAATAAAACATATTTACTTACTTACTCCATGGTGCAGAGTCTTTCTTGAGAAGCTAACTCTTCTGCAGCTAGTCAAGAAACTCCCTGCATTTCACAGAATCCGAAGGTTCATTACCGCACTCTCAAGCGTCCGCCACCTGTTTCTATCCTGAACCAGCCCAATTCAGTCCATATAAACACATCCCACTTCCTGGAGATCCATTCTAATATTATCCGCCCTTCTACTTCTAAGTCTCCCCAGTGGTCTCCTTCACTCCGGTTTTCCCACCAAGACCCTATACAGCCCCATCTCCTCACCCATACGCGCCACATGCCCAGCCCATCTCATTCTTCTCAATTTTATCACACGCACATTACTGGGTGAGGAGTACTAGTCATTTAGCTCCTCGCTATGCAATCTCCTCCATTCCCCCGTTACCTCGTCCCTCCTAGAACCAAATATTTTCCTCAACACCCTGTTCTCACACAACCTCAGCTTCCTTTCCTCCCGCAGTGTCAACGACCAATTTTCACACCCATACAAAACAACAGGCAAAGTTACAGTTCTATATATCTTGATCTTTAAACTTTTAGATAGCAACCTAGAAGACAAAAGATTCTACACCGAATGATAGCAAGCATTTCCTGATTCAATCTGCTCTTAATTTCTTCCACAATAAAATTTTGATTTGTTAAAGTTGTTCCCAAATATTTAAAATCCTCCACCCTCTCGAAGGTACTATTATCAATCCTCACATTGTGAATTCGTCCTGCATTCTTATCTCGAGACATGTCCATGTACTTAGTTTTATCAGTATTTACTTTTAGTCCAAACTCCCTAGTAGCAGCTCCTAGAGCTTCTACATTTTCCTTTAGAGTATGTATGCTTCCTCCCAGTATATTAACATCATCGGCATAAGCCAGAAGCTGATGTGTACCATTTAGTTTCAAGCCATCCTGGTTTACCTGAACCCTCCTA
>Ga0123357_10013930_pt1 | contig 10468 bp, 10 predicted proteins | sample TergutEmb28metaG_FD_89873 | JGI IMG/M metagenome (GOLD analysis project Ga0123357, IMG submission 89873) | Embiratermes neotenicus P4 segment gut microbial communities from Petit-Saut dam, French Guiana - Emb289 P4 | ecosystem: Host-associated > Arthropoda: Insects > Digestive system > Gut ...
ACACTGACAATGGACATCAAGGTGGCTGGAAAAAAAGAAATGGAATTTACCAGTCAGGGACTACCTATAGATAATTACTTATCTGCATATCATGCTATCACTGACTTGTTTACACACATCTATACACACACATTTATACACACAAACACACACATACCAAGACATAAACATACACACATACACATATACACACACACACACACACACACACTCGTGAAAACAAACGAACACCTACCTGCCTCATTCCACCCAACGTACCACCCACTCATTCATGTGCATGTACACTCACACTAACACACACACACACACACCCATTTACATACATATATACATACAAATGTAGTGAAATAGATATAAATCACCAAACACACACACGATGTATATACACACTACACCCTTTCTGCCTGCCTTACGATCAAGCTAGCCATCATCTCGCTTGTGACCAGTTAGTTTCACGTCTCACAGTGGACTGCAAAACATAGAGAAATGGTAGTGTTGTGTCAATAAAAAAAGAGCATCCAAACCTGGTCTTTGAGGGAACATAGGTTTCAGTGTGGGGCGGCCGGCACGCTGACTGGCCAAGGAAAATCCATCACATGCTGACAAGAATTAATGGCAGTGTGGCATGCTGGATATTGGCGTCTGCCACACATACATAAAACACAAACACACACACACACAAACGCGCACACACATACATGCATGCATACATACATACATATATGCACACATAAAGGCATGCATGCACGCCACCATGTACGCAAGCATGGGCGCACGCACGCACGCACACACATTCATGCATACCTACATACCTACCTACCTACCTACTACCTATGTACATACATACATTCATACATATATTCATTCATTCATTCATTCATTCATTTTACAGATCCAAACACCTGTCACAGGACAACTGGACGTGAAACAAGTCACAGAACAGCTGAATATGCATCGGATTGCAGCGAAGTTTGTGCCGAGAGTGTTGACCCACGATCAGAATGACAGTCGAGTAGCGATGTCAGGAACTGAAAGAAACTGTGATAAACGATCCCACACTCCTCTTGAACGTCATCACAGGCGATGAAAGCATCGTTTATGCTTACGACCCAGAGACAAAACTGCAATCTTCGCAGTCAATCCTGGGTCTCTAAGACGCAAAAAGAACGTATGCAAAAAAGCAAATTGAAGACGATGCTCATTTGTTTCTTTGACCAAGAGGGGATTGTACACTGGGATTTTGTCCCACCTTGAATGACGGTCAATACAGACTTCTACTGTGATATTCTAAGAAGGTTACGTGAAAATGTGCGGTGCAAGAGGCCACAGAAATGGCAAAACCAGAACCTCTTATCCACCACGACAATGCCCCGGCTCACAGGTACTTTAAAGTTTCGCAATTTTTGGCCAAGAACAAGATGACAGTGATCCCCCAACCCCCATACTCACCCGATCTGGCCCCCTGTGACTTTTCCCTCTTCCCCAAGCTGAAGCTTCGGATGAAGGGTCGAAGATTCAACACCACTGAAGAGATTCAAAAGGAATCACAGCGGGTACTTGACACAATTCCAAAAAAGGACTTCCAGGAATACTTCCAAGCGTGGCAGACCACTGTATTCGTGCAAATGGGGAGTGTTTTGAAGGTGATGGTGGAATTTAACATCCAAGGTAAGCAAACTTCTTTTTACAAGTATTGTCCTGGAACATTAGGATACACCCTTGTACATCCCAGAATAGGTGAATATTTCCCAGCCAAAGCTGAGAAGTGAAAAATTCGACGATAATGATGATGATGATGATGATGATGATGATAATAATAATAATAACTTTGTACCTTTTCCACACCATGATCCTCCCCCCCCCCATCTTCTACCTTATTATTTTTTTTAGTCCAAGTCTATGGGTTACTGCTGTTGTGTCATTTGGGTTATTCATCAGTTCATAGTGACTAACAATCATTGGTACATCCCTATGTCAGCCATCTTGGAATATACTAATATACTAATTACTATTTTATGATAACTGCATGTATCCAACAAGCTTATTACATTTTTTAAAAAAAATTGTCTTCTCTAATAGTTAGTTATTAAAATTTTTATATTGATATGAGTTCAGTTCAAAACCATTGGAATTTTGTTATATGAACAGAGTCTTCTACCTTTTGCAAAGGCACTTCTCCTTGTACTTCATTAAGCATTGTGCCATGAAGAAACAGAACAGTGAGGTACAGCTTTTTGCACCATCAGTTTGACATGATGACTGAGCTTCACATCCCTATTGTTATAACTCTGGGAGACAGCTCCTTGTAGCCACAGGATAGAAGGATAGGTGTACCCCAGTCACTCTAAATGCTGTGGAGAAGAGGGAAATCTCATTTTCCTGCCTGTAAGTGAAATCCCGATTCTTCATTTGTCCAGTCCACAACAGAGCAAGCTATTCTAAAAGTCACAATTTCTCCATTTTCATGGAATGTGATATGATAAGGAAGATGCTGAAGTACAATTCATCACGGTATATTTATTAACTCCTCTGAAAATTCTAATCTGGTAACAACACTACTGTCACAGTTATGAACTTCTGAGTTGAGAAGGAAACAAGTACCACATACAAATTTAAATTTAACATTTTAGACTTGAGCTATACAGAAAATTACAACAGACAGAAAGGTACCTCATGGTGAACTTCATACTCTGCCCACTTTACTTGCTGGGAAAAAGTCAACTGATGACTATTTTATTGGAGGGTGGATGGACTCAGAGCCAATCTAGTCATAATGACAAAGAGAAACAACCCCTGTGAATTTAACCTCTGCTGTCTAATAAAGAGCCAGAAAGCTTACTATGTAACCTATTATGGGTCATAAAGAAGTAAGAGCGCACTAAGGAACTCCCTGCATCTTTTTCCACCATATGGCCCTCTGATGTCATTAAACAAGCACATTCTGCCCCAGTCAAGAATGATAAAGTATGGTTCCTGCAGTCTGACCTGGAGGTCAATTAACATCCACAGAATGAGTATTCAGGCCCAAGCAGTAATCCATCTAACATATAATCAAGAGGTATTCAGTCTGAATTTCAAATGGGACACAGACCATCCAAACTGATAATTTTTGTGGCCCTCCACGCAAATACTGAAACAGTACTTCATTCTAGGCCACAGCTTCTTCCTTCCAAAAACACACACACACACACACAAACACACACACACACACACACAAACACACACACACACAATCATTGTTGACTAATCACACTACTATATTACACTATATAGTCTGAGTTACTAAAATCATCATTATATAAATAAATATCTGCAGAGACAGATTCTCCATATCAAATTTGGAAGTGCCAAAGTCAGTTAATAAATTATACTATAAAAAACCTTATACAGATGACACCAGTTGGATTCTTATCAGGAAAGATACCACAATGAACTTCTAACAACACTCACCAGGAAAGTTGCCAGGAATGTGTAAAGAATACTCTTAAATGACATTACTAAATTTCTTAAACAGCATGGGGGGAGGAAGAAAACACACACACCCACATTACAGACACAGCAGTCATGAAGGGCTTCTTACACAGCCCAAGCATGGTATCAGCTGGCTTGCAACTCTAACAATCCAAAGATATCAACAGCAGAAACAAATGTGGGTAAAATCATCCAATTGTGCTACACACACACACACATATATATATATATATATGCACACCCAAATTGACAAGTTCATAAATGACATTGTGTGGACACCCACATGTCATTCAATCCCCTCCTATTCAATCCCGTTTTAGCCTCACAGTACACCAATCAACATACCGAACAAGACAACAGCAGCAGATAAACCACCACAGCAAACCACTCTCTCACTCCCTCTTTCTCTGTCTACTTCCACGAACAAAGAAAACGGCCAAGCCAAGCCAAGCTAACCAAGCCAAAGTATTAACTGGGGGCTGAGACTTTCACAAAGTGCAAGTCGACATCCCCTGTCTGTTAGCCATTCCTGCGTTTGACCGCATAGCTGGGCTCAGTAACAGACACCTAAACTCTAACAGGGAATTATGCTTATGCTAATGATTTTGAAGTCAGGCTGAGGGCCTTGACTGATCTTGCCAAAAACTAGGGCCTAGGTTGCCCTCGACTAATTATGGGGGTAATAAACTTTGGTTGGTTGGCTGTCTGGGTTTTGAGCCCAGACTGGCCCTGTCGCATACTGGTGTTATGCGCCGTTTGTCAGGCGCTTAGGTGAAGTCGCCTGGCATGGGGGAGGGGAGTGCGGGCCATGCCCCAACTTTGCATCTAATACCCTGGCATTTGCCTTATAACTGAGGAAAATCACGAAAAACCTCAGTCAGGATAAGCGAATGGTGCTCGGCTGTTCAGCGCCGAACGCGATTCGTTTTGTCGACTTGGCCATCGCGGGCGATGGCCTCGACTGGCCTGCTGTCCGCTGCCGCCCTTAGATTCCGCTTCAGGCGACAAGGTCAATCCTGGGTCAACTTACGTATCTGCCGAATTGCCGTACTTGGGGCTTCCCCACATCAGCTAATTTTGAGTCAAAGCTCTCGGTCAGGACTCTGATGTGGTCGGCAAAGAGCGGAACGCCCAGATCCTCGTGTATCTGCCTGTTACTTACGTACCAAGGGGCACCAGTAGCGAGGCGAAGACCCTTGGATTGTAACACCTGTATCTTCCGGACATGGAAGCGGGCAGCGGACCTCCACGCGGAGCACGCATAGTCCATCACGGGCCGGATGAGCTGCTTATGAAAGGAAACGGCCCCTGGGAAGCGGAACAATATCTGACGAACCACGCCTACCAGCTCTGCCAACCAACCACTGGCAGAGCAGGCTGACCAGCAGAGACCTGTATAGAAAGAGGCCATCTGACCAAAACTTTGGTTTGCTTGCAGGTGTCGGTGGAGTCGTATGTGGCTCCAAAAGGCCGGCAGCAATGCAACCGCTTCCAGCGCTTCCGCCACAGGCAGCGTAAGTGCGGACACGTACCCTGGTGCGTCGCTTGTCGGGGCTCCACCTTTCGGGTGGATGCTCTACCCCGCGGGACCAGCCACGGTGCTGTGGCTGCGGGGAAAACCACACAGCGAACTACCGTGGCTGTATGAAGTGGTAGGAAGCGAAGGCGGCTCTTGCAAAGCAAGCGCCCGAACGCAGCCGAAAGGGCGTCGCCACAGGCAAACCTGCCGCTCGTAAAGCTCAGCGGGCCGGTCCCTCAGCCGAGCAGATGGAACTGGGCGAGGAATGGAATAACGTCGTCCGAGGGGGCGTGTCGTCAAGGCTACCACGACTCTACCCACCAACCCTCAACCTAATGCCCCTCCTCAGCCGGTCACGAAGGCGCGCGTGACGCCTATAGTGACAGCCAAAAGGGAGACGGCCAGGCCTATAAAACCAGAGCTCAAATCCACAGCAGCCCCCAAACGGGCTTCTGAGAAGTCTAAGAAGAAAGGAGCCGCAAGTGTCAAAACTGCGGCCGCCACACCCACAACACCCAGCCTGGTGTTCCCCACCCAAAGTCCCACCTCCACACTCGAGGAAATCTCAGATCTCCTCGATCACCTTTCCCTCCCTGCATGTGTGGAGCTAACTCGTCAGCTCCTCACGTCCATTTCTTCCCTCCCCACAGGGGCAGCTAGCCCTCACGCTGTCCTGATGACCGTCATTCTTTTTGTAGCGGAATATGTCAGCACGCCCTAGGAGGACAGAGCGGTGTAAAGCCTTGCGCCTCGGCTGCTGGAATGCGGACGGAGTGCTCGGCAGAAAGCTTGAATTGGAGTATTTTTTCAGCCAGCACAGTATCAATATTTGTCTCTTAAGTGAGACATTCTTGAACCGTGGGCAAGCCTTCCGGCTTGCCAATTATGTCTGCCACCGCACAGAAAGACAGACAGACAGCTGGGGGTGGCACAGCCATCTTGGTCCGCCGTGGTATAGTCCACCACTCAGTGCCCGTTCCAGGCCTGACCCACTTGGAGGCTACTGCCATCAAAGCCACATTGGCCGGCAAACCGGTGTTAATCCTTGCGCTTACCTTTCGCATTCCCACCCACTGATCGGAGTGAACCTGATCGCCTGTTTCGGCGGGGATTGCCGGGTTTGATAGCTGGTGACCTCAACGCGAAACACATGGATTGGAACTCGCGGCTGAACACGAGACGGGGGAAACTCCTACGTTATTATGCCGAAGAGAAATCCTGTCTGATCTTTGGACCGGACTCCCCAACCACCAACCCATACAACCCCTTGGTTACTCTCGATGTCCTGGACATCGTGATAACCAAGAACTTCGCATTCCCGGCGTATCTGACTTCGTACTCCACACTAAGCTCGGACCACCTTCCGGTTCTCAGCCTTTCACCAACCACCGGATCGCCGACTTCAGGCACACTGATTGGGGCAACTTCCAAACTAACTTGGAAAAATTAATTCCGTTCGATCCGGAATTGCAGAACGAGATGGCAATCGACACATTCGTTGAGAACATCTCCGACGCCGTTCTGAAAGCTCTGGCAGCGTCAGCTCACAAGCGTCAACCGCCTGACGACACTCGACCTCTGATACCTGCCGGCACTCAGGACTCCGGAGGCAGTGGTAGATCACCAGGGACCCCGCTCTGAAAGCCGAGGTTAACCGCCTCTATATGTTGTTGATCCGTCGGTTCAACGAGTGAAGAAACGACCAGTGGATCGCTACACTCGAATTCCTCGATCCTGAAGACCAATCGCTGTGAAGGATGTCCAAGTGGGTGACGAGAGTTCGTTCTCCATCTCCCCCCGGGGGGGGGGGAGATGGAGACTCTGAGAAAGCCAAAGCCCTTACCTACAGTTTGGGTACTCAGTTTAAGCCGGTGAACGATCCTTCGGTCCCGGCAGCTATTGAGACAGTTGACGTGGCGTTGAGGTCTTACTTCTTAAGCCCTGCCAGCGAACCCCAGTTAACCAACACTAACGAGGTTGACGAACCCATCAGGGGTCTCAAGGACAGCTAGGCCCCGGGCCCGAACAGTATACCGAACAGGGCATTAAAGCACCTTCCCAAGCGACCGGTTTCTCTCCTCACCCGTATTTTCAACGCGGTTCTGCGCACCCATCACATTCCCCAAACGTGGAAGTGCACTCGAGTGATTTCTATCCTTAAACCGTGAAAGGATCCAGCACTGCCCTCTTCCTATCGGCCCACTAGTCTCTTGGATGCGATTGCTAAATTGTTTGAAATATCCTACTAGCTACAATCTTACATGTAGTAAACGAACGCGGACTAATGCGAGACGAGCAGTTTGAGTTCAGACCCAGATATAGCACGTCGTTGGAGCTGGCCCGCCTCGTTGAAAGTAAAACCAGGAATTTCGGCGAATAGAGGTTTACCGGCGCGGTTTTCCTCGACGTGGTCAAAGCCTTCGATAAAGTCTGGATGGATGGCCTCCTTTAAAAGTTAACGCTCCTCAAATTCCGGTCTTACATAGTCCAAACAATCGCATACTTTCTCAGTAATCGGGCGTTCGAAGCGTCCTTCCAGACGGCCACGTCATCTCGTCGAGTCATGCTGGCTGGTGTAGCTCAGGGAGGATTGATCTCCAATGCTCTCTTCAGTCTGTATGTCATCGACAAGCCCCCACCCTTGCATCACGTCGAGTTGGCCCTCTACGCGGACGATACGGCCATCATAACTACGTTCCGCAAGCCGACGCTGCTTGTCAGCTACCTGGAGTCATACCTCACCACCTTCAACGGTGCTAGAGTAAATGGAGAATCACCATTCAAGAGTCTAAGACCACCGCAATAATCTTCGCGCTTGCCGGACGGCTATTCATCCAGCCCCGACCAGTAACTTTCATCGGGGAACCAATGGAATGGGTTGACACTACTCGTTATCTGGGGGTGACCTAAGATACACGACTCACCTGGTCGCCTCACATTGACCAGTTCAGGAAGAGGATGGCTCTAAAAATGGGTATGGTGTGCCCCCTCCTGAATAGGAAGAATGATCTATCCTTCAGGAACGGAATCCTGCTATATAAGCAGCTCATCCGGCCCCATGATGGACTATGCGTGCACTGTGTGGAGGTCCACCTCCCGCTCCCATGTCAGGAAGTTACAGGTGTTACAATCCAAGTGTCTTTGCCTCGCTACTGGTGTCCCTTGGTACATAAGTAACAGGCAGATACATGAGGATCTGTGCATTCCACTGTTTGCCGACCACTCAGAGCCCTGACTCAAAGGGAACGAATCGAATGGGTTGACACTACTCGTTATCTGGGGGTGACCTAAGATTCACAACTCACCTGGTCGCCTCACATCGACCAGGTTAGGAAGAGGATTGCTCAAAGTACGGGTATGCTGTGCTCCCTCCTGAATAGATAGAGTGATCTCTCCGTCAGGATTGGAGTCCTGCTATATAAGTAGCTCATCCGCCCCACGATGGACTTGGCATGCCCTGTGTGGAGGTCTGCTTCCCACTCCCATATCAGGAAGTTACAGGTGTTACAATCCTACATTATAACAAAATCATTCTCGATTCTAAGAAAAAAATGAAAAGTACATGGAAAACAATAAATGAAGAGAAAAGGAAAACAAAAAGCGGTATTGACATCCAGTCTTTAGTAATAAACAATAATGTAATAAAGGATCAGAATAAAATTGCAAATGATTTTAACAATTACTTTATGTCAATAGTGGATGCAGTCAATTCAGACAAGAACAAACATATAAATACAATATTACTAATCCAATTAACTGTCTAACAAACAATTTCAGAAGACTCTTTCCAAAAGTAAGATGGCAGTATGCCTCTATTTACGAAATTGAAAAAATTATTAAGTCATTAAGGACTAAAAATACATGTGGGTACGATGAAATTTCTAATCGCATTATAAAATTAACTGCACCATTTATAATTGCACCATTAACATACATCTGTAATGCAATTCTTACTACTGGTGTTTTCCCTGATAGATTAAAACATGCTGTAGTCAAATCAATCTTCAAAAAACGAAATAAATAGGAAATCTCCATCTTCATCATTGCACCATGCATTTCGTACAATCATTTAATTAGCACACCAACTAAGGCAAATATATAAATTTTTTACATTAAAACATTTAAAAAAACTGCAAGAACATGAAGCTAACGTTACTAAAGATGAATGCAGCAATATGGTTTAACAAGAAGTGGAAAATTAAACAGCTAAAACCGAACTACATCAACATCAAGATTAATGGACAAAAACCAGAAGAGGAGAGATTTTAAATGTTTTAATGTAAAAAAATGTTATATATGTGCATTAGTTGCTGTGCTAATTGAAGGAAATCTCCAATTACAGAACAATATCTTTATTATCTTCCTTCTCCAAGATTATTTATGCTAGATTCCATGCTCACACTGATATGAATAATATCTTGGTACAGGAACAACATATATTTCGGACTCACTCCTCAACTGACCAAGCTGCCTTCACTTTGATAAACAGTAACCTAACTGCTATGGACAGCAATCAAATGGTTGGAGGTATATTTTGAGACCTGCAAAAAGCATTCGACTGTGTCAATCATAAAATATTACTAGAAAAGCTAGAATTCTATGGAGTTGAAGGGAAATTTAAAAGATTAATTGAATTCTATTTAACAGGTAGATACCAAAGTGTAGCTCTGAATAATATAACCAATAATAACAATTCATCCAAATGGGAATTGTTAAAATGTGGCATACCACAAGGTTCAATTCTTAGCCATATGTTCTTCCTAATTTACATAAATGATTTACGTACAATAGTAAACAATGATAACAATATGGCACTCTTTGCAGATGATACCAGCATTATAATTACATACACAAATAGAGGGGACTTTAATATAAATGCTAATCAAAAGTTCCAAGATACAAATATCTGGTTTAAAGTCAGTTTATTACTTTAAATTTTAATAAAACTCAGTACTTAGAATTTATAACTAAGAATTATTATAATGTTAATACATAAATTAAATATGATCAGGAATGTGTAACCAGTGCCTCTGAGATTTAATTTCTTGGATCAGCGATAGATGACACCTTATCCTGGAAACAACACACAGAACAGGTACTCAACAATATGTGCACTGCATGCTATGCACTGAGGAACATAAAACATGTAGTACCAATAGACACGTTAAGAGTAATCTATTTCGCTCATATACACTCTATTATAAGCTATGGTATAATTTTTGGGGGTAGCTTCTCCTATGCCAACAAGGTATTTGTACTCCAAAAAAAAATTATCAGAATTATAACTAACACTAGACCTAGAGATTCTTGCGGGGAAATTTTCATGAGTATGGAAATAATGATGTTATATTCTGAGAACATACGTAGGTGGGTCCATAAGTTTCCGGCCTGACATACAAAGACCGCGCCAAATGCAAAATGCTCTGAGGGATATATAGAGCCATCTATTGTGAGGTTACTGTATCAGTTTCAGGTGGC
>Ga0123357_10013931_pt1 | contig 10468 bp, 7 predicted proteins | sample TergutEmb28metaG_FD_89873 | JGI IMG/M metagenome (GOLD analysis project Ga0123357, IMG submission 89873) | Embiratermes neotenicus P4 segment gut microbial communities from Petit-Saut dam, French Guiana - Emb289 P4 | ecosystem: Host-associated > Arthropoda: Insects > Digestive system > Gut ...
GGTCAGTGCTACTTTAGTCCCAAAATGGATAAAAGCAATATAATGAGATTTATAACAAATAACGCATCACATTTTTCAGTATGTATTATTATATATATATAATTTTATTTTTTTATATAAAGTAATCTAAATTTCTCTAAGTGCTATGATGTGTGCAGTATACACGGAATTGAGGTTGTGGTAAAGACTAGAAGAAATGTTTTTTCTGTATAATTACAGGAATAGTAATCGATCGTTTTTCGAGTTTCATACACAGAGTAGAGCACGTTTGAAACGTGATGGCACATACGCAGAAACCAGATTTGGTCTTTCAGTGAAACGGTCGTGTCCATTGAAATCCGTGGCGGATCCATGGTAGAAGTAATCTGTGGTAGGGAGGTTCAGTGCAGTCGACCATGGATCAGAGTGCACATGGATCAGAGTAAGAGTGCAGTCCAGTACCGGCAATGGAGGAGTGTGGTTTAGTGGCAGCCATTATAGTATCTTTAAAAAGTGCGTTGATCACAGCGTGAAAATGTCCTTACAAGGCGGGTAAAAAGGAGTGGTGAGAGTGAAATAGTTTACAATGTGTACATATTCATGAAAACTATCTGAGGTGGGTATCTACCACAATCCCTCTTTCAAAAATGCAGCAGTGTAGCTGAAGCAACACGTGTTAGAAGAAGAACTTTATATAGCGTATTGAAAGAAAAGTGAAAATGTGGAAACTGGTGTTTTTTTAAGCACAAGTAGACGCGTTGCTACGGATTGTCACTGAATTGCTAATCTTTCCTCTGATCCATGATAACAATCTATGGGTTAGCTAATCAGTGATTCCGTCCGTCTGCAATGGAACAAGATTAAAGGCGTGCTGCTCGGTGGTGGGTGGTTGTAACGATATTGTCACAGTTCATTCGGCGTATTGCACAAGAACATTAGTAATCTGTGCACTAGAGTTGCGTACTTTCTTTGTTTTTTTGCGCGCGCTTGGCTTGGCTACCCTCGAGGCGTTACCGGGGACCGTGAATGGCGTGTGGTTTGTAAACTCTGTGTGTAATACATAATATTAAGAATAATACATGGGTGCAACAGAAATTGGTTGGCCGGTTTTGGGCATGTATATATTTGGGTTCAAATACCAGTCGTCGGTCGGCAAAGGTGGACACTATACTAGGCCTGAACTTGTTCGTTTTGGATTTGGCGACCGTGACGTCACATCAGAACTCCTGAAATAGTACGCCACGTTCGGCGTTGGAGCACTGTATCAACAGCCATTTACAGAATGGCCATCTTTGCAGGTCAGAGATACGCAGCCGTAGTTAACACTAGCTCTGGAGAGATGTGCTGCATTAATTAGACGGTGAATAGTAACTAAACCGGTCCTAACACGCACGCCAAAGTTTGAGACAAGTGACCGGAAACTTAATGCAATCCAGGTTAGGTTTGGTGAAATGCCAGAAATTCGCAACAAATATGAAATGGCACAAGATGAACTAGAATGTTCAGGTGACACATTTTGCAAGTAGGACCCACTGTTCAACAGGATTTTAATCCTTCGGGCTGCGCTTTGGGAACCACCAAATTTGCTTCAGAGTAGACACTGCAAAAATGTACCGCCATTTTGTGGTCCACCCACGGGATCAGGATGTACGAAGCATTCCAGGGAGGTAATAATCAAAAGACCCCATTCAGGAACACAGACTCTCAACAGTCACCTTTGGGACCTCATCAGCACCCTTCCTGGCCAGACTCTTCGTGAAGAAACTGCAGATGACAAGCAGGAACGACATCCTAGGGCTACCCAAGTACTTTACAATGATTTCTATGTTGATTTATTGAGTGGGGCTTCAACACTAGAAGAAGCAATGCATTTGCAGTGAGATGTCTCAGCACTGCTTTAAACTTCAGGCTTCACACGGAGGAAGTGGGCTACTAACCACCCCACACTTCTGGATGCTGTTCTGGAGGAACTTCAAGAGATACATCTTTATTACTTGATAGTAGGGATGGGGTGGTCACTGCCGGTCTGCTGTGGAATCCTGATACTGACCAACTTCAGGTTCAGAGCAGCATCACTCACACATTTATATCATGTTTCCCTGCAGTTACAAAATGCAAGGTGCTATCCATTGTTGCATCAATTTTCGAACCCCTTGGCCCACAAAGCCCAGTTATCATCTGTTTCAAACTCTTCCTACAGTTCTTGTGTTAAGATAAACTAGAATGGCATGAGTGACTTCCCGCCCACTTGCAACAGAGTTGGAATTAGTTACTTCAAAGGACTCCTGAAATTTCACAAACCAAGAAGAACAGATGGCTCACATGCACAACTGCCATAAACATTCAACTCCACAGCTTTTGTGACAGTAGTGAAGGGCTTATAGGGCAAGGCTGTACCCTCACTCTACAGACTGTAGCAATCAATCCACCTGTTAGTGACTGTGTTCAGTATCAGAGGTTGCACCCCTGAAGCAGTTATCAATACCGAGGCTCGAGCTCCATGCAGCTGTATTGCTTGCCAAGCTTTGCAGAAACACCACATTGGCCTTCAACATTGCAGTCAATTAAGCCTTCTTATGGACGTATTCCTGCATTGTGCCTACTTGGATCCAAGGACCATCCAGCAAGTGAACTGACATCTGTGGGCAGCAGGATTGCCACCACCCAAGAAGACACATCTTCTGCAACTTGGAGACATGCACCATCCCAGTATAATACTGTAGATTTGATATATTTGACATGTATATTTGTTGCTGCTGCAACTCGTCAGTTCTGCAGCATCATCAGTACAAGGTATGTTCCTTCCATTTTTGTGCCTGAAAACAGTGGTGTAGGTACGTTTCTCAATGTTCCAGGGGATCTTTACAATGGCCACCAACAGCTAACATTATGGATTTTGAAAAAACTATAACTGTCTATTGAATTTACTTCTATTTGGCTCAGTAATTTAGGATTGGTTGAGCACAGAAAATAAAATTTTATGCATTTCAGATATTAATTTAAAACCCAGTGTCCTGCCTTTGGACCGTGCCAAGTGGTGTGGCCACATTACCTCTCCCATGGCTGCACCACTGTCAGATGGCCTAAGGTTTGAGAATTCATTGTATTTTTGATTATGTTGTATGGGTATTCAAATGGCAACTGAAAGCCAAACCTACGTGAACTACAGGGTATACTTCTAACTTACTACCTACAGCCTACGGTTTGGGGATTAAATGTTTCGGGGTTCATGATTTTACATTATTCATTCTGTGCACTGAAATGTTTTTCTATCATAATGGAAAAATGTTGGTACTTATAAAGTATATATAATTATACTTTTTTTTTCTCCCACATATTTCATATTTTTGCAGTCAACGGCCATCTTCAGGGAGTAATGCCAGTATTCAAAACGTTATAAAATATGATATATTGGTACTGATAAAATACATTATATCATAGTAATGTCTCAGACTTGCTGGGATATGAAGTACATAAAGATGACTTGTATGTAGTTGAAACTCTTCATACTGATACAGTGTTTTGTCTTCAATAGTGCACCATTAACTTTGAGTGGATATTTTCTTCATTTCAATATATGACACACGTGCAATAACAGGTCAGAGGCCAGGACTAGACTGTAGGCTGTAGTGCCTTAGGTTGGATGTAATAACTGACATGTTTTATCACGGTGATATCCAGCTTATGTTCGTATCATGTACAGTTCTGTACGATGGCATGTGTGTGCTTAAAGTTCCATTTCTTGGATATATCACTGTGTATTTCTTGATTGAATATGACCATTTTTGGATACTTTGCTATCCGTAACCATTTTTGGATACTTTGCAATCCGTAATGGTGACTGACCTGTAGACATGTAGGTCATATTATATAAGATCACTGTCATACATATCTTGAAATGTAACCTAAACAGATGTACATACTTTGTGTAACATGTAGTGTGTGATGCAGAGGCTAATGTGTGCATGCAATAGATAGTCTTTTAGTCACTATCATGGGCATTTATGTGCAAGTTGTTGGATTTATGATAGAAAGCTTCCCATTTCAGTTCTGTGACTAAACTAAGGCCATGGATTAGTGATTATTTTGCTTTTGACTTCATGTTCAAAATCTCAAACCCCAACCCTTGACTATAAATTTGTAGCAATTGGGTTTGTTACCATGAATCTTGAGTACCGTGGACTTAAACCTGTTTCACCCTTCTTTATTAACATCCCTTATACAAAATGTGGAACAGACATAATGACAGGGCAAGATTGGATGTGTGTGTGTGTATATATATATATGCTGATATCATTTTCACAATAGTATGGTATAGTGAAATCAGTAACTAGTAGCTTGTGGGGGTTGTAATGAATAAAACTTTGCAAAACTTGTCTATTGTATAGGAACTGTCACAGCATTCAGGACCAAAGAAAATATTTTTCAAACAAACTGACAGTTTGCAAATGATTACATGAAATTTGTGATGATGATGATGATGATGACAGCGGTAGTGTTCTAGTAATAAAAGAATGGGTTGGTGCATCTCACAGAAACATTTATCCAGGTGACAAGTAGTACAAATTATGCTAGGGCATGCAGCAAACTTTAACCTTTTGACGCCCAGCGACGCCTATAGTGGTCGTACAGCACCGCTAACCTCTAAACGTTGCATTTTATATATTTATTCAACAAATACAGGTACTGAATATTTTAAACATGGTATATACTCTCCGTTTTTCTCTCTTCAAAATGCAGTCTGTTTCATAATTCTAACTTATTTGGTTCCTGTTTTATTCACAGTTTATATACAGGGTGTGTTAAAATTTAAAAAAATAATTCCGGCGCCAAAAGGTTAATACTCGTATCTTTTACTCATATTTAAGACAACTGCATACTGCTTATGTCCTACCTTCAAATTCTCGGTTTCGGATTTATGGCGGGCTGAACAAAGTCACGATAAAAATGTGGTAATGAACGTCTCTTGTTACTGTCTCTCCAGTGACAACTGACATACCAAATGATGACAAACCAAATGGCAGTACTAGTCTGTACACATCCGTTCAAACAGATCCGCCATTTCATTCACAGATATTGCAAACGCAGTGTCTTGCACTTCTGTGTATGTTCCAGAATTTCTTCTCGGAGCACATTAAGGCAAAAAACACCATACACTGCTCTGCCGTCATGACAGAAAAATTGCATTGCACTGACTCCAGGCGTAGAGAATCTAAGCGTGTAGCCTGCAAGACCATTATTGTTTCTGTCAGCTAACCAAAGATATTTCTGCCAGTGTTACCACTACACGCTGGATTTGAGGGGGAGGGGGGGAACTATTTTGGAAAATACTAAAATTGAGATGGAAAGTGTGTTACTTTGTTGTTGAAAATTCACATTATCCAGCAAAGGAGATACCTTGTTATGTAATTTTGTTAAGAAATGATAGAGATTAGTGATTTTTAGATATGAAGGAAAACCACAGGTGAATATTGTCGACTTTTTATTACACCAAAGAATCTGTAGGTTCCATAATGTGTAGGAGTTTCTGAGAAGGTTGAAGTGATTGTTAGTATCTCAGTGACTCTGTTCCATGGTATAAGCTAATGACTGCCTGTGCCAGTTATCCTCCACCTTCTGTCCCTGAAGGGCCAGGTTCAGTCCCACCATAATCCATGTGGAAATTGTAACTGACAAAGTGGTGCTGTGTGAGGTTTTATCCTAAATATTTTTGTTCTCCCTTAATAATTACTCATCTGCCATCGAACGTGGGTAGAGCACATTTGAAACGTGATGGCACACGCGCAGAAACCAGATTTGGTCTTTCCGCGAAATGGACGAGTCCATTTAAATCGGCAGGGGCGTCAGTTCAGTCGACTACTGGCAGCCGACGTGTGCGCATCAGCAGTAGTAATGGTAGTAATGCTTGATACACTATGTTCTGAGGTAGAGTGCAAGACTACTGGCTACCCACTCCACTTGCATGTTTCCCCTTCACTTCCCCTACCGTGCATCACCGTGTGCCATCAGGTTTCAACTGAGCTCTACACTAGGCCGATTTGAAGGCAGAGTTTAAAGGCTATCATTCTCTCTCTTTCTCTCTAATCCTAGTCTAGTAGTTTTTATATGTCGAAGTTTGTAAGCCATAATTCCTCCAAAATGATAACACGCTGTCCAATTTCTAACAGTCATCCTTGAGCAAGTCTTCTCTATGTATTGGACATACTGTTCTAAGTTAAACGTCTCGTTATCTGTAGAAGAAAGGGGAACATATACGATTATAGTCCATGAAGTATGCGACAGGGTGACGTGACCTAGATGCTCAAAATAAACGCCAGGCGACTCTTGATATACCTCCATGGTGTAACCGGGACCTCCCTTAGCTACATTCAATATCGCCCAAACAACCAGTGCAAGCATCCCTCGCCTCATCTGCAACAAACAATTGCGCAGTGTTACTGCCCCTTGTCACCGCATCTAGTAAAATGGCTTTAACCGGTTAATGTGTACTTTAACAAACTTGCATTCTTGCGCTATTGTAGCATTAACCTTATCTATTTCAGTTACGGTGTATGGACCAAGCCATTGTGCACTTAATTTACGGGATTTACCGCGGCGCACCGTCTCATCAAACAGCAAAACCTTATCTCCGACTTTTAGTTTACTTTGTCCCGCGGTCTTGTCGTAGTATTCTTTACTTTTCTCTTTGTTTTTAATTAAACTCTGTTGTGCTTGTTGGTGAGCCGTCTGTAAGCGACTTTTCAATTCTGACACGTAGTCGTCATAGTTGTACCTGGGTTCAGGGGGGTCCCTTAACTGCCGATGGTAAGGTTGAGGGGCGCCCAAACATTAACTCAAACGGCGTATACGCTGTGGCGGAGTGTTGCATTGTGTTATATACATACGTAGCAAATGGCACCCAAGCGTCCCAGTCGGTCTGGTCCCTGCTCACGTAGTGGCGAAGGTACTCAGCCAACACGCGGTGACTGCGTTCTATGCTCCCTTGGGATTTGGGGTGAAATGGTGTGGATTGAATTTTCTTGACTTTCAAAAGACTACAAGTATTCCTGAACACTTCACTCATAAAATTGCTACCCTGGTCAGTCTGTACTACTTGCGGCGTACCGTACAACAGCACTACTCTTTCCACAAAAGCCCTGGCTATTGTGTGTGCGTCCTTTCTTTCTATTGGAACGGCTACTACATATTTACTCAAGTCGTCCTGAAATGTCAAAATGTATTTGTGTCCCTGCGTCGTTACTGGAATTGGCCCTACCACGTCCATGTAGCACTTCTCAAAGGGACGTTCTGCTGTAGTAGTCACCTGCATCGGCACTTTGTTCCTAGGAGTGAGTATCTTGTTTGTTTGGCAACTCTTACACTTTAATGTACTCTTCTATTTCTCGCCTCATTTTAAGCCAAGTGTACCTCGAGCTGATGGCACGATATGTCTTGTTCATTCCTCTGTGGCCTAATGGTGAGTCATGAAATTCATACAAGATTTGCTTCTTCACCTGATCGTTAACAACCTCCATTGGTCCTTCTAACGCACCTACGCTACCAATTCTGCTCAGCGCATCGGTGTTAGTGTTCTGGACCCCCCTTTTATGAACAATGTCATAGTCGTACTCAGCTAGTTGAATTCGCCACCGCATTAATCGTGATCCTGGGTCTTTAACGTTCATAATCCACACTCGTGGCTTATGATCGCTAACAACCTTAAACCTACGCCCATACAGGTAAGGCCTAAAGTACTTAGTTGCCCACACTATGGCTAGGAGTTCCTTGTCACTGGTAGTATAATGTGATTCTGCTCGGTTTAAACTACGGCTCGCATAAGCCACCGGCAAGTCCTTCCCAACTGGTCCCTGTGACAGCACGGCGCCTAGTCCTTGATTACTGGCATCTGTTGTCAAAACAAACTCCTTGGAAAAGTCAGGGTATTGCAAAATAGGTGATGTCATTAATTTAGATTTCAAATGCTGAAATGCATTCCCTTGAGCCTGTGCCCACTCAAATTTTGTATCCTCCTTCAACAGCCTATATAAGGGCGATGCAATTCTACTACAATCAGGAATAAACCGTCTGTAGTAACTTATCATGCCACAAAAAGCTTTTAACTGCCTCGGGTTAGTGGGGGTAGGAAATTTCTCTATTACCGATACCTTGTCCGGGTCTGGTCGTACTCCCTCCTCTGTAATTACGTGTCCCAAATAATTCACTTCTTTCCGAAGAAATTGACACTTTTCAGGCTGCAGCTTCAGCTTATGGGTACGCAACCTGTCCAATACCTCCCGTAACTTTACATTGTGTTCCCACAGAGACCTAGCGTACAAAACAATATCGTCTAAATATACAAAACAGCGAGTCCCCGTCAGTCCGCTCAGCACAGCATTCATCATTTTCTGGAAAGTGGCGGGGGGTGTTTTTAACTCAAAGGGTAACCTCTGGTACTCCCAATGACCCTGTTTAGTGCTAAATGCCGTCTTGGGGCCCTCCCTTGGTTCTGGTGCAATCTGGTGATACCCCATTGCCATATCTAAACATGTGAAATACTTTGACTGTCCCAGTTGGTCTAATATCTTGGTAATGTCCGGAAGAGGATGAGCGTCTCCTATTGTTTTCTCGTTCAACTTACGAAAGTCCACGACCATCCTCCATTTCGGCTTTCCGTCTGGCCCCGCTCTCTTAGGTACTATTAAGAGAGGGCTGTTCCATGGGGATTCACTAGGTGTTACAATACCATCCTCTACCAGCTGTTTCACCTGTTGCTCTATTTCCTCTTTCTGGCTTTCAGGTAGCCTGTAGGGTCGTGTGTTTATAGGGGTCACGCCTGGTTCCAGCTGAATAGTATGTCTAGCAGCGTTAGTGCAGCTTAACCTATCACCCAGCAAATAAAACATGTCCTGATATTCGAAACATATCTCTCGGAGTAGTTTCTTTTCCTCCTGGTTTAACTGTTCGTCCTGCAATTTGGCAGTTACTCTCTCCCCTCGACTCATACTCTGATCTTCTTTCTCTCTGCCCTGTTCTACCGCACCTAACAACGCAATGTCACTATTCTCTCTGTCATTTATTTCTTCTAGCTTAACTGTTGGTTCATTCAGCTCTACCTCCTTTGTGATAGTATTAATAATGCTAGTAATAACACACTCATTCTTTACACTCACCAAACTCTCAGCTATGTACACCCCTGGTGCTAACTCTGCTTTCTCAACTATGCCTTCTTGTGTTCGTGGTCCCACTTCCACCGGCACCTGTACTGCCATTTCAGTTCTGGCTGGAAGATTTAATTTCAACCTCCTGTCCCTAAGAGTCTCTCTTTCACTTTCAGGTAAAAACGTTAACTTCTTACGCACACAAATACCCTTGTAGTAGTAAAGAACTCTCTATGTTTACTCATTTTAAAGAATGACACTTGTTGATGGGCTTTCGCAAGTTTCGATAATTTCCTATTGAAGGACTTAATTTCCCTGTTTACACAGGATGATTGGATTAAGTCATATCTGTGAGGAACACTCACTACCACAATATTAGTATTACTATTAGTGTTAAGAAAGTTACTGATATGTCTCAGAGCCAATTTTGAGTCATTTTTTGCGATGTCATTTGCACCACCTATAAAAATCATAACATCCTTTTTCGTTAGGTTCGCAATATAACCATTAGATGTATTTACTAATACACCCGTTCCGGCCCTGGGCTTCACCGTACCCTGAACACAGAAAATATCCTTTATTTCAGACCTTATTTTGGTTGCACATAATCTTGCATGACTGTCCCCAACTAAAAACACTTTGTGTCCATTCCGGGGAGGGGGCTTGCTGCTTGGGTTTCTTGCGGGGTTGTTTATACTTGCATGGACTTGATCTTGAACTGGAACTAGAGTAGTAAGTTTGTTGGTTATGGTTGCCTTGGGACATTCATTATTCTTGTTAAGAGTAGACAAAGATGTAATTTGCTTGAAGATTTGCAGGGGAGGCTGATGGGGGAGGCGCTCTGAAGGTTGTCGACAATTACGTCCGTATAGCCGATGGTACGTCCAATTTTCCTTTGCTGTTGGGTCGTTCGAATCCATGCTAATTGGGACTTGGGATTTGATATCACGAATTTCATCATGTAGTAATCTTATGATTTCCTTACAAGAGCTTAGTTCTAATCTAACTGCATTTAGTTCAGTCACTATATCTTTGCAACATTCACAAAGTTTGTTTTGTTTATCACACGGTGGACTACTAGATAATTGGGCTTTGACCCCTTCACTACGCATCTTCTCATTGTTTGGGGTATTATTACCACATTCAGAAAAAATAACCCCATTTGCTGAATCTTGAATGTCACCATTCATTGTTGAGTAGCTTAGATGAACATTGTTGCACTGTACACCATGTATTTTTACAATTTCCGCGGAGTCAACGCACAACGGATCTTTCGCCGCCACCATCTTAACTTTATATCACTTAAAATGCAAGTACACATGGACGATAATTATAATATTCCAGTTTGTTTA
>Ga0123357_10013932_pt1 | contig 10468 bp, 5 predicted proteins | sample TergutEmb28metaG_FD_89873 | JGI IMG/M metagenome (GOLD analysis project Ga0123357, IMG submission 89873) | Embiratermes neotenicus P4 segment gut microbial communities from Petit-Saut dam, French Guiana - Emb289 P4 | ecosystem: Host-associated > Arthropoda: Insects > Digestive system > Gut ...
ATTAATGTTGAGGCTGCATGGTGAATGTGTCAAATTTTGTTCTAGTCGTCTTTGGTAAAGTAATTTTATACTTGTGTCCTCTAATAAATGTACTCGAAAAACTTCTTCTTGTCGTAAAGGTCTCTGAATAGATGTATATCCTTTTTGAGGTAACCTAATTTTGGAAATTAACAAGTAGTGGTCTGTTGGAAGTTTTATTACCTAAGTAATAGCATCACCAATAAAAACTGCACGTTTCGTCCTACGTAGTGGCCATCATTAGGCAGGCCGAAACATGCAGTTTTTATTGATGATGCTACTACTTAGCGACTAAAACTTCCACAATTGTGTTTGACTGTTTTATCCTATTTTATATGATTATAGTGCACAACGGAGATGCCCCAACTTAATACAATTGCGAGAGAAATGTAAAGTTTATGAATTATCCTACAGTAATGATAAGGTACCTCGTTTCCGGTGCCCGGCCTCCCATAACTGTCTCGATATAGCGTTCTTTCATTTGCCTCAAATCCCTGTTCGTCTGCGGAGCCAGTACGTGCACCACCTCCCACCAAAGGGTTAGTTCTGAAACACACAGAAGCTGCGAATAAAAATCTATATCGAGCAGAATATTTTTTAAGTGCGTTCGCAAAATTGCAAAAGGCGACCATTAGCTTCGTCATGTCTATTTTTCCGTCTGTCCGTCCGTCCACATGGAACAACGTCCTTTAAGCTTTCTCTAAATCCTATCTCCTGTAAACGCTATTTACAGCTTGTCGGAACGAACACCGTGTGTTCTTGTTTGTCATGGTGGTGAGAACAGTTAGGAAGTATTCTGAATGAGAACATCACGGTTTGCTTGTAATTCAACTAACGTTATACAGTATACGTCAGCACAATGTTGGGGCACGTCTAGACGTGCCCCAACATCAGCCATAATACAACAGGATTCACAGTTGAATATCCGGTGATCATCAACGCACCGTTAAAGGAGAAAGTTTAAACATTTTATTATTTAGACAAAATCTGTAAAAAACATATTTTATAAACAAAATCAAAACCTTTTTAGAAAGTTTTAATTAGATGTGTTCCAAAATTATAAACACTATGGGATTCCAAAGTGGGCAAAGCATCTCGTAACGAAAACATTGTATAAGCCTGAGGATGACTAACATTTAGTCGAAACATGTAGCCTTGTTTTATAGTGCTTAAGAATAAAAAAGATTGTGCTGACGTATACTGTATAACGTCAGTTGAGTTAAGAAGTGGCCTGTTTTCGAATTGTAATAGCCAATTGCTTTCTAAAGGGTCTTCCTTTTTTGGCAGATCAAGAATGTAATGGATCTGTGACAATTGAATTTTGAAATGGTATGAGATTCTGAATCCTTTCTTTGCTAAGGCGTGTTGACATGAATGCTATTTGCACTCAAAGCACCTTGTTCTACGTTTTGTAAAGATGACCTGATGGTGGTCAATTGACCGAAACATGTTGTCAAGGTAGAAATAAAATAAAAATATATTTTTGTGTTTGAAACCTGAAACTATTTTCTTTTCTTTTAGTGTTTAAAGACGCTGTCAGTAGAACAGAATATACCGGCATAACGTCGAAATATCAGTATATAATGAATCAAAAAGTGCAGAAATTAACGTTCTTCACCTAGTTTAAGTACTAACCCGGCATTTTTCTGGACAGACTGAGGAAAGTTATGTAATATCTTTGAGAATGTGGCCCTTTCCGAGCCAAAATTTTAATCCGTTAACTCCAGTACGCAAGAAGAGAGCTGCCACTTACATGCAAAGTTCTGTCGGCTTATTAAAGCAGTGAGAGAATAGATTTTTATTTCTAAATTATGGATGATCAAGGTTGTGATCATCTGGGTTTATCGACCTACAAGTCTGAATAAGTCTGGATTAATGACCTACAAGTCGGAGGTCATGTGGCTTATGAACCTAAGCGACTGATCGTCTGGTTTATGGACCTATGTGGATGTAAACTTCTGGGTTATAGATCTACGAGACAGAGGTCTTCTGAATTATGGATATAGAATACAGTGATTGTGTACGTTATTTATAGCAGAATTACATCCACATTGTCTCCATTATTTTGCACGACAACCTCCAATGTGAGTCTCACAAAACTTATGGTCCTCCTACCTCAATCACATAAGTGCAGCTCTCCGTAACTAGACGAATACTTGCACCTGCACAGCTCTGATTGCAGAAACGCACTGATATACGCGCTCAACACTTCACATTTGAGACTAGAGACTTTGTGGGATTATTCCTGCTATACCGAAGAGATTGTTATCTTCGGGGTTAAGGACTAACGTGATTGCATGTTGTCATAATTCAAGCAACCGCAATCTGTAAGTTCGTTTTTGAGTTTCAAATTATTCACCACTGAACTCTCGTCCTGAGTCATTTCTCAGACTCTTTCTCGAAGACCGGTTTTAATATTATCTTTATGTTTATAGTTCCTTGTGGAATGATATATTCTTAAAACATAATATTTCAGACAACGTAAATGTGAGCTTCTGTTTTTCTGGTACCCCTGAAGTGATCTAATTGAAAATTTAAAAGCATGTTTTTTAAACTGAATGCTACTGCCATCCTGCATCATGCATTTGTGAGGATTTTAAATTTACAATCGACGTATAAGTGTACATGGCACTAATGTGATGCGCGCCATCTAAAATTACCAAGCAGAATAGAGGCCGGTACTTACCGAGAGTTTTTTTGGGAGTTCCAGAAAGTAACTTTAGTAAGGAGTTGAGGTAGTTGGCATTTGTCACCATTATCTTATCTTCACCTTCTAGATCAAGGGTCACATTCTCAATTCCTTCAAACATAAGCGTGAGATATTCAGTCCAGTTCCACTGTAAAAGAAGAGTTTGCAATTTAATTTTTTTTAGAAAATTCACAAAGAAATTTGAAAAATTATTTGTACTAGTGTAAGAGCAGATGTAGACTAGGAGTGGGTGACGCAGATTGGGCGTCACGTTTGAAGCGCTTCCTAGGCAAGTATAGCCATGAATTTGGTCGAGTAGTTCTTTGATGGAATCCCGAACGTTTGCAAAGCCCTACCGTTCGGCAATTTTCCGACTTATCATAGTCTACATAGAGTATATATGCTGTGTTGATATAAAGTGTTTTCATATTATTATCTTCTTTTCCATACATACTTTTCCCAAACGTTCAGTCTTCCTGGGTTTTGCAAAGAATCGTTGTATGTTTAACTGTTTACCTATATTATTTACGTTTTCTTCGCCTGAATAATCTGAGATTACCCTCAGCTTCTCAGCTCTTTCTTTTCAACTCCTACTCCCAAAATTTCCATTTAAAAGAGTGAAAGAAAAGGTTTCCAGTTCATATGGACTGCACATCTAGTTTTGACTGTGTTTGTAGCCTGTCTATTGACCTTGAAATTTGCAGGGAGGGAAATGAGTAAGAAAAGATTTCAAAAGGCGTGCATTTTCCGGTTGGAATCTGTTTTTACTTTCATCACGAACAGTTTGCAGTTATGACAATATGGTGTCACAGAACGTAAAGTATCACAGATCTGCCATCATAATTAAACTCTAAAATATGCCCAATTTGTGTTTTTTTTTTTGTCCCCTAGAAGAGCAGGCGAGAGACGGAAAATGAACCAACTGAACAGTGAGTTTCTAAGTTCCTTATAGTGAATGTTGTTAGGTAAATAATCGGCTCAATGTTGTGAAAATCTTAAAAAAAAACACATCAATAATTACACTCTAAGCGCAAAATACAGGTTCCGTATAGTGGTATGCTCATTGAATGTGGTTCGTAGGCTCGTATTTACCACGGGGCTATAAACAATTAATTGCAAACTTTGTATGATATGAATTTAGAAGTGCCAATTCTACATGAAATATATTTAGTGAAAGGGTATTCAAATGCAGATTGTTGTAATGTTGAATTGTTTGTGAAACTCACCGTGGTCACCGGCGCAACATTAGAAATTGGCCTTCACTTATGACTCCTAATCATGTTATTTATAGTCGGCAAGGAAGATCCTCGAAAGCGGTAGCGGTGGGAAGGACATGTTCCTCATGTCCATGTGTAAAAGTGCGCGGACAACGCGAGGAGTCGTAGTCTGATTTCTGGCAGCGGCAAGAGATTTTTCTCTTCCCCAGGGCATTCAGAGCACCTCTGCAATCCACCCACACTCCTATTCAATGGGTATCGGGGGTTTATTCTTCCCGGAGTAAAGCGGCCGGGTCATGAAGCTGATTACTCATTCCTTCCAATGGTGAATTTAAAAATGAAAGCAGCCATGCCTGCACTGCTCCAGATGTTTTCACAGCTTTGTTACTAGACATCGAACATCTCCGGTCTCTTCTTGTAATAAAACCAACGAGATGCGCTAATAAATCAAATTTATTTCTGGAACAAGACTCTACATGTTTCGGACGGTTTCTCTGTCCATCATCAGGAGTCTAGCACTATACACACAGCAATCGGTATATGTCATACACGTTTGCTGAAGCAAAACGTGTATGACCTATACCGATTGCTGTGTGTACAGTGCTAGACTCCTGATGATGGACAGAGAAACTGTCCGAAACATGTAGAGTCCTATTCCAGAAATAAATTTCATTCATTGATGCATCTCGTTGGTTTTATTATAAGAATATATCACGATGCACGGTCCTCTGAATGTCCAAATCTCTCGTCTCCTTGTTGATCAATCTCAATTAAAAAAGAAAGAAACTTTAAAAGTGCATCCGCTGCTTTCCTTTCATTCTCATCGATATCCGACTGACAGTCTTGAACTTATTTGACTTGTCTATGAAACTGTTCGTTATATGGCGAGTATTCAGTATTATCAATTGTACATGCCACGTGAAGATGTGTTTCTGCAAACATTAGAAGCTGCAGACCTTTATGCCTGACCTGTAAACTTCCGTTGAGATTTTCGTTGGTGAACTTTTGTAATTCCTCCACCGACATCTCTATTGCATTCTCATCTGCTTCATCATTTTCGTTCATAACCTGTAAGATGAGAAAAGAAAATTGTGTTTTCTTTCGTATCGAACTGTGTCTGCGGCAGGTCCAGTGTTGTGGACGTAATGCCTGTTGCTAGGGGTCCGTGTGGTCAAGTTCAATTAGTGTTTGTAAAATCTTTTAGAAGAAAATTGGTTGTGATAACTTGCATTTTTATAGATAAGTACTTTTAGTTTAGAGGAATTCATTGCTCCCATCTTCGGGGCAGAAAATAAAGCGACGTTAGTGTCCGTCCATCGAACTATGCTACCGCACACCTCCGTTGTCATCTCCTAGAGAACCTCACATGTTGCTCTTTTAAAACCTTCGTCATATCTGAACAGTGGACAAAAGATAGCTTTTCTATCGTTGCGTTCTGAAACATATGACTTTAATGCACGGAATTAACTATCTAAAATTTGAACTTTACTTTGGCACATAGATTTGTTACTTTCTGTAACATTTACCTTCCTGACAGAGATATATGGCCTACGAACTGTGGTGCACGAAACAGAATTGACAGACGAATTACCAAAAGATACCTGATTGTGGAATTTTTGTGAATGAAACGCAACCACAGAAATGATTACCTGTATGCTGCTCTTTTACCATCTTGCAGAATTACTTTTGAGAAAGTCGGTGAACTGCTCAGGATCATCTGTGTTTTTGAAGGAGATAATTTAGGAGCCAGTGTTTCGAAATTACTGAATTAAAAAAAATACTTTGTCGAGTTGTCAAAATACAAAGGTCATTCAAGTGAAGAAAAAGGAAGAATTGTATAAAATTACGTTATATAATTTTTCCGGTTTTCATTTGAGTGACCTTTGTATATAAGAATAGAAATGGAAACATTTCAAAGAGTAATTGAAGAGAATTCTAAAGCGTATATTTTGTTATTATGTTTACTGGTTGGTGCAAAAATACAGACTTTCTCGAAGTCTATACAGAGCTGAAGTACTTGCCCTTCATACTTCAATTTATTCTGAAGTATCTGACGATGTACACCGTATACCGTGCGACGAAATTGATCAGTGTTTTGTATTGTTCTGGTGAATGGATAGCGACGTTCTTGTCTTTACATTTCTGTCGGCAAGTCTGCGTTGAATTTAAACGATTTGTTACAAACGGTAGCATCCGTACTGAGAATTGCTAGGTTTTTAGACTGTCCATCGTCTCGTATTTGAAAAAGACCAAAACAGCTGAGAAGATGGATCTTTTCCCGTCCTTAGATGACAGAGAAGCGAGGCACATAACCCATTTGCGTCCAACAGAAAGTACTATATATTCTAAATCATAGGACCAACCTTTCACATGACGACGGAATACAATCATCCTCCAGAACCTAGTTAAGTTTATCGTGATATGTGTTTTTTTTGGATGTAATGACATAAATTTAAGTGGTCTGAATGTTCTAAACCACACTGTTGTAGTGAATGTTGAAAGAAGCTGGCACAGAACTAGAAGTGATTTGCTATTCACATTTCATGTTGTCCCCATCTCTGTACCAATCGACGTTCCCAACTGGTGGCCATACCAGAATGCCGTTACCTCTGTCAGTCTTTCATCCATTTCTAATATTCGTATCGCTGCATTCTTCACGGCCAGTTCAGCATCTTTGTCCATCCGTGCAGTGTTGTTCCACCTGTATATGTAGGATATCGCCTTCGCCAGGTATTCCAGGAAGGCTCCAGCATATGTGTTTTCCTCTCCATCATCTCCTTTACTCCTCGTTGTTTTTCTTCTTCTTTTTTCAATTCGCTTGTCTAGGTCTCGGTACCTAAAAAATACTCAAATTTTAGTAACATGCTGTACGTTAGCTCAGTCGGTTCAGTGACCATGATAAGTACTGCACGACCGATGAATAGCGCGATTGGATTCCTGATAGCTGCAAGAGACTGGCTCCGGGCCCACACAGTTAAGTGAATAATGGGGGCACATTTTCCGGGGGAGGGAGGCGAGCAACCAGATCGTGAAGTTGACCACTCGCCTGCATCTGGTGCCCAGGTTAAAAAAGCGCGAAGCTATAATTCCACTCCGACATATGCCTCCATGGCTGACGAAGAACAAATGCATAATCAGGTTTATGGATGGCAGTACATACGGAATGGATAGCGGATGAAACATGTCAGTAGAAGTCAGAATTGCCTTTCGTGTCTGCTGTAAGAATATATTGGTTACACAATGCATTTCGGAAAATGGTCCATCTTCAGGAGATTAATTAATGTTAAGTCTGTACATATGCTATTGTATTTCGTCACCTTCATTTTATTGCCTTAAGATTAGTGGCTGAGGTTCGGATCAGGCCAACTGACAAGAATGTTACTGACAGTTTCAAATTTTTGGAAGGTCATGTGGACATGAACCACTTAATTGCCTGATCGAAACTCCTAATAATGGCGGTGATAATCACTCAGGTGTTCAACAAATCTCGGATTTTCGAAAACCTGGCAATACTCGATCGTATGTACAGATCCCACCACTATTCACATCCTGAGCCAGTTTAGTCCATACGCTTAGCAGCCTACATTGTCCTTAACTTTCACTCTAATACGAATATTTCCCTCCAACTTGCGCCTTGGTGTCGTGAGTGGTGTTACCCTGCTGCACCGACATTGTCTCCAACAGGGGAAATAAGCATGCGACCTAAACATGTCCATGTAATTCATATATCTGTGGTTCTAACGACTGTGTCACGTTTAGATCCTTCCGGGCTTCGTTCTTGTCCGTCGTCTGCTTCTTCTAATCACAAAAACTGAACATAACATTTTGGAAATTGGGCCCCAATTTGTCCTCAACTTAAAATATTTGGAAGTCACGTTCTCATTTGGGACCGTTGGACCGATTTACATTTTTCCCTGAATAGACTGCATGTGGAAAGATTAGACGTATCTACACAGCCCAAAGTAGTAGGTGTCTCTTTGTACCTGAGGATGGAAATGGGACCAGTTTCCGAGATATTCTGGTTAATTTCTGTATTTTAAACTTTGGTCAATTGATCAAGTCCAAAATTTGACTGGATATCAGTAGAGTCTTATTCTCTAATAGTACCTAAATTATTAATAATGCAAGTATGTAGGGGGTGTAGTACCCTGGCAACGGCGATCTGACGTCTGGTGTTCCCAGCGTCAGTCTCATTATGGTGCGGTTGGTATTCTGCGGTGTTATCGAGAAGCCGACCAGTAGGTCCTGATAGACAAGCCTCTTCGTCCTTACAGCCATGGGCACCCAGTTGAAGGGCTCCTGCGTAGTTTCACTTTCGAGGGAGGGACGAACCTGCATCCCTATGTCCCTCAGAACTTGAAACATTGGTTCCAGTCCCTGCGAGTCCAGCTCATCTGTAAATATATTTATGAAATTATAGTATAACATAGTAACAGCTGAAATGCAAGGGTAGGTTTTTACCTACACACATCCCCAAAGTTGGCACGTAAAATTTAAATGTCTAATTCCGTATTCAACCAGTGTTTTATAGACTCCAGCGTGGAAAGTGGAGTCTCCATTTCTTGCAGGGACAGGGATCTTCTCTTTGCCATCACTTCCAGATCTACTCCGGTCCCATCCAGCCTACTGTCCAGTGACTTTCAGGGTAATTGTTCTGAGAACAAAGTGGCAACGATAAAATTTGACGAATACCTACAGCTGTACTTCCCTTATGCCTTCATGACATGTTGCTAATATGTTCCCAGGGACAACTTAAACTATCTTAAATTATTCTCACGCCAAAAATCAATGAAATTTGGCTACACTGTCATATTTGGCTAGAATTCATGGTGAACCTAAGGTTAGAGACTGGATGGAGTGGAAAATTTACTGGTCGAATCACACTTTCGGCGTTCCTGAGCATAAAATACAAAAGACGTGAGAGGGAACTGCGGCCGCTGGCACCGGTCTGTTTGCAGTCCGCAGCCATTGTAACGTCATGCATTATTTTATTGTTATTTATTTACCTAATCACCGGGGTGCTGATAAGTCCTTAGCCCGACCAGGACGGAAACGAGCTCAGAAGCATGTCAGGGACGCGCGCGATGGCAACAACATCGAGACGCGAGCTGTTATCAAGTTTTTTTTTCTTTCTTGCAAGGCAAGGCGCCGAAAGAAATTCACGCCATTCTAACAGAAACATTAGCTTGTTTCCTTCCTGGTCGAGCTAAGGACTTATCAGGCACTCTGTACTCTTCACACTCTGTCCATCTTCCATCTCCCATTTCCCTCGCACAGTGCCCACTCACTTTCACATCCTACCTTACATTTACTTCTTTTTCTAAATTTCTTAATTCTGCAGCCTTCGCTAAATTTAAAATCCAGCTACTTTCAAACCCCGGGCAAGTTACGGGGTGGGCTCCAAAGCCGTCCCGAAAAGTGTGCGAAAAATCACTCTTCTGTTAGAGAGATCTGTCCTTTCATTGACAAACATCCGCGGATAGCTAACGCGTGTTTCAAGGTACACAAATGAATGTGATGGTAAGAGCCCATGTGACGGAATTCAGTTTACCATGTCCTATTTTGTTAAATTGTATGTTAATTATGGGGGAATAAAATATTATTATTATTATTATTTTTATTATCCAAGCTTTCACCTGATTTATATTGTATACAGAAATATAAGCGCACGGTATTGTGTGTGCGCCTGTGATTCGTACCTCGAAAAAAATGAATTGTCCAGTATTCTGTAGGAAGAAATTTTCTACTTCGGGGCGCTTTGTTAAAGATATGTGTGTATCTGTCAGTCTGTCTGAACCTTGGTTAAACATCACCAGCACACACTAAAGGACAAACACATGTGAAATACGTTTACATCGCGACATTAAATTCTTTTGAAGTGGGAAAAGCATACCGCCCGTCAGTGTGAAGTCCTCCCGTGTTACTATATTTGTGATAGGTGATTAAACGTAGGCCTTTTGAATTATCTTATTACCTTGGAAAATAAAAAGATAAAAATGAACACCTTTTAAGATTTTGGAGTGTAATTGTGATGATGAGTAATTAATTATTGTAAGCTGTGTGGTAGAATGTTGCGAAACCTTTGCAAGTAACGAGTGATGTAATATTTGCTTAAAAGGTGGTCAATTTCAGTCACAAATGAGGCGCTGGTCTCCAGCATACAACTAATTGCACAGAGAAGTGAATTCGCCTCGGTTAACCCTCCAGAGCATAGTGGTTAATGTATGAACTGGCAGGTTTAGTACTAAGAGCTGTACATTTTGCAACACATTATGTTAAACATTCCTTATACTATTGACAATAAACAGCATTTATTTCTATATAGAGCTTTAAATGATTAGGTTGTGTCACTGAACGTGACAGTGGTATCTGTAAGATGCAAACTAAACTACATTAATTTGTATTTCGTGCATCCCCTTGTTATATATATACAGGGTGATTCACGACTTTGGGACATAACTTCAGGAGGTGATTTCCTAGGTCTTTGTGATCAAAAAAGTTCATATAAACATGTGTCCGAGTTTGGACTGTTACGGAGTTATGA
>Ga0123357_10013933_pt1 | contig 10468 bp, 9 predicted proteins | sample TergutEmb28metaG_FD_89873 | JGI IMG/M metagenome (GOLD analysis project Ga0123357, IMG submission 89873) | Embiratermes neotenicus P4 segment gut microbial communities from Petit-Saut dam, French Guiana - Emb289 P4 | ecosystem: Host-associated > Arthropoda: Insects > Digestive system > Gut ...
GTGGGAAAACACAAAAGGCATTTTAGCAACACCGTACAACTAACCTGCCAACCATTCACAAAGCAGCCTTAAACTGAACTGCGTATGCAGTGCATTTCTTATGCAGTGAAGTTCAGTGGCCAGTGTCAGCTGAAATCGCGTCATATGAAACTACACTCAAGGCCGAAAGGGATAAGATTGTCAGCCAACAGGTACAGTGCGTGGACCCGCAAGAAGACCACACTTTTCTCTGGCCATTATCTCCATAACCGTTCCACTTTGGACATAGGTGTTTTGGGTTATATCGGTATACTTTAACAAAAGGAACACCCTCCCGAAGTCTGGCACATTCCTCCTGGGACAGCCTGTATATTCCCTTGGAACTGGGAGAGCACATAAATTGTAGTAAGTCATCCCTGTGACACAGTCTGTGTCAGTCAGAAACGTAAGATTTGTCTTGGGATTGTTCAGAAGCAAAAGCAAGATCAACTTATGAAACTTTAGCCCATGACTAATGCCAAAGTCACGCTTTGTTGTACAACAGATTCATTTATAAGCAGTTCTGTGACTTCCTACTATCACAGCCAGAATAATATGCCTACTCACAGATTCCCAGACCCAGAATTGTTTCTTATTGTAAAACCAACAATTTGCACATACAAAGTATATAAAACAATCCAGTCCTCTCTCCTACATATTTCAGCTGTCAATCACCATCCTCAGGGAGCGACACCAATATTTAAAACCTAATAAAGCCAGTTACATATACAGTAATAAAATACAACATAATTATCACTGCTTATTATGACATAAAATACATTAGCTTATGGCACATATCATTAAAATTAATAATATTATTATTAATACTATTAATAAAAATAATGATACCTTTGAGATTATTCTTTCCTAGCTTGATTATAAAAGTTTTTGTTAGTGCTGCATCATAACAAAAAATCACAGGTGTGTGTGTGTGTGTGTGTGTGTGGAAAGGGTGTTCAAGTCAGGAAATATGTACAAAAGATATTTTTAATAGTTTCGTAACTGACAGCACAACAATGCCACAGCTGAACATAAAACGGCTAAGTGACTCTTTATTTCAAACAGTTGCTACAGGCTTACACATTGTAAGTTATGTCACATTGTGGGGATTTGTGAGCAGGAAACTTGTACAAATACTACTAATTTACCCCCTCTTCACACATGCACCAATTAAATATATAAGCTCCATTTTGCAGCATAATTAATATCATGCCTGCTTGATACTTTATGATCTGGGCTGGGGATAGCCATTTGTAATTGTCTTAGTAAATTATTTTTAAAAAAAATCCATTCTTCTGAAGTAGTTGTCACTTGTTTGCCAGGTGAGGGATATGCTTATATTTTCTTTGTAGTCATAAGAGGTTTGAGGAAGGAACATAACATTTAATGCCAACCATGTCACATTTCACATATGCTGAAAAAGGGAGAAAAACATATTCGCCCCTTCATGACACAACTTTGCTAATGAATGTCACTAATTTTGACAATGTTGGTAGTTACCTAATGTGGCTAGATAAGTGAAATGAAAGAAATCAATGTTTTCATTCTCCACTGAATAAATATTACATGAGAAGGAAGACAGCCCTTTTCTTGACTGGTTCCCCATGCACAGCAGCAAATAACACACAAAACAATGCATGAATGTGATATTATGTACACTTGAAAAGGATACGATCTGTTTTGTTTGTGACAATCGGCAGCTTTCAACAAACATTCTTTACACTGCTCATATGACTTCCCGTTTCTAAAGCAGGTAGCTGTAACAGGTACACCACACAGTAAATGAGTAGTCACTAATAAAAATAAAACTAATCTTAAATGCTGAAATGTGATCATATCACTTATTTCACATACATTAATATGGATATCACAGAAACATCAATGGCACAAATACAAAAGTTAAAATCAATAACATTTTATCACAAAGTCCAAGTTACTGACAGAATAAATCAAATAACTTGTTATAAAGGTACCTGCTTTGCTATATTCATCTGCTGCAATTTCAAAGTCTGGTCTCCATTTCAGCAAGGAAGTCTTCAGACTGAAATACACAAATATAAACCAAAACCAAGTATACATTTATGAAGCTACTTACACAGTCTTCTCCATTCCCCAGTAACTTCTGTTAAAGTGAGAGATGAAGTTTCACATTTATACAGAACAAGTAAAATTAAAATTTTATTATAATCATTACCTTTTTATATTTGTAACTACCTAGTGACAAAAATTTCCAAACAAAATAAAGGACACACGAAAATATATACCTACATTTAAAACATGTCATTACTCGGGCTGTTAAGGCGCCAATTTATTCCTATGGTCTGATTCAATCACCGGGTAGCCTATGTGGTTTGTGTGATCGTTCAAGCAACACTTTGTAGGCGTTTTTACCAACTACGTTGCTTTTCTCCCACAAGTGCTTCAATAATACTGACCAGAGAGGATTCCCAAAAATACGCAACATACCTGGTCAGCCCGAATTATAGGTATTTCAACTACAGTCCTCAGATGAAGCTTCGCTTCTGTCTGCTGACAAGATATACGCATGGCCTTACGCGTATTCGTTTAGCTCGTCGACCCAACCGCCCCCGCACCCGTTTTCACTGTCTTCTTGAACCGTTTAACATCCGTCTAAGCCCAGACATTGCACACACAGTTGAGTAGAATTTACACACTAACACAATGTCATTTTTGGGAATGAACAATGAAACCCTATTCGCATAGCCGTAATCACCCACCAACAATCGACTACTTGACCGTTCAAAACGTCATTACACATGCGGATGTATTTGACCCAAACACTGTGTCATATAGAAGTTATTACCTCTTTTCAGCTGCTCTTATGTGACCCAAACCTTCCTCTATCTTCTTATTATCTGCCATAATATGCTGACACTACCGTGCAAAAATCTGCGCAAGCAGAATTAATGGATTTTTACTTTCAGAGCTAGCAGACCTGCGTAGTTGCGCATTAACAGGATCGCCAATATTGGCGCAATTTTTCGTCAGCTCATGAACCTCAGTACGTGCGAGCTAACAAATACTAACTATGTGTCGATACATTTTAAGGTAAATAATAAACTGAACTCCATGCACTTTTCGGTAAAAGTTTAAGATAATGCGGCAAATAGTCCTCTCTTTGCAATTTCAAAGGTTTGTTTACATGTCATCCGAGATCGCCAAGGCTACCAATATTGTTTGGAAGGTTGTAATGAGCAAATTGTTTTGACCCATTTGGGTGAAATGAAACACCATACCACATGCATCTAAATAACTGATATGGCAATATAAAACAACAATTGAACTACTACGAGAGTCGATCGCATGATTTATTTAATTTGATTGTAACGTATTCGTGAGCTGTCGGCATTGCAACTCCCCCCCACAATTCGAAATTCGCGTCGTCTGTTGCTACCAACTAGTGACAAATACAGCACCATGAACGAAATTTTCAAATGGACAGAATACAAACAACAAAAGATGTCAAACAGTTGTGAGTTGAGAAGAATATAGCCGTTTAAACTCAGAAAACTACTTCTTCCCGTAAAATGTTTATGACGATTTTAGTGTGGGGATACTTGTTTTTCGATTGGCAACAGCCATGTTTGGTGTCACGAAAAACACATTCAGTTAGTCATAGAAGTGAGCGTAAACTAAGATATCGCATGCAGGTTAAAGAAGTGTTACTAAATACACGTATCTCGTGTGATGGTAGAAGTACTGTTTTGTTTATTTTCAGTTAGTCGTTGCTTGTTGTTTCTCAATTGTAAAATAAAAAGTTTTTCTGCTTGCGTTAAGTGCGTTAGTGTAAATTGCAGTGCATGCATTGCGTTTGTATCCGCTAATGATGTATGTAGTGCATGTGATAGAATTAGTTTTGATTTTTTCCGTCGAATTCGTTTACGTTTTATGTTAACTGCGTTAACGTTTAAATTTTATGGGGGAGAATGTGACCGAAAAGCAAATGCCTATACTCATTACGAATTGCATGGTAAGGTAACCCCTCTTGAATTTATTGGGCTTTCCTGAATCGTAGATATACCAGTGTTAAAATTTGCAGGGATTTTATTTTATTTTCATTTACTAGCCAACACTTGAAAGTGTGTAAGTTCGCATGTTTCGGTATCTTTCACATCCCCATCGCCCTGATAATGATTAAGTCAGATGTTTGTAATTATTTTATATTCAGTAAATATTGATGTGCCATGAAAGCTTCAAGTTTTGCATGTTGTGTAGTTGTCTTTGCCTAGAGAAATTAGAGTTTGTCATAGTTTTTTATTCATTCATCTCTGTGCTTGATACAGGAACCAAATAGTGAAATCCCAGAAAGCTTGAGCATCACTTGAGTCAATACATCAGGGTGACATAGTGCAAAGAAATGCTTGCACAAAGAAGTGCAGTTCATACCCCTATTTTCAGCTTAGATTTCTAGGGCATATTTTTAATTCTCAAATCAGAATTTGTGTAGTGTTTGTTAGGCAGAAGTAATAATTACCCCTAAAGTGATGTTTGTAATATAGATTTGTTTTCCTTGGAAAATATATATTATATTCCCTCGAAAATGAAGAAATTTGTCCAATGGCACAGGAAGATGTTACATCACATTTCATTTCCACTGTGTGATGAAGCTGAAGTTCATCACATTATTATGTATTTGTGATAAGGCATTGTTTGTTTTAGGTGGTGATGATGTCCTCTAAAGAAAAGGGTTTTAGTAACAGTGTAACAGAACAATGGCTAACATGAAACAGAACCTCACATGCAGCCGTAGTAAACCACCTCCAGCACGTAGCTCTGGTTACAGCCTTGGTAGAGTTCGAGGTCAGATGAATGTTGATCATCCATCATCATCTACATTGCATACAATGCAGGCACAAGAAAGGTAGAATACAGACAAATACACGCTGCTTTACTATGTCTTTCGTATTGTAATAAAGAGCCCTACTAACTGAATGTCTTATTTCTTAGTCATAAAGATAAAACTGGAAGTGGAGCTGCAGGATTTGGAGAAAAGAGTTCCAGTATTACTTCAATACCAGCTTCACCCAAAGAGATTTCAGAATGCCTTAGTGGTTGGTTAACTTACCTACAGGTATGTCACTTTAAATTATTGTAGTTAAGCAATGTTAAAATTTAAATGATTGCTAATAATCTTCCATATTTTGTACAAGACAGGAGATCTGCTTTAGCCTCTCAGTTTCCCATATATGGATCAATCACAGTGTTTTTAAATCCAGCAGTGGCTAAACATCAACAGAATGTTTATATCCATGTTGAGCATACCAGTCTTTCAAGAGTTTTAGTGTCCATGGGTGTGAACTGTGTTCCATACTTATTCTGCTTACTGCACTTGATTCTCCTTCTTTTATGACCTCAACAGTCTTCTTTTTTTCAACCTTCCTAAAATGTTCTTCCAGCTGCCAGTTAATATTTCCTCTGTTATGTAAACATCATTGTTTAACAGTGCTTTCACTATTGTAGATCACAGAGTAGCATCAAATGTTAGGATTATTAGTGAATAAACAATTGGAAGGAAGTGTTCATGGATTATGTTAGAGGTACTGTCCTGAAATTTGCCGTTTGGGCCTGAGGAAAATCACAACAATCGTAGTCAGGATAGCCAGTCTCCAGCCAAAGATATAAGCCTGTGACATCCCCAAAACAAAGCAAGAATAGTACTGCTTGACTACAATATTTGGTTACCAAAGGGATGGCACTGTGGACTTGTATTTGGTAGGTATCCAGTTGAATGGCAGTTGGTTCACTGGGTATTTTGGTTGAGGTTTTCATAATTTTTCTTCCTCTCCAGGAATATTCTCCATAGTGCCTACAAATAGACCATGATTGCTTCCATAACATTATTACCATTTAACCATACGTAATTGCCCACTCATCTGCTCATGCTCAGTAATATATGTTGTTGATACACCATCCCTTTATAACCAGACAGTTTAACTTTCCTTCACCAGGAAGTTAATTTTCCTTCTTGCTGATTTCCTTTTATTGACTTTCTTAGCACCAAAACTTTGGAACCAAAACAGTATTGTTATGCTCATGAAATCTATATCTGCAGTAGTTTACTGTAATGATATTTTCATTACCTCCATGTAGTAGTAGACTTACAGCACACAATGATCAGGAATATTTGGATCTTAAGGGCCTTCTCTCGGCCATAAGGAATAATTCTAATGCATTATATGTATTTAAAATTACCTGGTTGGCCAACAGTATCGGGTTTCAAGGTTTGGAGGAGAGCCACTAGTCTGGCTAATTACTTACAAAAGTCCCATTTTTATGAAGGAAGAAAAGAAGAAGCACAAGATGTAAATCATGTCTTAGGGGATCTTTTATATGTGCAAAGATTACTTTGCTGATTGGAGTCATTTTTTTTACAGTTTCTTTACATTGATAAAGTTGATGAAAGTGCTTGTAAAATACAAGATACTTGTAATTTGTTCCTTTTTGGGTAATTCCCCGGCGTCTGAGTTCTAATTGCTGACGTTTTAGAACTCACTATCAGTTCCATCTTCACAGGCAGGTGAATGCCTATGAAGATGGAACTGATAGTGAGTTCCGTAACGTCAGCAATTAGACGCCAGGAAATTACCCAAAAAGGAACAAATTACATTTAGAACACGGCAAAAGCATAAAAACAAGAATGATACAAGATACTTGTATGTGGAACTGTTGGGACAGGAAGAAGAGGGAGGTGTTGAAATGGTATTTGATATACATACAGGTTTTCAGATTTAGTAACAGGTATAAGTTTTCAGGCTTTCGTGTCACATATTAGTCAGGTGGTAGTCTTCTGGATTTTGACACTGTGTAGGATTGTGGGTTGCCACTGATATTTTGGAGGATCATGCTGCCTTCAAAATTTTAGTGTTGACACACACAGTCCTACGCTATATCAAAACACAGAAGACCATTGTAATATTAAATACACAATTTTATAGAAACCCTTCATTTTACAAGTTGTTTTCAGCATTGAGGACTTCTTTGTACGTTAATTGTATTTATGTTGCACTTAATGTACTTGGCTGGGATGCTAGTACACTAAAACAGATTATTATGGCTTATTCAACAGATGAAGCTGTTATGATTCCCATAAAAAGCATGCATATCTTTATAAATGTAAAAATTAGACTTTCGAATTTTGTGACATGTGATACAAAACGTATTAATTCATGTGTACAGAATGGAAGTTAGTATATTTCAGCATCCACTGTGCTCCAGTACCAAGAAAATGTGTATTGTGCAGATGTTGACCGGCCTGTGTGGTGCTGGCTCACGACTTTCACACTGTCTGGGGACACTGGTGCAGGACACTTCGTCCCCATGCCATGCTGTAGCTACACAGTGTCAGGCGACATGGGAAGAGCTAGTCAAGGCTACCACAAATGTTAGCACATTAGTCAAGGCACAGGTGATACCCAGTCTTCAAGAAATGAACACTGCCAGTGAGACTGACACAGACACTCAGAAGGTCCACGAACATACTCAGGTGCTTATATGTGCTGTTTGATTATTGTTTTGTATAAACTGTTTTGTAGTTAACCCTTCGGCACATAACGTGAGGTGCATCCCTCACACAGTAAGATGCTCAAAATGCCTGGCATCACATTCAGGTGATGATATTTAATGGCCTTCCACATGCAGCTCTCATTTAAAATTTGGTCTTCTGCAGCACCTACCAAGTATTTTAATTCCGTTGTCAAAGGGTTAAGAGATAAATGATATGTTCAACTCTGCACATCATTAAAAATCTCTGTTTTTAAGTGTAACCACTGTTTTATGCCCATTTGTTTTGCACCATTTTGCTTTAATGCCCTTGCCAATTTTCACCACTTTTTATATAACACTGTCTTATTTTTGATGAATGCCCTTTGGCTGGCTGCACAGTAGGACACCGCTGACATTTTATAAAACTCATGGTGTAGAACTAGGCTGGGAGGCAGTGCACTCACTTGAAGATCAATTGGCCCCCTTGTGCTTGCTTTTTAGTTTAGACTGATATTCTGTGGTTTGTTTATTTGCTGTTAACTTTTTTTTTTTCCTGTAGCTGCTCTGCTGTTTGGGCCTTACATGTAAACCAACCTAAAAATGCCACAATAACACACCCAGTCAAGAACAAAAGCTGAGGTGACAATGACGACAGATAATACAACTCCTAACCTAACCATCCTCATACCTATTTATATTGAATTGGCAGAAGTGAAACTTTGACCTAACCACAGCAAGAATCTTCAAGGTGGCAATCAAATGCTTAAGCAGTAAAGTCTGTGAGAGTGAATTTAATTATCTGTGACAATGAGAACACGTGTGACTGCAACAATATGAAACTCTACCATCCACGATTACCGACTCAGCAGCCACAAAAATTGGTCTCCTGATAGCAGAGCCGATGGTTTCATCTTATTAAGTGTGAATTTACGTCCAGTAATGCAACCCACTTAAAAACAGCTAAAGTCTATTTTAAATAATTCATGACCATGCACTTATGATTCATTTATGAGAATAAAACCAACAAGTGCGTATGAAGATAGGTGAATTTATTACACTATAGATATGGCAAGCCTCCTACATGTTTAGCACAAATTTAGCACTAATAATATTGTCAGCACTTTATATTTTAACATATATTTGAAACCTTATACTTAAAACTTAATATTTTATATTTGTACATTAGTTTTGATGTTGTTTGTAATACAATCCTTCACAAAACACCTCTCTGAAGATGGCCACAATAGGTAGCTGAAACATGTAGGAGGCTTATGATATCTGTAGTGTAATAAATTCACATATCTTCAAATCCACTAGGTGGTTTTATTCTCATAATGACCTAAGGTCTAATTGTGTTGAAAGAATTAGACTTAATAAATCAGGATGAAAGGGGTAAAGCTAAAAACACTGTACTACATTTCATGACAGTACTGAAAAAATGAAGTGTTAATACAAGAATTCCCACTCCTGTAACTCTTAACACAGCTATGGTCACCATCACCTACCTTATCGTCATCTGACTCAGCTGACCCTCTTTCCATCTCAAACATAGCTACCTCCAGCTTCCTCAAGCCATCTCATCAGGTATTTAACATAAAGAGTATGTACCATTCCTGCCATAAGTTTTGTGTAGTCCACAGCTGGAGAGAATGAGGCGGGAGGGTTGAAAGAATGGCTAGTATTGGACTATTGTCCCTTCATGTACTTATGCCAAGGCAGTTTCCTCACGTCTGTCACAGTGTCAACATGGAGTGGAGTGTCCAGAAAAACCATATGGCTGAGATTGCTATTGACAGTTGCAGAAAATCCCATTCTCAAATTTTCAAGCTCTTAAAAACATTGTAAACTTCACAGATGTTTGTCAATTAATTAAATATTATAAGGAACTCTGGAAGGTTGAAGACAGGGCTTGGTCATGACACCCAAGAAATGCGAGGACTGAAGCCACTATCATCAAAATAATATGGGAGCGGATTTGCTGAAAACCACTCCAGAAACAGAAGATCATGTCCCGAGAGCTGAATATATCGACCCGATCGATGTCACACCTCATCAGGGATGTTCTACACCTGAGAGCTTATTGACGGTCAAAGGGACACCTTACTCCTAATTTGAAGGAAATCTGACAGACGAGCAGAGCGGCTTCTCCAGTGGCACGCAGAGAACAGGCACGAAAACATCCTCTTCACGGACAAGAAAATCTTCATCATCAAGGAACAGTACACCTTCCAGAATGCTGGAATGTCCCATGAGGTGAAGGAAAAGGTTCCAAGGGTGCAAAGAGGCCATCACCATTCCTGTGTCATGGTTTGGTGGGGGTATCCCATCAAGGGGTGACACCTCTAAATTTTTGCGAGAAAGAGGTGAAAACTGGTGCCCGAGTGCATCAAGAGTACGTGCTACAAGGAGTTGTGAATCCTCTGAACACAGCTGAATTCAGTGGTAAGGAATGGGTCTTCCAGCAGGACTCAGCTTCTCACACAGCCAAGAAAACTAAGGAGTGGCTGCCGAGGAACATTCCGGCTTCCTTCATTGCTGAGGATTGGCCCTCGGGGAATCCAGACCTCAACCCCCTGGACTATAAACTGTGGCCTCTTTTCAAGGATGTAGCATGCCAAAAGCATCACAACAACGTGGAGAGCCTGAAGAAATCCCTTATGAAGGCAGTGGCAGAGACAGTGAGTGCAGTGATAGCAGAGTGGCTGGAGCATCTCAAGACTTGCGTCAAGGCAGAGGGCAGCAATTTTGAGTGACATTATTATAAATACAAACTTGAAACTATTACACATAAATTATTTGGCTCAAAATGTCCCCCCCCCCCCCCCCCCCCCTCTTCCCTTTTCAAACATATATTAAAAAAAAAAAATTTTAAAAAACGAAAAAATTTTTTTTTTTTTTTTTTTTTTTATCTACTATCAAACCCATATTCTTTTTTTTATTACTAAAA